>Ga0247727_10009743_pt1 | contig 17244 bp, 13 predicted proteins | sample WisWelCaveWW1625_FD_202498 | JGI IMG/M metagenome (GOLD analysis project Ga0247727, IMG submission 202498) | Biofilm microbial communities from Wishing Well Cave, Virginia, United States - WW16-25 | ecosystem: Environmental > Aquatic > Deep subsurface > Groundwater > Cave microbial mat | place...
ATTCGATCGCCTTATCGAGCCGAGGATCGCAGAAATAACCCCGAATTCACCGATGCCGGCAGTAGTGACTTTTTCGTCATTCATAGAAATGTCAGAAGCGATCATATGTTTTGTGCGAGCGAACGCCGGAGTTAACCGGCAACATCCGCGGCGAGCGAAGGCTTGCTTCTTGCAGGCTTGGCCCCCCGCAAAGGCTATGATGACCCGAAAGTCTTGCCCGGTGAATAATGTTTTGTAGCCGACCTGCAAGAAGCAAGACTAAGTGAGACGCGGATGTTGTCCGGTTAAACGACTTGTTCGGCGGCCCCATTGTCACTTTTCTTTTAACACGACATTCTCAACTTCGCGTACGCCGAAAGGCGAAATGTAGGCCAGTTCTGACTCACGATCGTACTCAATAAGCCGTCGCTTATGGAGATCTGTCAACACCTGGCGCTTGAAGACCGTGAAATGTGAATGTTCAACCCAATCGAACAAGTCTTCGGTGAGGACACCTTGATCCGGCTGCGAATATAGTAGTAGAAGAACCTTATGCTTGAAGTTCAGGCCTGCCTTCAAGATACGTCTTTTACCTGCAACGTCCCAAATGAGGGGAACCTCTCTTTCTGTTAGAGCATCTACAAGAGCCTGTGCCTCTTCCAGGGAAAGTTTATGATAAATTCGAATGAGTTCGCATAGTATCCAATCACATAACCGTGTAGCCGTACCGGCATCCATCGCGTTTGCTTCGACATCACCTCCGACATGGCCAATGCCTCGCTTTCCGCGAAGGGTATACAAAAATACGAGCGACCTTGGAATAATCACACGCAGGGATTCATTACCACTTGTTTTGGGTAACTGGACCAATTTGTGACATTCATCCGCAAAGTTTGAAATGTGGGTTCCGAAGGGAATTGAGGATCCTGTGAGATCGTGCTGCAAGAATCGCAACACGGACTCACAGAACTTACCCACGCTCAACCCCGGGGTGTCCCATGAACTATCGTACTGTGCCTGTGAGAAACGTTTTCTCAACTCAGTATAGGACCTGATCAAGCGAGTACGGAACGTCGATGGAATACCGGATAGCGCAGTTTCGAGCGGTGTTTTAGCCTTGGAAGTACGCGAACTGGCCATCTTTGTTCTTTTCCCGCTTCAGCCGTTGACTCCGAACAAAGCGTGCGAGGGGACCCGAAAGCTCGGTAGCTTTAAGCTTTCTTGCTTTGTGAAGGCTTGCATAGCTCATTATGTCCGACAGCGTATGTTTGCTTTTGAAGTAACCATCCGTGATAAGGTCATTCAAGACTGTTGCCGCTCCCACGCGGGCCGTTTGACGACCCTTCTTTGGTTTTCGTCTATCCTGAACATCGATGGGTTTCTTTCTGAGGCGTTTCTTTGCCCGACGTTCTTTGCCTCCGTCCTCATCGCCCTTCTCTTCTTCATCACTGATTGTGAGACCCTGGAGAACAGTCTCAACGATCTTGAGCTGAACGGCTTCCGACTTAAAGGAGTTAATGACGGAGGACAACTCGGACAACCGCTTTTTCAATTCGTTGAAATCCTTAGTAATCATAGCTGCTGGCCTCATTATACGGCAGATTTGGGTCGCCGAACTTTATAGTATATCTGCCAATCAGGATATTTGAAAAACTCGTGAAATAAGGTATATCACGGTAGTAGAAGTAAGCAAGATCAGTGGTTGCTATGATTTAGGGGGAGGCGGGTAGAAAAAGGCGTTTTTTGGCAAGGCGGCAAAGGAGGAAATATACTTGTGCCGCCGACCAACAAACAGATCATCCAGGGTGCTGTCTGACAATCTGGAAGCGATATCATCGAGAGACACCTGCTTGTTACAGCAATCATCCAGCCTCCGTTAAGACACCTCGGTTCGAGTGCCTCTGGCTGCTTTAACGCCGGGCCTTACTGTTCCAGGATTCCTGGCTCAGGATCCGGCGGATCTCATCGAAATCAGTAACAACGATTTGGCTGACAGGCTTTTCCTGTCAATTCTTACGCGGTGATCACAAATATGCGTTCAGGCCATACGGATCAGGGCTTCGGGGCTCCGCGTCACCGATGGTAGAATCGTTTCTATGGGAACAATGTTGGAACTTGCGCAAAAAATGCTAAGCGGTGAAATCGAACCGGCGCCGGTAGCAAAGCTGATCGGATTTGAGCTGGTGTCAATCGAAAAAGGAAAAGCTGTGATGACGCTCCAGACCGACGAACGACACTGGAATCCGATGGGAACTCTGCATGGCGGAGTTATATGTGACATCGCAGATGCGGCAGTGGGCATTGCGTATGCGAGTTTGCTTGACGATGGTGAATCCTTTACAACGCTCGAGCTGAAAATTAATTTCTTGAAGACGGTCCGAAAAGAGTTACTTCGTGCGGAAGCTTCAGTCGTTCGTGCGGGCCGAACCGTAGGCATGGTCGAATGTAACGTGACGGATTCGAAAGGCAACCTCGTCGCGCGCGCAAGTTCGACGTGCATGACGCTACGCGGTGATCAAGCCAAAGGTCGCTGAATAGGATATCCAACCCCCACCTAACCTCCTCCTTAATAAGGGGGAGGAATCGTGTCGTTGCAAGACCGGCAGGCACGGAGGCCTGCCGCTACGGATCCATGGGAGCGCGGCGGAAGTTACAGCCGGCTAAATCACAACTGCGACAAATGTCTTTCGGTGTTGTGTCAAATGTCATGTGCGTCACACCCATTGCAGCCAGTATCGAGTGCTGAGGATGGAGTGCTCCGGACGGCAGCAGCTCGACTGGCCCGATTCTGTTTGAGTCTTCTGCAAGAAGCGCCATCAGCTTATGCTGATCGGCAATGTCCCAGTTTCCGCATCCGGGTGAGAGGTGCGGCAGAAGCGTTTCATCGTGCGGTTGACTGGATCGGCAAAGCAGTCTGGATGCGGTATGCACAAGATGTTCAGTCACTGCTACGGCGAAGCGATCCAGAAAGAAGGCTTCATCCGGACGCTCCTCTGCCCAGTGGCGGGCCACTTCTTCGGCCACTTCAGTGCCGGCGCTGGCGAGCAACACCATCAATGCATGAGCTTCACCGGATCGTAAACGCTGCGCCAATCGCCGGCTGCTCAACTCTACACGATTCGTGAGTCTGATTGACGGCGCAGCAATCTCACTGATTTCCGTTCGAACGGATGCGACAAACGGCGCTCCGTGATTTCGATACCAATCGCGCGCGCCTTCGGCTCGTTCCAGAATCGCGCCTTCCATCTCGTGTGATCGCGGAATCTGCAACAGCCGCTGATATTCCACAAACGAGATCGCCGGCGCAATTTCAGCGCCGGTCATTTTGTGCAGGTCCGTCATTCTTATCTCCCGAAAGATTCGAACTGACAGCCTTCCACAAAAAAATCAAAAAACTGTGGATGCGTCTCCAGCCTCACGTGCTCGATCCGCTTTACGATCTCTTCAAGCCTTGCGCGTTTTCTGCGTGAAAGCAGCGCGATCGAAGCGCCTTGCAGAGCGGCGTTTCCAACCTTGTGAATTCGGTCTCGCGGTAAATCCGGAACAAGACCGATCCGGCAGGCAGCATCCACATCAATGTGCCGCGAGAATCCACCCGCCAGATACAGACGTTCTATGCGACCCAGTGGAATTCCGTAACTGTCAGCCAGGACGCGCAATCCTGCTGCGTTGGCTCCTTTTGCCTGAGCCAGCTCATTTATGTCGGCTTCGCTCAATGTAATATTGTGAACCGCATCAATCATGAACTGGTGTTCATCAGCGGTAAAGCGTCCCTGTTCGTTCATGCGTTCAGTGCGTCTGAGCTCAGAAAGCAGATCGATGAGTCCTGATCCACAAATACCTGCCGGTTCAAGATCGCTGATGACAGTTGTTTGTGCGCGGCCGTCCTGTAGAATTTGTACGCGTTCGATTGCGCCGTCAAGAGCGGGCATCCCGAATGTTACGCCGCCGCCCTCAAAAGCCGGGCCTGCAGGGCACGATGCGGCAAGCAATCTGTGACGGTTGCCGATAAAGGCTTCTGTGTTTGTTCCGATGTCCAGTACGGCGCAGATTTCATCACGTTCCGCTATTCCGGTGGCGAGCACACACGCTGCTGCATCGGCGCCAACGTGACTGCCTACAAGCGGTAATCCATACACGCGTGCCTTTGGATGAACCGGCAAACGAAGCCGTAGCGCTTCAATCGCCAGACTCGTTGTGGCTGAACGTCCATCTTTGAACGCAGCTTCGGTTGTTGAGCGATAAGGCATCACTCCTATGGTCTGCACATCCAGTCCGAAGAACAGATCGCGCATGGTTGGATTTCCCACAACAACCATTTCAAAGATGCTGAGAGGATCAACCGGCAGGGAAGTAACCGCTCGCGAAAGATAACCGAGAAGTGTGCGTTGTAAGAGACGCCCTTTTTGTTCGCCATCAAATCGGATTCGCGCCATGATATCCGAGCCGCCGAATCTCTGCGGATTTTCAAATGAGTGCGTCGCAACGTGCTCTCCGGTCTCCAGGTTATAAAGGCGCAAGGCAACGGTGGTTGTTCCAATGTCGATCGCAAGACCATGGACCGCATTCACTGACTCTGCTATGGATTCGCCATCCATTAATATGCGTGAGGAATCGCGTGTAACGGCTGGATCGAATTCCAGTTCGCGCGACAGACCTGTGACTTCAGTTTCAATACGGAGCGATCCCCGTCGCAGAGTATGGCACTTGATTTCACCAGTGGATGCAACGCGAGTCCGGCACGCAAGGCGGAATTTTCCGCTGAGATGATTTTCCTGCGGGGTCAGCGGCGACAGCAGTTCTCCGCCTGATTCGATTTCAACCAGACACTCACGACACTTGCCCTGTTTGTAGCAGGATGTCGGAACGGTCAGATTCAGTGATTCTGCAAAATCGAAAAGGGTAGTTCCAACCGCAACTGATCCGCAGGAGCCGTCAATAGTAACCCTGGCTTGCCTGACAGTTGTTCCGGCCGTTGTCACGAAGCCGCTTCCCCCTGGAGACGCGCTTCGGCGTTTTGCTCTGCAATGAGACGATGGAACAGTTCTACGGCGCTTGCGGCATCGGCAGCGTAACCATCGGCTCCGATCTCGCGCGCATAATCCGTGCCGACCGGCGCTCCACCGATGCAAAGTTTGACATGATGCATGCCGGCTTCTTTGAATTTTTGCACAACGGTTCTCATGTAAATCATCGTTGTGGTAAGTAGCGCGCTCATGCCCACGATTCGCGCGCCGTGTTCTCTGGCCGCTGCTATGAATCGCTCTGCTGAAGTGTCGGTCCCGAGATCTACGATCGTAAATCCAGCCCCTTCCGCCATCATGCCGACAAGATTTTTTCCGATATCGTGCAAGTCTCCTTTTACGGTTCCCATAACGATGGTCGCTGAAGTGGCCGCCATCTCCGCTTTGCGGTCCGTGAGAAGCGGCTTCAGGATAGCCATTCCGGCTTTCATCGCTCTTGCTGCAAGAAGGACTTCCGGCACAAAAATTCTGTTGTGCTTAAAATCTTCACCCACAACGCGCATACCGGCAATCAATCCATCTTCCAGAACTTCGATAACAGAACGCCCTTCTGCAAGCGCGTCTTCCGTCATTTTTTTTACGGGTTCATGCTTGCCCTCAAAGAGCAGTTGATTCATGAGTGCGTAATCGACCATCGTAGTTACTCCGTGAATTCCGGCAGCACAACATTCTGATCGCTACAGGTGCGGCGGAACATTTCTCGAATCTCCTGATGGAATTTTTGATCGAGAGGCTCAACTTCGTACGAAGCCAGAAGCTCATCGATGATTTGATTGGCACGCGATCTCCAGTCGTGCGAACCCTGGTCCTCCCACTGGTCCCAGTTGGTGCGGTCCACCATGGGTCCGGGTAAATACAACTCTTCGGGCCAATACTGAAGCGTATGTTCGGACGTCAACAAATGCTTATCACGAACCAGCTCGGCGATCAGCTCGGAAGCAGAAAGATCATCGCGCACTTCCACCGGTCGAATGAATCGTTTAGCGTGCGCAACGACTTCATCATCGAATACGAGCTTTTCAAGGCTGAAGCAGTTCACGTAGTCCAGCATCCCGGGTCCTGAAATGGAGTTGAATCCAACAGAAGCTGCAAGAAAGGCGCCGACACCGGTTTCCATACCTGCCTGTGAATCATTGAACTTCGAATCCGACAGAGCCATATACGCCTGACACGGCAACTTCAAGTACTTGGAAACCTGCGCATAACCGCAGTACATTTGAAGTGCCTCGACCGCGGTCATCGGATTCGTCATGAGTCGCATATGGAACGACGCCGGCGCGCCGCCAAAAATGACGGGAGTTCCAGGCCGCACGCACTGCGCGATAACGAGTCCGGACAATACTTCTGCAGTGTGCTGTACAATTGCGCCGATCGTGGTTGTCGGTGAAATCATTCCCAGTAAGAGCACCGGCACGATTTCAATCGGGATACCCCACTCCGCGCAATCAATAATGTTGGAGACAGGATCTTCGCCCCACCGCAACGGTGTGTTCGGACAACACGTAAAAATCGACATCGGACGCTTGACGAGGTCGTCCCTGTCTTCGCGAAAATGTGCCATGACTTCGCCCATTCGGGGAACGCCAAAAGAAGTGAATGCGCCGGATACGATCGGCCTTTTTGAGTGAGACAACACAAGATAAAGTCGCCACGCATCGGCCATATCCTGAGGAATGTCTTTCGGTATGAATGCTGTGGAAAGATAATCGATGTTGCGAAGGCCGTCTGCCAGCTTGACGTATTCCACGAAATCCTGCGTTGAAGGATTTCTCTGTTTTTGCGTTTTACGATCGAGTACTCGTAACGCCGACGACGCGGGAACAAAATGAACGTTGTCTTTCTCCAGGACCGCGGCAGGATCTCCATCCCTGTTGTAAAGAGTGATGGAGGAAGGAGCATCAGACAATGCTTTTTCTACGAGAGCTCGGGGCATCCTGATGCGACGGTCTTCCGGATCGACAACAAGTCCCGCTTTTGCGAGTCGCTTCTGCGCATGTTCATCTTCGATCAAAACACCGCTTTTTTCCAGCACCACAAAAGCTTCGTCTACAATCCGTTCAATCAGCGACGATTCCAGCACGCTCAGTCTAGGTCTCATTCCATCTCCTGCGATTATTCTTCATAAGAGTGTGATCGTTGTCAAACCGTCAGGATGTCACGAGGATACCGGATTCACATCATGCCGTGATCAGCAGTAAATCTGAGCATTCTGCAATGCGAACAAAGTCTTGATCCGCTGTGAGCAAAGGAAAGGAATGTTCAATGCAGGCTGTTGAAATGAGGCAATCGACTAGGCCTGCCTGAATCCCTCTGGTTCGGCATCGATGTCGCAATTTTGCTGCTTCGACATATGTGTTTCGTTCTGCAGGCAGAAGGGGAAACGGGCCGCGGACTTCCAGTCCGCCTGGCCGTCTGAAGCCGGCGATAACGCTGCAGATTACATTTATGAAAGGTTGGCCAGGGCATCATTTTGCTGTGATAACATTCTTTCTATCCGGTGATGATCGGCGAATTTATTATGTTAGCTCCTCCTTTGCAGCGGTTCTTGCTCTTCTCTTTGTTTCTTTACTCGGCGCCGGTTTATTCGCAAGAGCCTTCCCCATTGCCGTTCAGCCTGGTTATTTCCGAGCAATTGCGGAGCACATTCACACTGGTTGGATCCGGGGCCCGTGCGGCAGGCATGGGCGGAGCATTTACAGCAGTTGCCGATGATGCAACAGCGGCGTCTTTCAATCCGGCAGGCCTCGCTCAGCTTGTTCTACCCGAAACTTCCGTTGTCTTCGACCGCATCTATTTAACCGACAGGTATCGCGATTTTCTCCTATTTGATCCTGTGGAGCCTCCGTTGCCTCTGACAGACTCTGATGTCAAATTCAACCGAAATGACTTTAATTTCTTTTCCTTCACACTGCCCTTTCAGATTAGTGGGCGTAGGTGGGCAGCACAGTTTTCCACTCAAAAAGTTGTGGACCTCACGTACAGGGGAGACCGTCAATTTCGTGAGCTCGACGCTTTGCGAAACCCCGTAGTCGATTTCCGCCAGAAAAGCGATCAGTCGGGAGGAATCCGCTTGTATTCCGGCTCTCTGGCCATATCGGCAACCCGGCGGATGCTGTTGGGAATTACGATCAACCGATGGACAGGTGACTGGGACTTTGTCGGCTTCAGTTCTGAAACTAATGTTGAAAATCCGGAAGAAGCAGAGTTTTTAAAATACAGCCAAACGAACTCCCTTTCCGGCTGGAATTACGATCTGGGGATGCTGCTGCAATACAGGTATGCAAACGTGGGACTACGCTATCGGTCAAGTTTTTCAGCGGACTACAGTTTCAAAGCACAGGCCGAGACCAATATTCCAGAGCAGTTGAAACCTTTGCCCGATACAACAACAAAGCTGGATTGGCCTTCTACTCTCAATGTCGGCATCGCTTTAAAGCCTTCCGACAGACTTACGCTGGCTGTCGATTACGGTCGAACAGACTGGTCTAAGATGGTATTCGATTTCGATGTTCCTGATGATCCAATAGTCAAAGTTAATTTTTTTGATCTGAGGGCCCAGGCAGTAACACTCGTTCGCACTGCCCAGGATTGGCGAATAGGAGCTGAATATCTCTTTTTCCTTCGCACTGCGATTTTGCCGGTCCGTGCCGGCTGGTTTTATGAACCTCAACCGGGGATTGATGTTGGTAACGGAAAGAGATTTGTAAGCAGGGGGGTTACGGCCGGCGCCGGTATTAAAATCGGATGGCTTGCGGTAGACTTCGCGTACCAGCGAAAAACTTCGACTACTCCTATCACGCTTTTTGAACCGGACGACGCTGTTATCGGTGACCCTTTAAACCCTTCGAAAGGAAGTCTCCAACGAAGTGAAAATCGTGTGTTTGCTTCCCTGATTGTGCAGCTTCCGAAAAATACATTTCTGGATCGGTTGATTCCGGATATTTTTGTAGGATCTTCAACTTCTAATTGAAACCAGGCGAATATGTTCCACAAGTCTTCATGGTTCGCATTGAATTCTAAGACTATGAAAATATTGCAAAGGCGGCCAGTGCATGGCCAGGCCAGTTTCGGATACTGTATTCTGATCCGTGTACTGATAGTTTCGGTGATTTTTGTATTCTCTGGTTCTGCCTTTTCCGAGACTACGTTCTACGGGGCATATGATGCTGGATTGCAGTTTGAGAAAGCAGGGAACTGGAAAGATGCAAGGGAGCATTTTCTGCAAGCTGCTTCACTGAAACCGGCTCCGGCTCGCCGCGTGCGAACGTACGGGTTGAATTTCTTACTGGATTACGATCCTTACGCGCATCTGGCGCACTGCGAGTTGCAACTGCGTATGTACCAGGAAGCGTTGCAGCATCTCGAAATTTCTCGCAAAGCTGGAATTGTTCCCGAACGAAGACTACTGGACCTGAAAGAGAGACTGGAGGCTGAGTTGAGCAAAAAGGAAACAGCGCAAACGCCTCCGGCCGTCATTAAAGTCCCGGAGCCTGCTCCGCATCCGTTGGAAGAACAAAAAGCGGAGTCACATTATGCAACCCTGAAGGTTGAATCGACTCCGTCCGGCTCAACCGTCAGGATTGATGGCGAATCGCGCGGAGAAACGCCGCTTACAATTACATTGCCCTCCGGAAAACACACAGTTGAATTCATGCTGCAGGGTTATGAGTCCGGTCGAGATATCGTTGAACTGGCCAAAGGAGAAACTCGGACAGTCAGGGTGACGTTATCTGAGCCTCCCTCGTTCAAACCGCAGCCTGTTCCGCAACCGCCGCCGGAAAAGTCTGTAGAGACTGAAGCGCCAACGAAGGATGTGACATCCGTATCGCCTCCTTCAATTTCATTGACCAGAGAAACACCGCCACCAGCAGGGGGGCCGGAAAAGATTTCATCACAACCTTTGCAAAGACAGGCAGAGACCCGGAGCACTGATCCCGGGAGGGGATGGTCGGAAAACATACAGAAAAATTCTCTGCTACTGCTGGTTACAGTCGTCCTTCTGGCATCACTTTTAGCGTTGCGCAGGCGTGGATCGGCCCCTGTATCGCAGGCGCTCAAAAGTGCGACGATTCTTGAAGACACGCCAACGCACGATCTGCGACTTGAATCAAGCTCACGGGTGCCGAATTCTGTTACTGAGAATCCCGGAGCGCCTGCTGGAAATGAATATCGTTTAACGCATTCTCCAAAGGAAGTGATGGACGCTGTGGGAGGATACGAAATTGTATCTGTGCTGGGTCGAGGCGCAATGGGGACAACTTTTCTGGCGAACCGGACGCGTGACGGACTTCCTGTTGCGCTAAAGTTGCCGCATGAACACTTGCTCGACAATCCCGAATTTGTCGGGCGTTTTCTGCGTGAGGGTTCGCTGGGTTCAACCCTCCATCATCCAAACATCATCCGGGTCCTTGAAGCAAACCAGGCAGACAACAGGCCATTCATTGCCATGGAATTGCTGCATGGCCAAACACTGGAAAAGATATTGCGCTCGAAGGGCCATCTTCCGCTTCGTGACGCGCTCGAAATTGCTCGAAACGTTGCGCTGGCACTGGATTATGGACGACTGAAAGGAATTGTGCACCGCGATTTGAAGCCGGAGAATATCATGATTTTGGACAACGGCGGGTTAAAGATTCTGGATTACGGAATCGCACGCATTATGGACCTGCCTGGTCTGACTTCCAGTGGAGCCTATCTGGGTACACCCTCCTACAGCGCTCCGGAATCAGCCGGCTCAGCCGATGTGGATCAACAGTCAGACCTCTACAGTCTCGGCATCATCCTTTATCGCTGTTTAATCGGTACCCTCCCTTTCTTCAGCAACAACCCGCTCGAAATACTGGATATGCATCGAAGTCGTCCGTTGCCCCCTTTTCCTCCGGAATCAAATATTTCTGATTCCGTATTTCATCTCGTGCAAAAGCTGACCGAGAAACACAAAGCGGATCGCTTTAAAAACGCAGAATCATTTCTTATAGAACTCAATCGTATCATCAATCAGCTTGAACCCCAGGTATAGATATTCTTCCGGCAGAGGTCCGGATTCCAGCTACAAGGGCACGACATCGAAGCGAGAGTCGTTAAAGTACATTCAGAAAAGTTCCAACACCCCGACCGAATTGTCGCTTACGAAACCGACAATCTGAGGATGACCGCGTCGTAAAGTCTGTTCAATTTGTCCGGTAGTGCAATTCCCAGGTGCTGATTGAAAAGAAGTTTCATGTACGAGTTATCATAAGGCGGTGCTCGCGGTCCGCAGCGTAACTCAGGCACGCCTGAATATCATCATCCGTAAGATAAGGGAAGTCATCAAGAATTTCCTGGTGGCTCATTCCAGCAGCAAGATAGGAAAGCACATCGTACACTGTGATGCGCATCCCTCTTATGGTTGGCTTTCCGCTTCGCTTCCCCGGTTCAAGAGTAATAATTAATTGATAAGGCTTATTCATTCTATTCTTTCTTGATCACTATTCTATATCGAAATATGCCCGATTACGAAACTCACGTGGACCGACCGCAGACTTTGATAGCGTCTAATGCCGGCGGCCGGGTCGATGAGTGGATTCTATGTGATACAAAGTCAGGGCAAGACCTGGCGCCCACCCTCTTAAATCGACTCCAATCTTGTTATAAATTCTACTCATAAGTATAATACTCATGAGTAGAATCATGAAGTTCATTGACCGGTCTGAGGAATCAGCTTTCCTGAAAAGCAAGATGCAGGGTCGGAGCGCTCAGTTTATCGTGCTTTGGGGAAAACGACGGGTTGGAAAGACGGAACTCGTACGGAGGTTTGTTCAGGGGAAACCACATATTTATTTTCTTTCGGAAACAACAAGTGAAAACGAGCAGATCAAGCGTTTTTCCGCAATCGTTGGTGACTTTTTCGATGAACCTCTTTTGAAATCGCGTGGCTTCACTTCCTGGGAAGAGGCATTTATCTACATTGGGAGCAAGCGTCAAGAAATCATTGTAGTTTTCGATGAATTTCCGTACCTGATACAATCCAACCCCGCTATACCCAGTATTTTCCAAAGGGGATGGGACGAATCGTGGAGCCGGTCTACCGTGTATCTCATTCTTCTTGGATCGAGTGTCGGCATGATGGAGAGCGAAGTTCTTGGTTCGAGGTCTCCTTTATACGGAAGAAGGACCGGACAATGGAAAGTCGAACCACTGCCATTCTACTCTGCGAGTGAGTTTAGGTCCGGAAAATCATTCGAGGATCGTATGCTCCATTTTTGTGTGGCCGGGGGTATGCCTGCTTACTGGCTCCAATTTGAAAAGGAATGCGATTTTTACGGAAACCTCCAAAGACACGTGCTCAGCAAAGGGCAGTTTTTGTACGATGAAGCTGAGTTTGTGCTTCGAGAAGAATTGAGGGAGCCTCGTTATTACTTTGCTCTGTTGCAAGCCATTGCCGAAGGAAAAAGGAAGCTGTCCGAAATCGTAAACGCAACCGGTTTGTCCCACTCGCTCGCAAGCAAGTATCTTGGCATTCTTTCGGATTTGAAGATTGTGCTGCGCGAAGTTCCTGTTACGGAGAAACGTCCCCTGAAGAGCAAAAAAGGTCTTTATGATATATCTGATGAATTCTTCCGTTTCTGGTTCCGTTTTGTATTCCCGTACCGCGCGCAAATTGAGCTGGGAAAAACCGCCGAATTAGTTCGAACCATTAGAAGGGAAATGCCACAGTACATCTCCTATCAGTACGAAAAGGTGGCCCGTGAGCTCCTTGTCGAAGGCCAGGAAAAGGTCTTCCCAATTCTTGCCTGCGGCAGATGGTGGGACAAAAACGATGAAATCGATATAGTGGCCCATAACACGGACTTGAATTCCATACTTTTTGGAGAGGTAAAATGGAGCAATAAGCAAGTAGGAACAGACATACTGCTTTCGTTAAAAGAAAAAGCTGGAAAAGTGGCCTGGGGAAGGGCAAAAAGGAAAGAGTATTATTGTCTGTTCAGCAAATCCGGCTTCACAGATGGCCTGCTGGAGATTGCAGAGCAGGAAGGCACTGTTCTATTTGAGGGAGAACGCTGTTTACTCTAATGAATGGGGAGGAGGCAATCCGGCTTTCCACTGTTTTCGAAGCCCATTGAAAAGAGGATCAGCGAATTACAGTGCTGCTACTTCGACGCGGGAGTCGTTAAAGCAGGCGCCGCCGGCGGTGCCGAGAGTATCGGGAGCCAGTGCTGTGGCGGTCAATCCATTGCGGGAGGATTTGCGCCATGCTCCTTTCGGAATGGCAACAACGCCTGCGCGGATGCCCGCGCTGACGCGCAACTTGCAGTGTACTTCTCCCAGATCGTTGAACACGCGGACCGTTGCTCCATCAGCAAGTGATCTCGCTGTAGCATCCTGCGGATTCATCAGCGCATACAGCTCCGGCAACGTATATTCAGCCATGCTGGAACTGATCGTTTTATTCGAAGCCGGACTGATCAAGGCAAGCGGATAGTGATTGTCGTCTTCTATGAATTCGTAGGGCTTATCTCCGAGTGAAGAAGGGGCGAGATTGATTTTGCCGTCATGAGTCCACGGAAAGGACGTCTTGAACTGGATCGGATTTCGTCCGGGAAAATCAAACGGAATCACTCTCTTTTCTCGCAACTCTTCTATCGTAACTGTAGTTCCCGGCATACGAAGCGCCCCGGCCACTTTGCGCAGGTAATCCTCGGTCGTATCCTGGAAGGCGCGATCCGCCCATCCCATTCCACGGCCCAGCAATGCAAATACCTCTTCATTTGGTTTCGCTTCACCGCAGCGTTCGATGACCGGCGATAGATATTGCAGCACATAACTTCCGTACGATTTCTTGATCTCTTCCTGCTCCAGAAAAGTTACAGCCGGCAAAAGCACATCCGCGTAGCGCGCCGTATCCGTCAGAATCTGATCAAAAACAACGGTGAACAAATCTTCACGCTCAAGACCTTTTAACACGGCGTTTTGATTCGGGACGGTGACTGCCGGATTGCAGTTGTATACAAACAACGCCTTGACTGGCGGCTTCAGCTCTTCCAGTAAAGATTTACCCAGCAGATTCATGTTGATTTCACGCGTGTCCCATAACGGCGCATCAACTACTTTACTGGTCACCACTTTGGCGCAACTGCTGTTGCTGAGCGTGTATCCGCCGCCCGGCACGCCGAATTTCCCCATCAACGCGGGCATGGCAAGGATGGTTGCTGCCGCCTGACCACCATTGCGATTGCGTTCCAATCCCCAACCGATTCGAATCAGCGCGGGGCTCCCGTCTGTGTAAAGCTGAGCGAGTTTTTCGATGTGCTTTGCGGGCACTTTTGAGATAGAAGACGCTTTATCGAAATCATAACGAGATGCCTGTTCGAGCAATATTTCGCTGCGAATGGAATGCTGATTCAAAAAAGCCTGATCGAGCAATCCGTTCGCATGCCAGTAATGGATCATGGAAAGCGCCACAACAAGATCTGTTCCGGGAAAAACCGGCAGATGAAGATCGTATTCACGCGATGAAAAATTCAATGTTGGATCGACAATTGCGATCAATGTGCCGTTTGCTTTTGCTTTTTTCAGGAATGGGACCAGGTGAATATTCGATGCTTTTGGATTTGCGCCCCAGACGATGATCAGCTTTGCATGAACGTAGTCTTCAAACGCCGTTCCCGGCATCTTGCCGTACATTCCCATTGCGGCTGCGGTTGTCGGTGCGGCGCAAACCGTGAGGCCGAGTTGTGATGCGCCGAGTTTCGCAAAGAAGGCGCGGTCGACAGTTTCCTGACCGAGCAAACCGTTCGACCCTCCATAATAAAAGGGAAGAATTGATTCACCGCCAAATTCAGCTTTTGTCGCTTTGAGCTTTGAGCAGACGAGGCGTGTCGCTTCATCCCACGAAATGCGTTCGAATCCACCTGAACCTTTTGCTCCGGTCCGTTTCATCGGATAGAGAATCCGGTCCGGCGAGTAAAGACGCTTCGTAAACCCCGCAACTTTTGAGCAAATGAATCCTGACGTGATCGGATTCAAACGAGACCCGCGAATCTCATGGACCTTTCCGTCATGCACTTCCACTTCGAGACTGCATGTATCCGGACAATCCATCGGACAAACTGACGGTAAAATTTGCTTCACCATGACGACTCCAAATCCGATAATTTATGCAGGGAACGTTTTAACAGCACGCCGATCATGTGCCGCCGATGCTCCATTGTGCTCGCCGATGTTTTCAACGGCTTGGCGGTCCTGGATGCCAGCTTTTGCAGTTCTTCAGAACTTGCAAACAGCGATAACGGATCCTTCAATAAAACGGGCAAAGGATTCACCGCAGTCAGAGCGATTCGCAAATCACCTACATGACTGTTGGTTCGATTCATCGCCACGGCAACTCCGGCAAGCGGATAATCAACAGATCCGCGGATTCGATACTTTTCATATGCCCCGAGATAATCGCGAACTTCACCCGGAATGATAACTTCAGCGAGAATCTCACCGGGTTTCATCCGGTTTCGAATCAGCCCGTCGTTCACAAAAAAGTCAGCGACCGGTAATACTCGTTCACCTGCATCCGACACGAGTTTTAAAACTGCATTGAGTACCATTAGAGCTGCAGCGGTATCACCGGAATAGACCGCCCAGCACTGCTTGCTTCCCGGCGCCACGTGACAAAGGGTCCCGTCTTTCTTGAGACAGAATCCGCACGACTGCCGCCAGAAATATGACTGGTTGTACCAGTAACAGCGCGTGTCGAGACAGATGTTTCCGCCAAGGGTACCGACATTGCGAAGATTCGGCCCCGCCACTGTTTCCGCGGCTTGCTGCAGGACAGGGAAGTGCTTTGCTACAACGGGATTCTCCGCAAGTTCGGTGATCGTGGTCAGAGCGCCGATACGCAAACCGCCATCCGGCAAATCATGGATTCCCTTAATCTCCGGTATCGATTTGAGGTCCAGTAAATACGAAGGCTCAAACAAACGTTGTTTGAGACTGGGAACGAGATCTGTTCCGCCTGCAAGAATTTTCGTTTGCGGATGCTTCGCCAGAAACGAAGCTGCGTCCTGCAACGAAGTGGGCATATAAACATCAAAAACCGGCAAGCTCATTTGTTTTTCCCATTCCGTTTTTCTTTCAACGCTTTCAGTATTTTTTCCGGTGTAAAGGGTAGCTCGTTGATTCGTACTCCAATCGCATCAAAGATTGCGTTTCCGACTGCGGGAATGACCGCAGCCAGCGATCCTTCACCGCACTCTTTGGCGCCGTACGGACCTTCCGATTCAGCGCTTTCAACGATGATCGATTCGATCACAGGCGAATCGAGTATGCCCGGTGTTCTGTATTCCAGTAATCCCGGATTCATGACGAGTCCCTGGTCAAATACCACCTGTTCCTGCAACGCCTGACCCAGTCCCATTGAAACGGAACCTTCGATCTGTCCTTCCACCGTAAGCGGATTCAACGCGCGGCCGCAATCATGAGCGGCGATAATGCGATCAACGGTTACAACGCCAGTTTCCGTATTCACGGTCACTTCGGCCACCTGCGCCGAGTAGCTGTACGCTACTCCAGGACCCACTCCAGCGCCGTGGAACTTTCCTCCCTGCGCTTCCTTCTGAGGTGTGTACGAGCCTTTGGTGACCAGCGTGCCGCCTTGCGTGCCGAGCGCGTGAACGACCGCTTCTTCAAAACTGACCCGTTTTTGCAAATCTTCACCGTCGAAAATAATATTTTCGCGGTTAATGAGTCTTTCTGCCGGGACCTTTAACAGATCGGATGCCGCCTTATTCACGTTTTCTTTCATTCGCCGCGCCGCTTCAAGACAGGCATTGCCTGCCATGAACGTCACACGACTGGAGTAGCTTCCAAGATCCATGGGAGTCAAATCGGAATCCGCTGAAATAATGCGAATACGATCCAGCGTCACACCTAATTCTTCAGCAACAATCTGGACCTGTACAGTATCAGAACCCTGCCCGATTTCAGCCGTACCTGTATAGATGGTGACTCCCGCATCGATGTCCACTTTCAACAGGACATTGGAATGGGGCATTTTGGAACGAATGATCGAATTTGCAGCCCCGCTCACGTAATGAGATCCAGCGATGCCGACTCCCTTGCCGAAAGGCAATTTGCCTTGTTTTTGGGCCCATCCGGAGCGTTCCACCACCTGTTTGATGCAATCGGGATAACCGTAAGAGGTGACACGAAGATCGTTTACCGTTCGTGAATTGGGTTCCAGCACATTGCGGAGCCTGATCTCCGCCGGATC
>Ga0247727_10009744_pt1 | contig 17243 bp, 17 predicted proteins | sample WisWelCaveWW1625_FD_202498 | JGI IMG/M metagenome (GOLD analysis project Ga0247727, IMG submission 202498) | Biofilm microbial communities from Wishing Well Cave, Virginia, United States - WW16-25 | ecosystem: Environmental > Aquatic > Deep subsurface > Groundwater > Cave microbial mat | place...
CAACCCCATTACATGCTTCGTGGGTCAATCTCGCCGAAATTGAGTTCAGCGTCATGACAGGGCAGTGCTTGGATCGCCGCATCCCTGATGAATGGACCTTGGCGTCAGAGTTGCTTGCATGGGAAGGTGAACGCAACCATATTCACAAACCGGTGGCGTGGTCGTTTGATTGGAAACGTGCCAAACGAATCTTCAAGAAGCGCCGACCATGTCAAACTGCAACTACGCAAAACTAAATGGTCAAGCCACTAGGTATGCTCTGAAATTTTCTTCTGAATCAAATTCGCCATAAATCACAAAGTGATTTGCAATATCAGGCACGCGATACCATTCGTATTTCGCGCATCCCTGCGTTGCGAGCGCGTCCTGAATCACCGAGCGCAATAATGGTTCGAACGTCGCGAGCTTGTCGCTTTGGGCTTTCGCCAAAATATGGATTACAACCATTGTACACTCCAGTTGAAACTTGCGCGCGGTTCGCGGCAAGCGGATGTGGAAAGCGGATAAGCGGATGAGCGCGCGCATATCCGCTTATCCGTTTTCATTATCCGCTTGCCGCGTGCGTTTCGTCGCACGCGAAATCGGGCAGGCACAAGGCACTGCCCCTACTTGTTCCCCTATTCGCGTAGATTCGCGCCGATTCGCGGTTCCCTTATTTAACAGGCGCAGCGTGCGGCAACGCGCTCCACGCGCGAAACGACGCGCGCAGCGTGAGCATCAAAAGTCCGCCCGCAAATAATAAAATGCCGTTGATTAAAACCGCCGTCGCGACGCCCAAAAATTGCGCCATATAACCAATGGACAGCGCCGCGATGGGCTGCATCCCAAAACTCACCATCACGAACAGACTCACCAAGCGCGCGCGCATATCCGAGGGTGCCATCAATTGCGTCAAACCGAGCGCAGTGGCAATCACGGCGGGCGCGCCGATGGATAATAAAAAGATTGCGCCCATCGCCAACGGCAGCGTTCGCATTTGCGCGGCGACGAATAACCAAAAGCCCATCCAAATCACCGCGCCTGCAAGAATGACGCCTGTGCGTTTCGCCGCTTGCACAAAGGGGATGATCAAGATGACGCTAATCAACGCGCCCGCGCCCGACGCGGCGAGCAAATAGCCCAACGTTTCCGCGTTGCCGCCCAAAACTTGTGCCGCAAACGCGGGCATGATGTTCAACACCGACAAACCAAAAAACGTGACGAGGACGACGAGGATAAACAAATCTTGCAAACGCGGCTGCGTTCGCACAAAGCGTAACGCGCTCACAAAATCGGCGAGCGGATTCCCCCAGCCCTCTTTGCGGACTTGATGGGCGCGCACAAGGATCAAACTCACAAGCACGGGCACAAAGGAAAGTCCATTGATCCAAAATGTCGTCGCGGATCCAAATTGCGTAATAATAAATCCCGCGACCGCAGGTCCCACGATGCGGCTCACTTGCAAAAACATCGCGTTCAAATTCACCGCTTTCCGTACCAACTGCATCCCCGACAAATCGCCGAGAAACGCTTGCTGCGCGGGAAAATCCAACGCGCCCACGATGCCGAGTCCCAACGCCAACGCGTACACATGCCACAACTCGACCAACTTTGTTTGCACCAACACCGCCAGCGTAAATGCCAAAAACATCGCGACAATTTGCGTCGCAATCAACAGCTTGCGCCGATCCACACGATCCGCAATCGTTCCCGCAAACGGTCCGAAAAGCAATAACGGCAATGTCGCAAACGACGCGACAATCCCGAGCGCCGCTTCCGAGTGCGACAACTCCCACACCACCCAACCCTGCGCGGTGACTTGGAGCCATGTCCCGATCAGCGACACCGCTTGTCCGCCCAAGTAAATCGCAAAGTTGCGTTGGCGAAACGGTTCGAACGACGTGAAAAATGTTTGGAGAGGATTTGTTTGCATGATTGTTGTGTAGGGGCGGGGTTATCCCGCCCGTTGCGCGCATCACACGCACACGGGGCGGGGTCATCCGCCCGTACCGCGTATCACACGCACACGGGGCGGGATAACCCCGCCCCTACATTTTACCCCCAATTCCCGCCTTGCTTTGGCATCTCCATCACGGGCAAATTTTCCCAACCCGCCATGCGGAGCCATTGTGCGTAGGTTTTCATTTCGGGATGAATTTTTCGCAGCGCGGCAATGTCCGCCGTGTACGCTTCCCCGTTAAAGAAATTCGCCATCGCGATCATTTCGGGATTCGTTTGCGGCTGCGCGGGCATCAGATTGACAGGGCGTCCAATCACGCGCGCCAGCGTCGCCGCCCTTTCGCTGTCAGTCAGTTCATCCCCTGCCAATTCAATCGTCTTGCCGATAAATTCTTGCGGCGCAGCAAACGCGAGCGCAGCAAACGCGCCAACGTCATCCGTCGCGATCCATTGCGACTTTTTATCCGGACGCACGCCAAAACTGAAATACATTCCGTTCGAGAGCGCGGCTTGAGTATAGTACGTATTTTCCATGAACGCCGTGGGGCGCAAAATCGTGTACGGCAAAGCAAGCGATTGAATATATTTTTCAATCTCCCACTTGCTTTCAAAATGTTTTTGCCCCATGCCGCGTTCTGCCGCGCCGACGGACGTATAGACAAAATGTTTCACGCCCGCCGCTTTCGCCGCGTCCGCAAAAATTTTGCCCTGTTTAATTTCGCCGTCGTACCCCACATTCGGCAGCCAATAATTTTGCACACTGAACGCGCCATACGCGCCCTTTAACGCTTCATCCAACCCCGCGCGGTCATCCAAATCATTTTGGAAAATTTCCGCGCCCTGCGCCGCCAACGCTTTCGCCGCGTCCTTGTTCGGATCGCGCGTCAACGCGCGCACCTTCCATCCATTTTTAGCAAGATGCCGCGCGACTGCGCCGCCTTGTTGTCCCGTCGCGCCTGCGACGACGACAAGTTTATCTGATTGGTTACTCATTTTATTTTCTCCTGAATACTGACCACTGCCCACTGCCCACTGCCCACTAACTTATCCTTCCAACTGCACTCGCACCAACGGACTGTTTTGCAAAAACGCGTCAATCTCTGCTTGCCTGCCCCATTTCGCCACAATGTGAGACAGTACTTGTTTGCGCGTTGCATCATCCGTGATGGGAGTGGCGCGCGCGGGCAGGTCTGCTTGCGCGCTCTGTTTGACGTGAAAGGTGAACTGCGGATGTGCTACCAAATTCGCATACCAATCGCGTTTGCCCGGCAGCCCGCTGATATACAGCGTGCCATCGAGATAATGAAAGCCGATCTCGATGCGATGCGGCTTGCCTGACTTTTTGCCAATCGTTGTAATGTCAATCAGCCGATCCGTTTGGAGGGCGTGTTCGATTTGGGTGTCCATTTCCTTGCCTCCCATAATTGGTGTTGGCTTGTATTTAGCCAACTAACTATTTGACCAAAAAAATTGTAGTAACGATTTCAATCGTTACTACAATATCCCTACCGCATCACATTTTCGCGCGCGCGCGTCATCAAACGGTGAAGTTGTTCTTGGTCTGCGCTGTTGCAATCGCCAAACGTCGTCGTTTCCAATTCTTGCCACACTGCTTCCACTTTACTTTGCAGCGCGCGCCCTTCAGCTGTGAGATAAACGCGCGAGACACGGCGATCTTGAACATCGGGGCGACGTTCCACGAATCCAGCGGCTACCATACGGTCAAGCGATTTCGTAATCGTCGCGGGCTGCACGCACATTTCGTCAACGAGTTCCGATTGCATGACGCCATCCTTGCTGCACAAATGCATCAGGATCAATTCTTGTCCCGTGTGCAGCCCAACCATAGAAAGCAGCGCTTCGGCTTTTTGGCGATGCGCTTTACAGAGCTGCACGACTTGATAACATAGCGTGGCGGTGAATGGTTTTTTGGTCATGTTTTTTATTTAGCCGACTAAATGAATGATACGATAACACGCGGCGCATGTCACTAGCCGGAGGGATAGTCGCGAATGGCGAATCGCGCATGGCAAATCGCGTATCGCAAATGGCAAATCGCAAATCGCATTACAGCGAACGGATTACTGTCCACCGTCCACTGCTCACTGCCCACTGCTCACTGTCCACTGCTTACTGTTCACTCACTACCGTCTTGAACCCAATCCGTTTATGCGTGTTATCACAAAATGGTTTGTTGCCCGAACCGCCGCAGCGACACAACCCTTCGCGTTCCCCGCGCGCAATCATTTGCCCCATCGCATCGCGTAATTCAAACGCGCCTTCCAATTTTATATTTCCATTCACATTCAGTGTGATGCGTAATTTTTGAAGCGTGGGTAATTCATTTTGCGCGCTCGTTTCAGTTTCATGCAAGCCCGCGTCGCGGAAATGAATTTCACGATGCGCGTTATCACAAAACGGTTTGCTGTTTGACGCGCCGCAGCGACACAAAGCTGCACGCGTCTCTTGCGTCACCGAACCATCGGGCAGCACAAGTTCCAAATCACCGCGCACATAATACGGTCCATTGCGCGCGACGAAAACAGTATTCGTCGCGCGCACCTGTTCTTGCATCCCATCCGCGCGTTCGTAATGCAGCGCGCCTGTGGGACAGCGTTCCACCGCGTCAACGATTTCGTCCACCGCCCCATTTTCCAATTGCACCCACGGCTGCTCCCACGTATTAAAAACTTTCGGCGCGCGGCGTAAACATTCGCCAACGTGCGTACAGCGACGCGGTTGGTACGAAACGGTAAGGTCTTGATTTCTATATTTACGCGAGGGGAGTGACATCGTTTTAATTTTTTGCAAACGTCCCGCGCTGAATCTCGCGAATCGTTTCTTTAATTTCTTCCACCGTATTCATCACAAACGGCCCATACGGCACAATCGGTTCGCGGAACGGCGCGCCTGCCAACAACAAAAAGCGCGCGCCCGTATCCGTTTCCACTTGAATCTGCTCGCCCGGTTCAAACGCGACGAGGTGCAGCGCAGGGATCAACTCTTGCTCCGCGCCAAAGCAGCCCGCGCCTTCAAACAGATATGCCAAGACGGTATGCTCACGCGGAACATTTTGAACGAATGTCGCGCCCGCGTCCAAACGCACATCAAAGTACAATGGCTGCGCGGCGATTTCTTGCACGGGCCCTTCCGCGTCGCCGAACGTTCCCGCAATCACGCGCACATACGCGCCCTCTTTTTCAAGCGTTGGAATCGTCGCGGCGGTGACTTCTTGATAACGCGGCGCGGTCATTTTTTTCGCAGCGGGCAAATTCACCCACAATTGAAACCCGTTGACGCCGCCGCGTTCGCTTTTGCGCGGCATCTCTTCGTGCAAAATCCCGCGTCCACTCGTCATCCATTGCACATCGCCCGCGCCGATGAAACCCGCGTTGCCCAAACTATCGCGGTGACTCGTGCCGCCTTCGAGCATATACGTCACCGTTTCGATGCCGCGATGCGGGTGCATCGGAAAGCCGCGCGGTTCGCCTTGACGCGGATCGCGAAAATAAAAATGATCGAGCAGCAAAAATGGATCGTACTCGTTCGTCCGCAGCGGCGCAATCGAACGCTGCAGCAAAACGCCCGCGCCATCGGCAACGGTTTGTGGTTTAACAATATGTGAAATAGAACGGCTCATCATTTCCCTCCTCACTTTTCACTCTTTACTCTTTATTTTTTTCTCTTTCCAATCTTTCAACAAAAAACGCAGCGCGCCCGGCAATCGCCGCGCCCACGCGCTTTCGGAATGCTTGCCGCCGCGTTCCGCCACATATTTCAAATCCGTGCGGAGGCGATACCCTTTTTGCAGCAAGATTTCGTACATGGCGCGCGCGCTCGGTTCACGCGTGCCATGGTCCAAATAAATTTTGCCGACATGAAATTGCGCGTCGCGCGCAGTTTTCAAAATCGCGCCGCGTCCAACAAACAACGACGGACTCATTGCGCTGCACAAGCCAAAAATTTCGGGACGCTTGAAAAATGCGTACAACGAAATGAGTCCGCCCATCGAAGAACCCATGACGCCCGTTGCCGCAGGTTCAGTGTGGGTACGAAAATTGCGGTCAATGAATGGTTTGAGCGAATCGCACAAAAAATTTACATACAGTTCGCCCTTGCTGCTCCATTTCCCCGGAAACGGATTGTATTCAGCTAAACGTTCCTCGCCGCTGTGATAAACACCCACCACAATCGTCTCATACCCATCCGCGCTCAGCCGTTCCATCGTCTCGTCAAAATGCCAATCTTGATTGCCGAACGCCGTCACATCATCGAACAAATTTTGTCCGTCTTGGATATACAACACCGGATATTTTTTTTCACTTGTCGCATACGAGGGCGGCAAATAAATCAACACATCGCGTTTATTTTCCAGTTGTGGACTCCACGCTTGCGGTACGATGCGTACATCGCCGCAAACCGTGTGCGCGCGTCCATCCCCTTTCACAAAATCAGAATACGTCAAAATTTCCGCGCGTTTCAAAACATCGCCATTTTTATCTTTAACGTTATCTGTAGTCGCTTCGACGCTCATGGGTTCTCCGATGGAAAATAACCTTTCTCGGCGTCATCAAGTTGAGTTCACTAGCGAACGCCTCCTACGCGTGGTTCACGTTTGACGTTTGACGTTTCACTTTTCACTCTTCACCCTCTCCACCACCCGCTTCAACACATCCAACGGTTGCGCGCCGCTCACCAGATATTTTTTCCCAAACGCCATCGCGGGGACGCCGTTGATACCGTTCTCGTATGCAAAGCGTTCATCCGCAAACACTTGCGTTTTGTATTCCGCGTTCTCCAAAATTTCCGCGACGGGCGTTTCGATGCCGACTTGCTTCAACAATTCTTGCTGCACATTCGCATCACTCACATCGAGTCCATTCATCCAGTACGCGTCTAACGCCGCCTCGTGAAATTCATTGCCCTTGCCGTGCGCGTCCGCGAGTTTTTTCAATTGATGCAGTGTGCGTGTATTGATGCCAAACGGACCCTCTTGGATTGTAATGCCAAAATCATTTTGCACCCGCGCGCGAAAAATCGGACGCCCCGCCTCAATCCGCGCGCGATACTCGGGCGGAAGCGGCGGCGCGCCCGCGGGGCGCAACTCAAACGCGCGCCATTGCAATTCAACCGGATGGGTTTCGTCAAGGCGCTTGAGACTCAAGCCCGCCACAAAACACCACGGTCAGACAAAATCAGACCAAACGTCAATGAGAATCGGTTTATCCATAGTCGTCGGTAGTCAGTGTTCAGTGTTCAGAATTCAGAATTCAGTCATCAGTTGTCCGCAACACAACACTGTTCTGCTTACTTTTTACTCTTTACTTTTTACTCTTTACTTTTTACTCTTTACTTTTTATCGTAAGCACAACACCATTCTGCGACGGATCGCGCGCGAGCAAACCCGCGTCGGTTGCCTCCAGCTCAAACCCCGCTTGACGCACACGATTTGCCACGCGCGTCAACTCATCCGCGTTCGGAATGTTGATCGTAAAGTATTGCAATCCAACACTGTCGCGCGGCGGCGGCGGCGCGTTCGCGCTTTCCCAACTATTCATGCCAAGATGATGATGATAACCACCAGCGGAAAGGAACGCCGCTGTGCCGCCCAAGTTCGCCATTTCATCCAAGCCGATCACGTCGCGATAAAACGGCGCGTCGCGATTCACATTCGCGGATTTCAAGTGCATGTGACCTAATATCGTATCGCGATGCAATCCTTTCCATTCCTCCATTTCATTTTCCAATTCGCTCAACACGCCTTTCACATCCACGGGCAGCGTACCCATTTGGAAATTGCCATGCTTGTCGTACCACTCGCTGCGCGGACGATCACGATACACTTCGATCCCATTGTTGTCGGGATCACTCAAATAAATCGCTTCGCTGACAATATGATCGCCAAAGCCCAATCGAATTTCACTTTCCGCGAGGCGGCGCAAGGAACGCGCGAGTTCAAAACGCGACGGCACGAGAATCGCAAAATGATAGAGCCCCGTCGCAAAGCGTTGAATTTTCGCGTCGGGATTTTCGGTCAACACTAAAAGATCATTTCCGCCCGCGCCGAGATGCGCGACGCCCTTTTTCGTTTTTATGGACTTAAAGCCCAAGACGTTTTGATAAAACGGCAGCGCCGTTTTGAAATCGCGCACGGTGAGATGTACGTAACCGATGTGGGTATCGGGGTGAATCGAAAGCGGGCGCGTTTGAGGTTTGGGAATTGTGGTTTGCATTTTGCTGCCTCCTTCAAGAATTGGGGTTTCAATTTGTTACTTGCAGCGCGCGATCCCATTCGCCCAACAGAGCAAGCAGTTGTTTTTGTTTTTCGGGTTCCAGTTTTGCCATCTGAGACGCGATCAGATGATTGTGCGCGGGGAGCACGTTTTCGATCAGACGTTTGCCCTTGGGCGTGAGATGCAGCATGTACGCGCGTCCATCATCAGGGTCCGCGCGGCGTTCCACCAAACCTTGTTCCATCATGCGATCCATTAAACCGCACACATTCCCTTTGGTGACAAAAAGGCGATCGGCAAGCGCTTGCTGTGTGATGCCTTCTTCTTTCCAGAGTTGAACCAACACATCAAATTGCGGCAAGGTGAGATTGTGTGCCGCGAGCTGCGCGGTTTCATGCTTTTGGACTTGCTGATGAATCCGCATCAAGTGGAGCCACGCCAAGATACTCGGTTGTCGCATTGTCGTTGGAGAAGGATTGTTCATGTACGCCTTCTTGGTAGTTTAAGTATAAACTATCTTACCCCAAGTCAACGAACTCTCGAAATTAAAAAACCGACTCGAAAAACTTTCGAGTCGGTTTTCAGAAATAGCAATTCACTTTCGTTGGAACGTTAATGCTCACGGCGCAAGTGTGAACTCTTGCGCGCCCGATTTCTCACAGCCGAACGCGTTACACGCTTTCACAAACCATTTGTAGGTTTCACCTTTGGGCAGCGCGCTGGTTTTTACAAAAGTCACATCCGCGCCGAGATTGGTTTTGAACACCTTGGCATTGCTCGCCGCGTCTTTTACTCGCACCTTGTATTTGGTCTCACAGGCGACATTATTCCATTCGAGTTCCACTTTGCCTTTATCGAGCGTTGCCCCCGACGCGGGCGCGACAAGGATTGGCGCGGCTGGTTTGGAAACGCAGCTGTTGGTTGGTGTGCTAGTTGGCGTGTGAGTCGGTGTGAATGTTGGTGTGTTAGTTAGTGTATTGGTTGGCGTGGCGGTAGGTGTTGGTGTTGGCGGGGGCGGACCGTATTTCGCGATGCGGTTCATGATCACATTGCCGCTGTCGCACACGCCGTTGCCGCAGACCACTGTAAAAAATCCGCCCACATACACGTCACTCCCGTTCACACTGACAGCAGTTGCGTTGTTGTTCACCCCATTGCCGAGCGCGGACCAAGTAGCGCCGTTCCATCTGGCAATATAGTTCACCGTCACGTTGCCACTATTGCACTCGCTGTTGCCGCACAGCTGCACAAAGTCACCGCCAACATACACGTCACTCCCGTTTATGGCGAGGGCATACACGATACTATTCACCCCATTGCCAAGCGCAGACCAAGCGCTGCCGTTCCATTTTGCGATCCGATTCACTGTCACGTTGCTGCTATTGCACGCGCTGTTGCCGCAGACCTGTCCAAATAATCCACCTACATACACCTCACTTCCACTTACCGTGAGGGCATACACGATACTGTTCACCCCATTGCCGAGGGCTGACCAAGCGATGCCGTTCCATCTGGCGATAAAGTTCATTGTCACGTTGCCGCTATTGCACGCGCTGTTGCCACAGACCTGTCTAAAGAACCCGCCCACATACACCTGACCCCCATTCGCAGCAAGGGCAACAACGGCGCTTTCCAACCCATTACCGAGGGCAGACCAATTGCTGCCGTTCCATTTGGCGATGTTGTTCACTGTCACGTTGCCACTGTTGCACGCGCTGTTGCCGCAGACCTGTGTAAATGATCCGCCCACAAATACCTCACCCTCGCTTACGGCAATGGCGCGTACACTGCTGCCGCTCACTCCATTGCCAAGCACTGCCCAATTACTGCCGTTCCATTTGGCGACGCGGTTCACTGTCATGTTGCCGCTGTCGCACGCGTCGTTGCCGCAAACCTCTGAAAATAAGCCACCCACATACACCTCACTCCCACTTACGGCGATGGCGCGCACAGTGTCTCTCACCCCATGTCCGAGCGCTGACCAAAAGTTGCCATTCCATTTGGCAATGCGGTTCATGGTCAGGTTGCCGCTGTCGCATGCGTCGTTTTCGCAGACCCGTGTAAAGGTCCCACCCACATACACCTCACTCCCATTCAGGGTGACAGCATAGACGCCGCCGTTCAACCCATTGCCGAGCGTTGACCAAATATCTGCAGTCGGCGCTTGCGGCGCGAATACGGGTCCGCGCTGTGGATCGAGCTGCACGTTCCAGCCGCGCACATCTACGGCGCCGCTTTGTTCTGTGTTCAATTTCATCGTGCCGTCTGGATTCAACACTTGATTTGGCGCAAGCCAACCTGCCCGCGCCAGCGGAATCCCGAACGATGTCGAGAGCCACGCCAGTAACGCGAGCGTAAGCAATATCGCAACGCGCCAAGTGTTGCGCGAGGCGAATGTAATAAAGTGGGCGAACATGAATTTTCTCCTTCTCTCTGTATTTGTTTTTGTCCTCAAGGCAAAACCGCACAGCTGCGACTTGTCACACCCTTGCTGCCGAACCGCATATCCGCGTTCACAATCAGCTGCGCGTTATTCGTCGCGCGCACGCGCGTAAGTCCGCTGTAATTTGCGCCGAGCGCGCTGAACATATTTTTCTTTGTCGAAAGGTTGAGTTGTGCGCCAGCCGCGAGTGTGTCATTCACGGCGGCGAGCTGCGCGCCTGTGGTGGGATCGTAGAGTTGGATTTCCAGCTGCGCCGTTTTGGTGTCCGCGTTCAAGATGTGAAATTGGGTAAATTGTTTGGGCGCGGCAGTAACGCGGCGCGTGTCCGCGCAGACCCATTCTGACGCCGCTTGCACGCGCGGGACGGCTTGCAGCGCGCTGTATTGACTTCCGCTTTGATTCATAGCGAGCGCGATGGCAGAGAGCGCGTGATTTGTGCTCTGCGTGATGCGAACGAAACCTTTGAAGGAATTGCCCAACGCGTCCAGTTTTTTTGTGCTGAACTTTTTGACGCCGCGCGCGGGAATGGCGGCGTCTGTAGTTGCAGCAACAGTGCCGTCACTGCGATAAAATGTTGCGGTCACTTGCGCCGCTTGCGCACCGTGATTGTTCACGTACAACTCTGACCATTTGACCGTTTTACCTGTCGCGGCTTTGACCTTGCGCGCGATGCCGTTCAAATACAATTCCGTTCCCTGATCGCCGTTCGTCAACCCGCGCAGCGCGGCTGTGTCTTGGCGGTGTAGAAGGTGTTGCGCGCCCGCAAGGGGTTGATTGCTTTCCACACGCACGCTGTACGTTCCCTTACTCGCGCCAAACAATGCTTGCGAATCAAAGCTTGCCGACGCGCGCGGGGGAATGTTCACGGGGGCAAGGGGCGAACCAATTGCTTCGACTCCATTCGCCGTGGAATAGTGCAAGATAACGGAAGCATCAAAAGTGGCGCTCGTGTTTTGGATCGCGAGGATGCTTTTTGACGCGTCGCTGCCGCCGCGCCAAAGATATGGAAAAGTCAAAATCTGACTTGACTGCGCCGCGCCTTCGCGCAATGCGCGCGCGGTGTTGCCGTCATTCGCATCGAGCGTCAACGCGCGCAGCGCGTCATCTGTCTCGATCACCGCTGAACCGCGAAACGCAGGTCCCAAGCTCGACGGCAATGCAATCGTCCGCGCGCCATTTCCAATAAGCGTGTCAGATGTGGTGTACACTTCCGCGCCCGCGGCATCATAGACACGCAGCGTGAACACAGCACTGCTCGATTCGGGATTGACGATGAAAATGGTTGAACTCATTTCCTCCGGCGGAATGGGCGCGGTGTCATGTCTCGCGCTCACATCAAACCGCTGCTCTACGTTTGGGAGATAGATGAAATTGTGTTGCGGAGGCGGAGCATTGCTATAGTCATAGGTTTCAAATTGGCACGGCGCGGCAAGTCCTTGCCGAAACAGATCGCCCAAGTGCGGCTGCAAATTCACAAAGGTATCGGAAATGGGCAGCGCGACGGCGGGAATATCGGCAAAGTTCCGCACACACGGAAACAATGGCGCAAAATAATCGTGACCGTTCACCGTCACTTTGCCGGTGAGCATTGCTTTGACGCGTATTGGCTCCACGGGTTGCGAAAGGGGCGTGCGCTGTTCAAAATTCAAAGCAAAGTTAAACGTGGGTTTGTTCGCTGCATCGAATCGCGGCAAAGTTGCAACCACGCTGGGCGGCAATTCAACAATCAGAAATTTTGTCCCGACCTCTGCGGTAATCACGCTGCCCGGCTCGGCTTCAAACGCGGCGCGCTCTGCAACGAGCGCGGGCTGCGCGCCGCTGCCGTCGTCAAAGGTTGCGGTTATGTTCGTCACATCCGCAGGGACTTGGACAATGAGCGGATCAATCAACACACCCAATAAATAAAATTCACTCAAAAGCTCAACTGTTGATGTGAGGAACTCGCCGTCAATGATGTAATAGCATTGGTAAAAGTATCCATCTTGGGCGCAGACCGCCACCGTGGCGCCGCTTTGCACGGCGGCCTCGGCAACGTTTTCCTGGGTAGCACCATCCTGCGCCACGATGACATGCCCAATCGCGTTTTGCAAAATGCAGCCAGAAAGCGGGAAAACGAAAAGCAGCAGCGCGAAGATTCTCACCAAGCTGATTGATTTGAAATGTGGCATTTGTTTTGACCTCCTCCCTGCGCGCGAGGGATTTGTAATCCCGATTCTTCCCGTCGGGATTACAAATCCCTCGCGAGCGCGTCGATTAGAGCTGTGATGTACTGTGTCAGGTCTTGGATTTTTAGCGCGTGCGGAATGACGGACGTTCGAGGAATATCGCAATCCCGATGATGATCATTCCGATTGCGGCAAGCGCGAGCAATGTCCCCGAAAGATCCGCGCCCGTTGTGGGCAATATCGCCACCGTCGCTTGCGGTGTGTAAATGGCAACGCCATGCGGATCCCCATTCGGCATCGGAATAAAGGTGACGAATTTACGCGCAGAAGCGTCATACACTTCGACGCCGGGCGAATTGCCTTTCAGCGCGAACGGATCGCCCGTCTGCGGCTGCCCGCGTAAGGTCCAGAACGCGTATTTGCCGTCGGGCGAAAACGCGAGCGCGTCGGGACGATCACCCACAGTGACAATCGCTTTGCGCGCGTGCGTGACCGCGTCCAAAATTGTGATCGTGTTCGATTGGCGATTCGCAATCCACAATTCTTTGCCGTCGGGCGTCTGGCTCAAAATGTGACTGTCTTTGATCCCATCGAGCTTGATGCTTTGCATCAGCGCGCGCGTCGTTGGATCAAAAACGTACAAGCGATCATTCATGTCCGTTGGATTTTTCGCGTGAAAGCCGACTGTCGCATACAGACGTTGCTTGTCGTTTGACAACACCGCGCCAACGGCTTCGCGCCCCGCTTCCATCTGCTCCTCTACCTTGCCCGTCGCCACATTCACCATCGCAATGCCGCCGAGATTGTCCGCATTGCCGCCGAGCGTGACAAGGTTGTACGCATTGTCGGGCGTGAACGCGCCAAGCACGGGACGAATCCCCAACTTGATCGCGCGCCCCACCGTCCATTTTTCCGCCGCTTCGTCCGCGAGAATTTCCGTGATCTGATTTGCGGCGGTGTTGTAAATCCACACGCGTTTGCCGTCCGACGAAAACGCGGTGGCATGCGCGGACGCGACCGTGGGGAGTTGCGCGACGATTTTGCGATCCGCCGCGCGAATCACCGTCACATTGTTCGTGTCCGCTTTTGCGCCAACGTTCGTCACAAACGCGTATTTGCCGCTGGGACTGAACGCGACGAGATGTGGTTTCGCGCCTTTGGCGAATCCGCCCGCGCCCACATCAATCGTCGTAACTATTTGAAAACCATCGGACGAATAGATATTGATTTGATCATCCGCTTGATTCGGGACCCACAATTCGTATTGGGTCTCTGCCGCAAACGCGCTGCCCGCGCCGAGAACCAGCGCGAGCGCGATGAGCAGCAAACTGATAGCGAAAAATGTACGCATTTTGATTCTCCTTTGTACCCACTCACGCTTCACCCCCGGCCCCTCCCCTGAAAATTTTTGCGCGCAAAAATTTTCAGGAGAGGGGGAGCAGAGTTCTCCCCTCTTCTGAAACATGCTTTTCGTTTCAGGAGAGGGGCCGGGGTGAGGCGGGTTGAATTTATCTCTCAATCGGCGCGCCGATGAGAGAGCCCCATTCCGTCCACGAGCCGTCGTAATTTCGCACGCGCGGATAACCGAGCAGGTACGACAACACGAACCACGAATGGGAAGAACGTTCGCCGATGCGGCAGTACGCGATAATTTCTTTATCAGGCGTAATGCCTTTGTCGGCGTACAAGGTTTTGAGATCGGCAGCAGATTTGAAGGTGCCGTCCTCAGCGACTGCCATACTCCACGGGATATTTGCCGCGCCGGGAATGTGTCCGCCGCGCTGCGCGCCTTCTTGCGGCAAATTTTCGGGCGCGAGCAGTTCACCCGCGAATTCTTTGGGGGAACGCACATCCACAAACCCGCGTATCGCTTGCCCAATGCTTTGCTCGACCAAACCCCGCGCGGCGCGCAGATTCAGATCGGGCGCATGCGCGTGATAGATGGCGCGCGTCGGCGCGGATATGTCGGTTGTGAGGGCGCGTCCTTCGTCCACCCATTTTTTGCGTCCCCCATTCATCATGCGTGCGTCGTCGTGTCCATACAATTTCAACAACCAGAACGCGAACGTAGCGAACCAATTGTTGTTGTCACCGTACAAAATGACGGTGGTGTCGTTCGTGATGCCCGAGCGCGCGAGCAGTTCTTCCATCATTGCTTGATCGGGAATGTCGCGGCGCACCGTTTGCTGCGTGTCGCGTTTCCAATTCCAACCAATCGCGCCGGGAATATGTCCCGCGTCATACGCGGTAGTGTCCACATCCACTTCGATCAAACGCAGGGTGGGATCATATAAGTGTTCCTCAACCCACTGCGTCTCGACCAGAACTTCTGGGTGGACGTAACCGTTTGGTGTCTTCATTTTTTCCTCCTGTGAACCTTTTTTATGTTATGGCTTGCGCGTTGTTGTTTGCAAGCGCGAGATGCGCCTGAAGCAATTCACAAAAGCCATCGGGCTGCTTGAGTGCCTGCATTTTTTGAAACGCGTCGACGCGTAATTGTGTCAATGTGTTTGGGTCTAACTTTTCCAAGCCGAGACGACCGGAGACTGCCCACTTGGCATTCCACCATTCTTGTTCGTCCGCCACGCGCCATTCCATTTGCTCTGTAACGATTTGAATAGTGGTAAAGCCCGCGTGTTCGAGCGCGGCCTGAATCGTGCTGCGTTGATCGAGCATCTGCGTTCGCAGTTTCACAACCGCGCCATAGTCCGCCGCCAGCGTGTCGTACCAAGTCCACCGCGCATCCTCCTCGCCCCACGTTGACACAGCGAGCCGCCCATGCGGTTTCAGCACACGGCGAAATTCTGCGAGCGCGCGTTCGAGCTGCGGAAAGAAAAAGAGCGCAAAGCCGCACAATACGAAATCAAAGGACGCATTTGGAAAATGCAGCTGCTCCGCATCCATTTTGTGCAGCTCTACATTTTTGAAACCGCGCTGCCGCGCTTCGGCGCGCGTTTCGGAAACCATTTGCTCTGAAAGATCAATGCCGATCACGCGCCCTTTTTCTCGCACGCGTTCTGCGGCGGGAAACAACACCGCGCCGCGTCCGCTTGCAACGTCAAGAACCTGCGCGCATTGCGGAATGTCTGCAAGTTCCACGAGCCGCCGCCCATACTGCTCAAAATACGACAGCTCACGGTATCCAAGCGCGGCATGATCAAACGTTTGCGCGATCAATTCTTTTTTGGAGGGTTCGTTTTTGTTCATTTTTTTCTAGAACCTACTTATTTGAATTTTGTAGCTTGACAATACACGCGCCCTGTCCCCGCAGCGTCCCAAAAACGTCCCAGCGCGCACAAATAAAAAAAAGAGGCGAGTTTCCTCGCCTCTTGCACTCTGCGTGTTCCGCCGTGTGAAAAGATGCCACGCACTTCCGGAAGTGCGTGGCATCTTTTCACATTTGTAATTTACGTTTGCAGCGTCTGCCACGCTTGAACAATCCGCGCATAGAGCGGATAAGCAAAAAGACTCGCGCGCACACTTGGGTCGTCAATTTGCTCGGCAAAACGCAGCAGCTCGGCGTGGGCGCGTTGGAAATACACTGCCGCCGCGTCCGCATCGCCGTTCGCCGCCAGCGCCTGCGCGTGTCCGAAAAACACATCCGCAACTTCCCAAACATAAAAGTCGGTAGGTAACGTCTCCAGCTGGTGGATCGCTTGGCGTGTGTGCGCGAGCGCGGCTTGCGGTTGCCCTTGCGCCAAACGCAGCCGCCCGAGCCAATGCAAATCACTGATCTCATTCGCGATCTCGCCATGTTCATGGCGGAGCTGATAGGCGTGCTTGAAATAATGCTCCGCTTTCGGCAATTCGCCGCGATCGATCGCGGCCCGCCCCAAAAATTGCGCTGCCCAGCCCTCGAGCCAGACGTCGCGGGTTTTGCGCGCTTCGGTAAAACTCTGTGTATAGATCGCCTCTGCTTGGTCAAGCTCCCAACGCAAATGGTACACTCCCCCAAGCACAAGCAGCGGACGATACGCTGTCACCGTGAGGCCCATCTCGTTGTACATATCCACCGCGCGTTTCGCAAAGAATTCTGTCCGTTCGGCTTGATGAAACGCGGTCCAACAAATGGCGCTGATGTAACAGGCACGCGCCATACTGGGCTTGTCGCCATGACCTTCGCTCAATTCCAACGCGCGGTTGAGGTGCCTCAAGGCATAGGTGATCTCCCCCAGATTATATCCCACGATGCCGAGACCACTCAAGCACAAGCTTTCTCCCACCCCAATCCCCAACCCCCCGGGTTCACTGAGCGGCGGATGTTGGCTGGGCGCTTGACGCGCCTGATGATACAAGTCCAACGCTTCTTCGAAAAAGCGGCGCGCCTCTTGATTCTGGCTAAGTGCCTATCCGAATAACCCTGAAGCGCGAAAGGCAATCAAGCCACACGCGAAATGAAGAAAGGCGATATAGTTTTCGGGTTTTTTGTCCCACCGAATCAGCAGGCGCCGAAAGCGATTCATC
>Ga0247727_10009745_pt1 | contig 17242 bp, 18 predicted proteins | sample WisWelCaveWW1625_FD_202498 | JGI IMG/M metagenome (GOLD analysis project Ga0247727, IMG submission 202498) | Biofilm microbial communities from Wishing Well Cave, Virginia, United States - WW16-25 | ecosystem: Environmental > Aquatic > Deep subsurface > Groundwater > Cave microbial mat | place...
TAAATAAATTTAATAATGCAACCAGAGACATGACTGGTAAATTGTCTGTGAAGATTTATGTTTATGAAGACAGAACTTATAATTTGGTAATTAAATCAGCCACCGCCTCTTCTTTATTGAAAGCCGCTGCTAATATTAAATCTGGTTCTGCTAAATCTAAAGTTTCTAAAGTAGCTACACTTTCTAAAGCCCAGATTCAAAAAATTGCTGAAACTAAAATTAAAGATTTAACTGCGAATAATATTCAACAAGCTATTAAAATTATTGAAGGTTCTGCGAAAAGTATGGGTATTGAGGTGAAATAAATATGTCAGATTAAAATAAAGAATATGAAAAAAAATAATCTTGGTCTGAAACCTAAAAAAACTATCAAGACTATAAATAGAGTTGTAGATTTACAATATAAAAAGATAATTAAATTTATTTTAAAACATGGTGAAAAAGTAAAGACCCCACAAGATGTTGACGCTCTTACCTGTTTTGGTACTGCTCCTAGTTTAATTTATGATTTCAAGAATGGTGTACCAATCATTACTGAAAGACAATTATTCATTCGCGGGGCAATTGGTGAAATGTGTGCTTTTATTAATGGGGTACAAGATTTTACTATTATGAAAAATGAATATTCAGTTCCAGAACCATTTTGGGGTCCATGGACCACCATGGAGAAGACTAAGAAAGTTGGGGCCAAGAAAGGATGTTTAGGAGATGGATCATATGGACCAGCTTTAGCGGCTTTTCCAATTCACAAAGGTAAAACCTATGATCAAATTGCGAATGTTATTAGAATGTTAAGTGATGAAAAACTTCAACACAGAAGAACTATTTATGTTACTTCTTGGATACCATATATGAATGGTTGGGGCCAAAATCAAAAAACCGTAGTCTCACCTTGCCATGGTAATTTTCATTTTAGAGTTATCAGTGGTTATTTAGATTTGATTTCTTGGCATAGATCAGCTGATATTTTACTTGGTTTTCCTAATGATATGATTTCTTATATTGCTCTTTTTAAAATGGTTGAGAGTCTTACTAAACTTAAAGCTAGAAGACTTATTTTTCAATTTGGTGATGCTCATATTTATGAAAATCAATTATCTCAAGCTAAGGCTATTTTAAAAGTTGAGACAAGAATCTTTCCAGATCTTAGAATTCACAATCTAAAAAAGAATATTCGAGATTATAGAGCTAATGATTTTGAATTAATAGATTATCGCCCTAATAATAAAATTTTTATACCTTCTGCTATTTAATATATTATTATGAATCAAAAATTAAATAAATCAAATAAATTAAATCTTCGTAATGCGAGAAGTAGAAATCAAAAAAAAAGAATGACACTCTCAGTCAAGAATGATATTTGTATTTTTTGTAAAGATGGTCTTAAGACTATTCATAAAAAACCCATCTTAAAAGAAAATAATAATTTTCTGGTTACAGAAAACGCTTTTTCTTATACAGGTACTTCATATCATTTACTTATAATACCGAAAAGACATATTGTGAATTTAATTGAATTTAAGTCAGAAGAATGGGCCGTATTACAAGAGATAATTAATTGGGTTATTCAAAAAAAGAGAATTAAAGGTGGTTCTTTATTTTTAAGGTTTGGTGATAATAAATACAACGGTGGTACTATTCCTCATTTACATTTTCAAATAATTCTTGGTAACAGTAGTGAATTTGATAGTCTAGATTGTAGAAAAAAATTAAAAGTTACTTTAGGTTGGCAGAAAAAGTTGTAATATATTTATTGGTTTTTCAATATATTATTTATCGTATTAATTAAAGAATTTGCCATTTTTTTCATACCATCAATATGTAACTTTCTGATTTTAGCCGTAGTACTTGTTGTAGCTTGAGCTGGTAAGATAATTACATTTTTACAGGACTTGTTGATATTATTTAAATGATGTTTACTATGATCTGACGTCTTTGATACAACCAGATAATCTGGCTGGGTTAATTTGATCAGAGAAAGTGGTGCATCTTCTGGATATTTTACATATAAATAATCTATATTTTGTAAATGAGATAACATTTCTAACCTTTCTTGTTGATGAACTATTGGTCTATCAGGACCTTTTTGTTTTTTTATTTTAGAATCAGAATCTACTCCAACTATTAGAATATCCCCATAGGATTTAGCTTGTTCTATATATCTCATATGACCAATATGTAACATATCCCATGAACCAGATATTAAGACTATTTTTTTCTTTTGATTTTTTAGTTTAGCTACTTCTTTAATTAGTCGTTCTTTTTTGATTATTTTATTCTCTTTCATAAATATGGATTTAGGTGTATTCTATCATGATAGAATATTATATAAAAATTATAGATATGAATACTTTTAATGCATTAATTAATGATTACGAGAATCGTATCCTCTTATCTCAGCCTCAAAATTATTATAAAGATATTGCTTTTTATTCATTAGTACCAGAAAATAATAAATTTATGATTATGGCTAAGCAGTCTGCTATTAAATATTCTTTAACCCCAGCCTATCCCATAGGCATAGTCATAGTTTCAGAAGAAGGAAAAGTTTTATCGAGAGCTGGCAATGGTAATGGGTATCATGAATTACATTTAAAGTCTCGTGGACACATTAAAGGCTGTAAAAGGAAAGTTATTATGGAAGCCATGAAAAATAGAGAACCAGAAATTAATCATGAAGACATTGCCTATGATTTATGCCCTGGTTGTCATACAGATTATCATGCCGAAGCCAAAGCTATAAATCACTGCGAGAATAAGATACATTTGATAGGGGCAAGTATTTATATGTATGGACATTATTGGTGTTGTAAAGATTGTTGGGAAAAAATAAAAAAAAGCGGAATTAAAGATGTTTTTTTGCCAGATACTTATAAAAAATTTCAAGATAGAACTGAAGTAAGAAAGTGGTCGGAAGAAGTAAAGAGAGCCAGAGAAAATAATTCTATATCAATTTAATCTAAATATGAAAATTAAAATCATCGCAGCTATTGGTAAAAATAACGAAATCGGTACCAAAGATAATCAAATTCCTTGGAAATTTCATCCAGAGGATATGACAATTTTTTCTAGTAAAACCAAGTCTGAAAGTGGTACAATACTTTTGGGAAGTAAAACCTTTTTTTCATTACCAGAAAAATTTCGTCCTTTACCGAATCGCAGAAATTTAATTTTAAGTGATGATGTGAATTTAAAACTAGATGGAGTAGAGGTTTTTCATGACAGAGAAACACTTTTAAAGACTTTGATTCAAGAAAATATTGAAACCCTTTGGATAGGTGGCGGGGGACAGATTTATAAATTATTTTTCGAAATTGCAGACGAATTGCATATTTCTCATTTCAACACTTCTTCAGACCAGTCCTCTGTATTTTTTCCAGAAATTAAATCTGGAGACTGGGAAGAAATTAGTCAAGAGAAACATTTACCATTAAATGGTTCACCAAGTTTTGTGCATAAAGTTTATCACAGAAAAAGCTGATAATTAAAAAATATGATTTTATATTTCACAGTTGTTAATAATTCTAATTTTAGTAAAAATTATTTTTCTTTCAGTTTCCACCGCGCAGCGGGGGAAACTGACGGCTTTTAAGAATAGTAATAAAAAATATTAATTTATAAAAAATAAATTATCTTCGCAAATTAATTTACTTTGGCGAATTTAAAAAACAAAATTATGAAAGATAAAATAATAAAAAAGATTTTAAATGACGAGAAAATTAGACAGAAAAAAGCTGTGACTTTAATTGCTTCAGAAAATTATTGTTCAGCCGATGTTTTAGAAGCTATTAGTTCTCCAATTATTAATAAATATTCGGAAGGCTATCCTCAGAAAAGATATTATGCTGGGCAAATTAATACAGATAAAATAGAAGAACTCACTCAGGAGAGAGCTTTAAAAGTTTTTAAATTAAAAAAAGAAAAATGGGATGTGAATGTGCAACCCTATTCTGGATCACCAGCGAATTTAGCGGTATATTTAGCTATTGTGCCAGTGGGCGGAAAAATTATGGGTATGAGCTTAGCCTCAGGTGGTCATTTAACTCACGGTCAAAAAGTTTCTATAACTGGTAAAATTTGGAATCAAATAAAATTTGAAGTCGATTCTAAAACAGAATTAATTAATTATGATCAAGTTAGAGAAATCGCTAAAATAGAAAAACCAAATTTAATTGTGGCGGGTTTTACAGCTTATCCTAGAAAAGTAGATTGGAAAAAATTTCGAGCCATTGCCGATGAGGCGGGGGCGCATTTTCATGTGGACATGTCACATATTGCAGGCTTAGTTGCCGGCGGAGTTTATCCATCACCTTTTAATTATGCTGACACAGTGATGACCACCACTCATAAAACTTTACGCGGTCCACGCAGCGCTATAATTTTTTCTAAAAAAGATACAAGAGATTTAGGTTTAAAAATTAATAAAGCTGTTTTTCCTGGTTTGCAAGGTGGACCGCATATGAATCAAATCGCTGGAGTGGCCGTAGCTTTGCAAGAAGCTTTAGATAAAAAATTTCAGATTTATGCTAAGCAAATTATTTGCAATGCCACAGCTTTAGCTAAAGAATTAAATAATTTAGGTTGGAGAATTATTACCGGAGGTACAGATTCGCATTTACTTTTAGTTGACGTTTATTTAAATGGTCAGGGTTTAACTGGTCAAGAAGCCAGTGTAATTTTAGAAAAAAATAATATTATTGTGAATAGAAATGTTATACCCGGCGATACTTTGTCACCAAATATTACTTCCGGTTTGCGTTTAGGCACGGCCGCGGAGACTACTCGTGGTTATAAAGAAAAAGATTTTATAAAATTAGCTCAAAAAATTAATCAGATTTTGAAAAGAGAGATTCAAAACAAATCTAAATTAAATAAAAATTAAAAATTAAAAAAGTTGGAATCAAAAAGATTTTTAGTTAGTAAATTATGTTGCAATCAATTCTTGAAGATAATGGTCGGACTTTTTTATCGCTAGAATTATTTTTTTACAGATTTGAGGTTGCGTTTGTCTTACCAAACACGCCCAGAAACAGATATGGAGAAACACAAAAAGAAAATGAAATTATTTTAAGTAAATTTGGAAAAGTGTCCCATCTTCCACTTAGGAGAGATTTAAAATATTTATTTTTTAATATATTCTTTTTTATTAGAAGATTTAGGACAGAAGAAGATAAGATAATTATCTCTATAACAGAATATGCTGGATATATCTCTAGATTTGCTTATCCATTTGTCGACAGTAGAACAATTCTAATACACTCACATCAGTGTATAGATGTAAAAAGAAAAACTGGTTTTGAATATTTGAAGCATAAAACATTAGAAACATTTTGTAAGAGATTTTGTGATTATTACTTTGCTTGTAGTCTTTCAGAACAAGGTATTTTAAATAAAGAGTTTAAGATATCAGATAATAAGATTATTTTACTTAGGAATTATATAACGAGAGAATTTTCTATTATTAGAAAAGAGAGAAAGTTGTTTAAAGATTTTATTTATTTTGGCAGAATAGTAAAAGAAAAACAAGTAAATATATTATTAGAAGTTTTTACGGAATTAGACATGTTAGATAAATTGTGTATAGTCGGAGAAGGTAATTGTTTAAATCAATATAAGGAGAAATATGTGAATTCAAATTTTAAAGGAAGAATTCCCCATGCAGATCTTTTACCATTTTTAAATAATTTCGGTTTTTATATATCAGCCAGTCAAATAGAAGGTCTTTCCTTTTCTCTTCTAGAATCTATGTATATGGGGCTTGTTCCAATAGTCTCAAATGTTCCCGGGCATAATGATGTTATAAAAAATAAATATAATGGTTTTTTGTTTTCAAATAAAAAAGAATTAAAAAAGATAATAGAAAATCTAAGTACTATAGATAGTACTGACATAATTGTAATGTCAAAAAATGCTATTCAAGTATCCGAAGCTAGTGTCAATTATTCTGAGAATGATTTTAAAAAATTTATAAAAATAATTTACAAATAAAATATGAATCAAAAAAATAAAAATATAAGAATTGGTGTATACGGGCTTTTGATTTTAGAAAATAAAATTTTAATGATTAAAAAGTCTCGAGGCCCCTATAAAGGTAAATATGATTTACCTGGTGGAAAAATAGAAGAACGGGAGTCTTTAGAAACGGCTCTTAAAAGAGAATTTATAGAAGAAACTGGACTTGAAATCGAAATTAAGGATTTTATTGCTAACAGTGAAGTAGATGAACATTATAAAAATGACAGCGGAGAAGATAGGGAAATTTATTTGATTGGTTCGTATTATTTTGTTAATATAAAATCTGGGGAGATTAAAGAGACACCCGATGGACAAGATTCTTTAGGTGCAATATTTGTAGATCTGAATGAGATTAAAAAAGAAAATACTTCTCGATTATCATTTGAAATTATAGAAAAATATGCAGAAACAAAAAAAGATTAATTTTATATTAGATACCTTAAAAGATTCTTATCTTTATTGTGTTGTTAATACTGTTTATGTATACGGTAGTTTTTTTACTAGTGTATCACAAACAAACAGTGATATAGATATACTTATTATTGTAAACAAAAAAATTGAGATGCTTGATTTAATAGAAATTTCTAGGATTACAAAATTTCTTGCTCAGAATGATATAAACACTGAACTTAATGTGTTAGATAATAAATTTATTAGTCTCCATAAAAAGAATTATTGGCATAATTCTAGGGGTTTGATTTTTTTAGAAGAGATAAAAAAGTTTGGGAATTGTATTCATGGAAATGACATATTGTCTAATATTAAATACACTCAAGCAGATCTATATCTAGAATCTCGAAAAATTATATTATCTTTGATATATAATATACAGAAGAATATTGTAAAAATTAATATTGATAAATATGATACAAGAGATATTAGAAGAATTATCAAATTTACATGTTATATCATTCATATAATGCTTTTTGTTTATGTTCCAGACGAGGATTTGAAAAAAATAAACTATTATAATTTATTTGATGTTTGTTTTAAATTCAAAATAAAAGCAATACAATTTCTTTATTTTAAAAGACAAAAAGATTTAAATCTACTAGATATTCAAAAATTGATTACAGACATTTTTTCCTTTATAAAGGAAATAGAAGAATATATTATAAATAATGAAATTTAATCTGTTTGATAATTTAGATTCTAGTAAGCCATAATTTATGATTTTTAATATAGTCCATTCAGATAGTTTGCAAGATTGTTCCAAAAAATCTAGCTCCTCATTTATAGAATTATTAAAAAATATTGAATCATCAGTTCCAATCACAAAATTAATTTTATTTTTTATAAAATTATATATTTGTGTCTTGTAGATTTTGGAAGTTATCGGGTTCATTGATATTGTTGAAATGGGACATACTTCGACCAATATATGTTGTCTTTTTAATGTTTTTATTTGTTCTTGGTTTTCTACTGAAGAATATAAATGCGCTAATCTTTTTGGTGAACACGCAAAGGCTTTTTGTACTGACAGATTTAGGCCAAGATATTCTCCAGCATGAATTGATAAAGGAATTCTTTTTTCGGAAGATTTTTTATAGATTTCGTGTAAATTATAATCTGGCCTTTTCCTTTCATTCCCATTTATATCAATACATACCAGTATTTCTTTTGGTAAATATTCAAACAAATCCACCATCTCTAAGGATTCATCTATATTATCTTTTCTATTTATACCTATTTTATAAACAATAAATATATTGTGTTGCAATTTACAGTAATTGTGAGCTTTTACAAGTTGTAGTTTTATTTTTTCTTTTGTCATCCCTCTTTTTAATAATCCTAAACAATTGATTGTCACTTCTATATATTTTACTTTATTCAACGATTCATTTTTTCCTACATGACAAATTGATTTGAAGAGGTTTTCTTCTTTTGTAAGGAAATCTTTTTTATCTTCCCATGACTCTTTATCAAAAAAACTAGATTCATTGAAAGTAGTATTATTATTTAAATTAAATGCACCAGTTAAATGTATATGGAAATTAGTTTTGTAATATTTATTAAAGTTATTCATATTAATAAATTCATTTTATCACAGAGATTCCTAAACAAATATTTCCATATTTTTAATTTGATTTCGATTAATTCTTGAACCTTGGCTCCAGTACTTACATTTATTTGATTCTTGCGCTACTATCTATGATAGACATCAGCATGCGTTATGCTCTCATAAAACCAGGCAGGAAGAAATTGATTGTTGTGAGCAATTTTGTATGGAAAAGTTTAAGGTGAAAGATGTTTTTGAAATAATTAAGAATAACATATATGGACACAAATAATTATCAAATAAAATTAAATTTTATAGAAGGCTTGAAAGATGTTGTAGAAAAAGAAGTGAAATTAAAAACTAATCATACAATTCTCTCTCAAGAAAATAATTGCTTTTACTTAGATTTTAAAGATTCTTTGGCCGAGGTCTTACAATTAAAGAGTGTTGGTAATGTGAGCCTGGTTACGAATCATCAAAATTATAACCCTGGCTATCTTTCCAAGCATAAAAATATACTTAAAAATATTTTAGATATAGTTCTTCAAAAAAGTCCTGATAAGTTTAAAATCTTTAAATTATCTTGTGCCGGTGCTGACTCTGATGAAGTAAAAAATATACTTAAATATATTGAACTAGAATATAAAATCTTGGCCCAACAGGAAGCTGATTTAAAAATAAATATCTATAAATCAAAAAATTCATGGGAAATATCCATTCAAGTTACTGCTAGACCATTATCATTAAGACCTTATAAGTGCTAACATGAGTGGTGCCATCGACCCCAATATTGCTTATGCATTAAATTACTATTGTGAACTTGAAAATAAAAAAAGTTATTTAAATGTTTTTTCTGGCAGTGCGACACCACCAACAGAAGCAGCACTTGAATATCAGAATCTAAATACTCTTGTAGGTTTTGATGTTGATAAAAAACATTTAACTTTTGGATATTAAAATATACAAGAGGCAGGATTAATTAAAAAAATAAAACTTCTTGAATATGACATTTTCAACATACCAAATCTGGGAAAATTCGATGTTATTATCGCTGACTTACCATTTGGAATGGCTATCTCAAAAGGTAAAAATCTAAAAGAAATTTATTTAGCATTTCTAAAATTTGCTTACGACAATCTTAATTCAAATAAAATTTTAGGAGTTTATACAAATGAAGATGAGATATTTATAAAACAATTAGATAAAACCAAGTGGCAACTTTTGCAAATACTGAAATTAAAAATAGTTACAAACGTAAATTCATATTTGTACCCCAGCATAATTATATGCAAAAAAATTTAAAGGCATTTCTAAAAATAATTTATCAATAAAAGATGTAAAGACAAAAAAAGATTGATGCTAGTTTTTTATTTTAATAATTCTATTTTAATACCAACCACGCCGTATTTATTCTGTTCTTCTTTCGAATAAAACTTTTCTATTTCTTGGAGAAGTTCTTCTTTCAATGTATTACCAAAATACTTCAATGGAAAATCTGAAAATAAACTTTCAAAATTAGTGTAACGATATAAAGCTTTTACCAAAGTCAGAGCTTTTCTGTTTGGTTGGTCATTGCAAGTAAATTCAATTTGATCACCTGGATTTATTTGCTGACGTTTTTCATCATATAATCTTGATTCAATAATTTTTTCATTGTTAATTATTTTTTCAAATGGGATAATGGATAATTTCATTTGGCGAGTAGTCATAATATTTATTATTTAGATAATATTAAATTTCAAAAATTTTGCAACAGTAAGCCTCTTTCTTCAAGTTTTCCTTTTTAATGAATTTTTTGCTAAAATAGATTTATAAAAATATAAGACAAAAAAGAAGAATATGACTATTTTGGAAAAAATGCAGCAAGAGATTTTGCAAATTTGTTTGGATTTGAAATATTTAGATTTAATTGAAGTTAAAGATTTAGAAAACAATAAATTCGAAACAGTAAAAGACACAGAGGAAGCAAAGATAAATAAATTTAAACTTAAATTTGAAGTTTTTTTTATTGAGACAGAAAATAAAAAATTGGGTGACATGGCTTGTAATGTGGCTATGGTTTTAGCTAAAAAGTTACAGCAAAGCCCAAAAGAAATTGCTGAAAATATAGTTCAGAAATTACAAGAAAAAAATATTCAAAGTAAGGTGGCTGGTTCGGGTTTTATAAATATTATTTTAAATGATAAAGATATTTTTGTTGAATTAGAAAACATAAATAATTTAGCTAAAAATTATATTCAAACTAAATTTTCTGGACAAAAGATTTTAATAGAACATTCTAGCTTTAATCTTTTTAAAGCTTTTCATGTTGGACATTTGATGAATAATATTCTCGGTCAAGCTTTGGTACAAATGTTGAAAGCTACTCGGGCCGAGATTCAGACTATAACCTTCCCTTCAGATATTTCTTTAGGCATAGCCAAAGCTATTTATATTTTAAAAAACACAAATGAATTTTCTAATTTTTCTAAGATATTTTCTGATCCAGAAACTTCTGTAAATCAAAAAGTAAATTTATTGGGCCAGGCCTATGTGGAAGGTGTAAAATTTTATGATGAAAATTTGGAGAAGCAAGAGGAAATAAAAAAATTAGCTAACAATCTTTATCAAAAAAACACACAAACAGAAGATTGGAAAATTTATCAACAGGCCAAAAAAATTAATGTGGAATATTTTTTATCTTTGCTAAAAGATTTAGGTTCTAATTTTGATAAAATAATTTATGAATCTGAAGCTGCAGTGTTGGGGGAAAAAATTGTCAAAAAGAGTTTAGACAAGAATCTAAATTTAGAAAATACTAGCACTAGTAAAAAAGTCTTTACTGTGGGTTTAGATGGAGCCATAATTTTTGATACTCAGAAAAAATTAAATAAACAAAATTCGGAAACTATAAAAAGTGTTTTTATCAATTCCGAAGGCCATAGTACTTATGAGGCTAAAGATTTAGGACTTTTAAAAATGAAAAAAGATTTTTTTGATTTTCAGAAAAATATTTTTGTAACTGATGTGGAACAAATGAATCATTTTGAAACAGTTTTAACGGTGGCTAAAAATTTGGGAGGGGAATTGCAAGAAATTGCTGAACAGAGTCAACATATTTGTCATGGGCGTATGAGTTTGAAAGGGGAGAAAATGTCTAGTCGCCTTGGCAATGTTTTAACAGCTGAAGAAATTTTTAATTTATTGCAAGAAAAAATTAAAAACATTCAAACCAAATCTGAAAGGTCTGAACAGTCTGCAGATTTAAATCCAGAAAAAATTAAGAATATTTCTTTAGCTGCTTTGCGAATTGCAATTTTAAAATCTAAACCGGGTTTAAATATTGATTTTGATCCGGAAAGGGATTTGAGTTTTGAAGGTGCCACCGGACCTTATTTACTTTATACTTATGCCCGGGCTCAAAGTTTAATTAATAAAGCCCAAAATCTTTTTCCAAATATTTTTTCAGATTCAGATTCAGAAGATTTAGCAAATTTAAATTTTAAAGATTTTAGAGATTTAGTTTTAAAAATTATTCAAGTTGAAAGTGTGTGCCAAAAAGCCATTACAGAATTAGCTCCACAAATTATTGTGAAATATCTTTTTGAATTAACTCAAATTTTTAATAGTTTTTATGCTAAAGTAAAAATTCTGGATCAGCAAAATTTAGAAATTACAAAGCAACATTTAATTTTAATAAAAATCTTTATGAAAGTTTTGAAATTTAATTTGAATATGCTTGGAATTCAAGAAGTGGAGAGAATGTGATTTATTTTAAGAAGCTGTTTTATTTTTAATGTTATCAACTAGACTTATATCTTGTTTCAGATCTGTGAATTCAGTTGTAATATCTATTGAGGAACTGGACTTAAATTCTAATATATATGAGAGCTTACTTAATAAAGCATTAAAAGCATCATCTTTTTCACCATTTGATAATGCATTTGTGAATCTCTGGTTGATCTCATCAAATCTGGTAGGAGGCCGTTTATTGATTTTAGATAATGCCTTCACTATATACTGGAAACCTTTTATGTCTGATGCCTCAGGTTTCTCTACACGAGTATACTTTGCGATATAATAGTTAAGAAATTCTCTTACCCAACTCAACACGTGATCTGGATTAGAGAAGCCACGTTCTAATTTTTTTATGAATAATTCTTCGATATTATAAACCTTTTCTCTTGCATCTGTTTTTAGATTAGTAGGTGTTGTGGTTATTTGCTCTTTCGGATTTTTACTTTCTTTTTGTAATTCATCACAATATGATTTAATTTTGTTTAAAAGATCTACAAATCCTAATCTGATATATTCAGGATTCCTTTCTTTTCCAGATTCAGTTTCTATTTTTACTGAATCTAAAAATTCATTAATAATTCCACTCAGAGCAATATCTTCATTATCGAGATTTAATTTTTGAATTTTATTTGGTAATTTTCCTAAAATTATATGAAAATTATTTTTATCATTATCCGTAATTGTTTTTATATGTTGATATTTCTGTATCGCACAATCTAGGAAATTATTTACCCAATTTAATAAATCTTTTTTACTAGTAAAGTCAAAGTTTTCCAATTTTCTTATTAAACTTGAGATTCTAAAATTTAACTTGTCAATACCTTCTGGTTTGACTGATGTCTTTTCCGTATTATTATCTCCCACTTTCTCTTTTACCTCTTCTATCTGTAGTCTTTTCTTTATTTTTTGTAATTCGGGTACTCTATTTCCGATTTCTGAATTAAAAGATACGGGTTTTTTAGGTGTAGTGTTTTTTGATTCTATGTTTGACATATGATTTAGTTTATTATTAAAATTATGCTTTTATTAAACACTAATTTAGTCTAGCACAGAATTAAAGTAAAGCAAATTTTTGTTTTAAATTCAAGTATTTGTTACAATATGGGTAATAATTTTTTACTCGGAACATCGAATAAGCACAATAAAAGAAAGTATGACAAAAAATAATTTAAATACAGAAATTTCGCAAGTAAATTTAAAAGCTAAAATTACAGTTAAAACTATTAATCAAAAAGAATTTGAGATTTTAGATTTTTGGAATCAGAATAAAATTTTTGAAAAAAGTTTAATTAAACCAGCCGATGGTGAACCTAAAGATAATTTCACTTTTTATGATGGACCACCTTTTGCTACCGGCTTACCCCATCATGGTCATTTATTGGCTAGCACTATTAAAGATGCCATTCCTAGATATCAAACCATGCAAGGCAATTCTGTGCGGCGAGTTTGGGGTTGGGATACTCATGGTTTACCTTTGGAAAATTTGGTGGAAAAAGAATTAAATTTAAAACATAAAAAAGAAATTGAAGAATATGGTTTAGAAAAATTTACTGAAAAAGCTAAATCTCTGATGTTAACTTATGAGACGGAATGGAAAAAAATTATTCCCAGAATTGGTAGATGGGTAGATATGGAAAATGCCTATAAAACCATGGATACCAATTATACAGAATCTATTTGGTGGAGTTTTAAAACTTTATATGAGAAAAAATTAATTTATGAGGGTTATAAAGTTTTATATATTTGTCCTCGTTGCGAAACCACTTTAGCCCATAGTGAAGTGGCTTTGGGTTATAAAGATTTGACTGATATTTCAGTAATAGCTAAATTTGAATTAGTGGATGAGCCACAGACTTTTCTTTTAGCTTGGACCACTACTCCTTGGACCTTGCCAGGGAATACAGCTTTAGCTTTAAATAAAAATTTTGATTATGTAAAAATTACAGCTGGAGATGAAAAATTTATTTTAGCTAAAGAGAGATTGGAATATTTAAAAAATATTTTAAACAAAAAAAATACAGAAAAAAGTATAGAGAAAAATATAGAGATAAATACAGAAAGTAGTATAGAAAATAAAAGAAATGTAGAAGAAGAAATTTTTGAAGAGATAGAAATTATAAATATTCAAGATCTTTTAGGAAAAAAATATAAACCAGTTTTTAATTTAAATTTAGACAAATTACAGATCAAAAATTTAGAAAATCTTTATAAAATTTGGCATGCGGATTTTATAAATATGGAAACTGGAACTGGTATTGCCCATCAAGCTCCAGCTTTTGGGGCGGAAGATTTAGATTTAGCTAGACAAAATAATTTACCCATTATTCATCATGTGAATTTAGCTGGAAATTTTATTTCAGAAGTGATTCAAGAATTACAAGATAAAAAGATTGCTGAAGAAGATGTGAAAAATATTTGTGTAAAAATTAAAACCGATAATCAAGCTACAGATATTTTAATAATTAAATATTTAGCTAAAATGAATTTACTTTTGGCTAAAGAAAAAATTATTCATTCTTATCCAACTTGTTGGCGATGCGAGACACCGCTTTTGAATTATGCAACTTTTTCTTGGTTTATGAATGTGCCGGTCATTAAAGAAAAAAATTTACAAGCTAATCAAAAAATTAATTGGGTGCCAAATCATTTGCAAGAGGGACGCTTTGGAAAATGGCTGGAAGGAGCCAGAGAATGGGCTCTTTCAAGACAAAGATATTGGGGGGCGCCTTTGCCAGTTTGGAAATGTGTGAATATAAATTGTAAAAAAATTAAAGTGATTGGTAGTTTGGAAGAATTACAAAAATTTTCTATCAATAATTCTGTTTCTAAAAATAAATCTGGAGAAATAGATTTGCATAGACCCTATATTGATGCCATTAAATTTCAGTGTGAATGTGGACAAGAAATGCAAAGAATAGTTGATGTTTTTGATTGTTGGTATGAATCAGGTGCCATGCCTTTCGCCAGTTTACATTATCCATTTGAGAATCAAGAATTATTTCAGAAAAATTTTCCAGCTGATTTTATTGCTGAAGGTTTAGATCAAACTCGCGGTTGGTTTTATTCCTTATTAAATTTATCTGTGGGTCTTTTTGATCAAACTGCTTTTCAGAATGTAATTGTGAATGGCATGGTCATGGCTTCCGATAATGAAAAAATGAGTAAAAGTAAAAAGAATTATACTGACCCCATGGTTTTAGTTGAAAAATATGGAGCCGATGCTTTTCGTTTAGCTTTATTAACTTCACCTTTGATGAATGGAGAAAATATTCTTTTTCAAGATTCTATAGTAGAAGAAACTTATAAAAAAATTATTTCTAAATTAGAAAATGTTTTGAGTTTTTTTGTGATGAATATTAATTCTGATAATTCTAAAAAGATTTTTGAAAAAATTTCTATGCATAAAAATAATTTAGAAAATAATTTAGCAAAAAATAATATTTCTGAAAATATTTTAGATATCTGGATACTTGCGCGTTTCAATGAAATTATTTTTAACACTACTGAAGCTATGAATAAATATCATTTGAATTTAGCGACTAGAGATTTGGAAAAATTTATCGATGATTTGTCGACTTGGTATTTGCGTCGCAGTCGAGAACGTCTGAAGAACGGTGATTTAGAAGCTCAAATTATTTTATATTTGACTTTGAATGAATTTTCTAAATTAATTGCTCCTTTTATGCCATTTCTATCCGAAAGAATTTATCAAGATATTAATAAAAATAATTTAGAAAAAAGAGAATCGGTGCATTTGGAATCTTGGCCTAATCAAATTAGATTATTTGATAGTGAAAAAGACTCTGAAAATTTTTCAGAGAAAGTTTTGTCAGGGATGGAGACAGTTAGAAATATTGTTAGCCAAGCTTTAATGATACGCCAGCAAAATCAGATTCCAGTGCGTCAGCCTTTAGCTTCTTTAAGTTTAAAAAAAGATCAGAATTTTAATTTTGAAAATTTAGAAAAATATTTTAATTTAATTAAAGATGAATTAAATGTGCAAAAAATTATTTTAAATCCAGAGAATGAGCAAGACATAAAATTAGATTTAGAAATTACAGACGACTTGAAACGCTTAGGTGAAATTCGGGAATTAATTCGCCAGATTAAAGATTTTCGCAAAGCTAATAATTTTTTGGCTACCGATTGGATTGCTATTACTTTTAAAACTAGTTTAGACAGACAAAAATTTATAGAATCTGTGAAAGATAGAATTTTGCAAGAAACTAAACTATCGAATATTGATTTTGAAATTGCTTCTGATTCAGAATCAGAGGAGGAAATTATTTTGAAATAGTTTTTTCAATTAATTTTTATTTGCATATTTGAAATTTAGAAATACACCTTGTTCAGATCTTGCCGGGTATTTTTGATTTTTCGTTTCTTTTGCAGCGCGGGGGAAACTAACTGGTTTTAGAGATAAAAATATTTTTCAGAAATATTAAAAAAAACAAGTCGTCTTCATAAATCAATTTACTTTAGCGAAAAAAAATACATGTCCATAGAAAAATACACAACCGAGGGTTTGATTTTGAAAAGTTATGAGCAAAAAGAAAATGATTTAGTTTTTAAAATTTGGACTAGAGAATTTGGAATAATTTTTTGTTTGGCTACAGCCATTCGGAAAATCCAAGCTAAATTACGAATGAAAATGCAGGTGAATAGATTGGTTACAATTACTATTGTGCGAGGCAAAGAAATTTGGAGATTAACCGGAGCCGAAGAAATTTTAATTTTTCATTCTGAATCTAATTCTAATAAAAAAATTTTAGATTCCGAGAACTTAAATTATTTTTTTTCATTAGAAAACATGTTAGAAAAAAATAGTATTATTTCCGAATGTATAAATCGTTTTTTACCAATGGAAAAATCTTCTAAAAAACTTTTTGATAAATTAACAAATATTTTAGCTTTGCCCAATTTGGATTTAAATCATTTCCGAGTTTTAATTTATTTTATAGTTTTAGTGGAAACTGGTTATGCTGACGCTTTAACTATTGGTGCAAAAAATTTGGAAGAATATTTAAATTTTTCAGCTGTAGATTTACATATTAATTTTATTTTGCATGAAAAAGTTGTGAAAGATCATTTAAGAAAAGTTTTGCAAGAAAGTATGTTGTGAGTTTTTTTCACAATCATTTCAATTTCGTCTTGATGGCAATCATGCAATATTAAAATATGCTACAATAAAAAGAATTTCATGGGAATATTTCATAATATTATAGATTTAAGAAAATCTGAAGAAAAAAAGCCCACCTCCCAACACATTCCCACCCACTGGGATGATAAAGATTTGGGAGATTGGCAGCATCATAAGCATATGACAATTAAAAAAGATATGGATTTAATTACTAAATTATTTTTAATCTCGGTGATGATTTTTTTATTGGCTGTGAGTTATTTAATTTATAATTTTTCTAATCCAGATAATAATTTTTCTCAGGCTAATAT
>Ga0247727_10009746_pt1 | contig 17242 bp, 16 predicted proteins | sample WisWelCaveWW1625_FD_202498 | JGI IMG/M metagenome (GOLD analysis project Ga0247727, IMG submission 202498) | Biofilm microbial communities from Wishing Well Cave, Virginia, United States - WW16-25 | ecosystem: Environmental > Aquatic > Deep subsurface > Groundwater > Cave microbial mat | place...
ATCCCAAGGCCATCTTCTTTCGCAAGCACGTGCTCGGTCCGATGCTCAAGTTCACGGTCGTGCTGTTGCTCATTTTGCTCAAGAGCAGCGCCGTGTTCCTCGCCTATGGCTATCTCGCTTCGAGTTTGCTCGGCGTGCTCATGTACGTGTGGCTGTTTGTGCGCCTGCTCTATCGCGAAGGCTTGATGACGAAATTTCGCGAAGGCGCGCTCACGGTTCCGTTTCGCGAAATTTTTGCTTTCACCATTCCAATGATGACCTCGGATTTGGTTTCCATCGTCATTCACTCCGCCGATGCGTTGTTGCTCGGATATTTTCACGGGCCCGAGGAGGTGGCGTTCTATCGCGTCGTGCTGCCCGCGGCAAAATTGAACAGCATCGTGATGACGAGCTTCTCCATGCTCTTCACGCCCACGGCCTCGCGCCTGTTTGCCCAGCAAGATTTCGCCGGCATCAACGAGCTGTATTGGCGCACCGCGGTGTGGCTCGCCGTGCTCTCGTTTCCGGTGTTCGTGTTGACGTTTTCCATCGCCGATCCGCTCACGGTGTTCCTCTACGGCGAACGTTATGCCCGCTCCGGTTTGATTCTCGCCTTGCTCTCGCTCGGGTATTATTTCAGCGCCGCGCTCGGGTTCAACGGCTTGACGCTCAAAGTCATCGGCAAGCTGCGCTACATCGTGAATGTCAATATCGCCGCCGCGGCCGCAAACGTGCTGCTCAATCTCGTGTTAATTCCGCGCTACGGCGCTTTGGGCGCAGCCTGCGGCACTGCGGGCACGATGATCATTCACAACATTCTCAAACAAACCGGCCTGCGTTTCGCCTCCGGTTTGAGTTTGTTCGATAAAAAATATCTTTCGTTCTATGCGCTCATCATCGGCAGCTCGTTGGGCTTGTTTGCCGTGCAAGAAATTTTTGAGGTGCCGCTTTATCTTGCGGTCGTGCTGTGCTTGTTGGTCTCGCTCTACGTGCTGTGGGTGAGCAAAACCAAATTGAACGTCAAGGAAAATTTTCCGGAACTCTTGCAACTGCCGCTCGTGGGGAAATTTTTAAAATGATGCTCGAAACCACGCTCAAAACGGACTTCGTGCCCGGCACTAATCTCACCGGCGGCTTGGCTTGCGCTGCTTGGCGCTTCTTGTTGCCCGGCTTGCAGCTTGAAAATCTCGTGTGCTTGGAAACCCCTGCGATTGCAACGCTGAACGTGCTCTCGCAGCATTGCAAAAATCTCACGGTGATTTCGACCAATGCCGCCAAGCTCGAAAGCGCGCGCCAAAAACTTGAGCGGCAAGGGGACTCGCGCTTGCGCATGATTCACGTGCACGACTTTAAGCGCCTGCCGGTTGCGGATAAAGCGGTCGATCTGATTTTGCTCGCCGGCGAAAACGGCTTGGCCTTGGTGCATCGCAGTCCGGGCTTGTACGACGAGTTTGACCGTTTGCTCACGCCCGAGGGCGCGGTTTATTTTGAAATGAACACGCTCGGGCATCGTTGGCGCGCGCGCCGCGTGTTGCGGCATTTGCGCGAAGACGGCTTCAAGCGCATGCAGCTGTTCTGGCTCACGCCCTGGCGCGGCGAATTGCGCACGGCTTTTCCCTTGAACGACGAGTTGATGACGCACTACTTGCTCACCCACGTGCTCTTCGGCCAATCTTTCAAAAAGCGCGCGGCCAGCCGAGTGGGCGCGCTGTTGAATCGCGCCGGCATATTCGCGAAGCTGATGCCGCGGCGCGCGGTCGTGTTGCAACGCTCGCGCACGAAAGAACAAGCCAGCTCCGCGCCGCGGTATATTAGCGACCTCGCAAACGCGGCGGGCATTGATTTGCAATCTTATCGCCTCGGCCTCTCCGCGCGCGGCAAATACAATTCGAATAAAACGATCTTCTATGCGTTCGCGCCGCAAAAGGCCAAGCCCAATATCGTGATCAAGATGACGCGCGCGGCGGAATTCAACGCGCGCTTGGAGAACGAATATCGCGTGCTCGCACGGTTGGAGCAACAGCGCCACGTCGAGCGCGAGTCCTTTCCTCGCCCGTTGTTCTTCGGGCATCATGCGGGCCTCGTCGTGGTGGGACAAAAGGCCGTGCACGGCGAGCCGTTTCGCCGCCGCACGCAAGCCACGGCGCAATGCCCGCTTGCTCAACAAGCGCTCGCGTGGATGACGCAGCTTGCCGCGAACTCGGTGAAGAAAATCGCGCCGGCGCAAACGCGCGCGGGCTTAGAGCCTTTGCTCCAACGCTTCGCCTCGAATTACCCGTTTGCCCAAAGCGAAGCCGAGTTTTTATCAAACCAAATAAAAGTGCTCGCGGAAAGCGCGCCGGCTTTTCCGCTCGTGTTTCAACACGGCGATCCCGGCACGTGGAATATGTTGGCCTCGCCCGAGGGCAAGCTCATCGTGATCGATTGGGAAGCCGGCGAGCCGGAGGGCGTGCCGTTGTGGGATTTGTTTTATTTCATGCGCTCGTTCGGCAATTGGTGCGCGCGGCGCAACGGCATTCGTGACACGCTGCAAGCGTTCACGAAAAATTTTATCGAGCCTTCGGACCTCGGCGCTTTATTGATTGAGGCCGTGGAAGATTATTGCGGCCGCATCGGATTGGAGCGCCGACTCGTCGGGCCGCTGTTTTACACGTGTTGGATGCATCGCGCATTGAAAGAATCAACACGCTTAACGGGCGCGGAATTGGAGCGCGGGCACTATTTCAATCTGCTCAAGCTTTGCATCGCGCAACACGAAGCGCCGGCTTTGCAAGCGTTGTTGGGGTGAGGACGGTTTAATTCCCCCTCGAGGGGGGCCAGGGGGGTGTTGTTCGGCGCGTTGGAGAAAACTGAAGATTTAGGATACGACAGACTAAAGTGTGACATGATGAATTTGCAAGAAATCATTGCCCTCAAGAACACCCCCCTAACCCCCCTCAAGGGGGGAATTGGTGGCGTGAGATTGCTGAGGGTGAGACGCATCTTCGGAGGCCATTATGCAATCTCCTCAAAATTCTAGTAAAAAAACCTTCTTCGTCCTCGGCCTGCTCTTGCTCGTCGCGATCACTGTGGTTGCTGCGTGGCAAGAGCAAATCATTCTCGTGCTCGGCGGCGTGCTCGCGTTGCTCGGCGGCATTTATTTATACCAGAAGCCCGAACTGGCCACGGTGGTTTTCGCTAGTGTGTTTTATAGCAACGCGGCCGTGCTGGCTTATCAATTTCACGGCGTGCCGCAGATCGTTGCCGCGGCCGTGCCGCTTTTGCTGGGCTTGCCGCTGGCCTATTATATCTTCGTGCGGCGCGAGGGCATCGTGTTCGACCGCGTGCTCTTGCTCATGTCAGTCTATCTGTTGAGTTTGATCCTCGCCACGTTGGCCGCAAAAGACGTTGTGCTCGGCTTGAACGAGATCGGCAATTATTTTCTGGAAGGCGTCGTGCTCTATTTTCTCGTGCTCAACGTCATTCGCAATCTCACCACGTTGCAGCGCGTGTTTTGGGCGCTCGTGTTCGTGTGCAGCCTGCTCGGCGCGTTGTCGATCTTTCAAGAGCTCACCAATACCTACGACAAAAACTATTGGGGTTTCGCGCAACGCAAGAAGAGCATTGACTTCGAAGAGCTGGACTATGAAGAATACTCCGGCGCGAAGCGCGCGGAAGGCCCGGTGGGCGAGCAAAACCGTTACGCGCAAATCATGGTCGTGGTCTTGCCGCTCGCGCTGTATTTGTTCATGACCGCGCGCACGCCGCGGCGCAAATGGCTCGCGCTCGCCGGCGCCGGCCTCACGCTCGCCGGCGTTCTGCTCACGTTTTCGCGCGGAACGTTTCTCGCGTTGGGCCTCGTTTTCTTTTTGATCATGTGCCTCGGTTACATTCGCCCGCGTCACGCCTTAGCCGGAGGCCTTGCGCTCGTCGTGGTTGTCGCTCTCGCTTTGCCCGATTATATCAATCGCGTTGTGGGCTTGCTCGACATTGCGAAGCTGCAAACCGCGAGCAGCGACACCCGCACGCTCGACGGCTCCTTGCGCGGCCGCTTTGCGCAGAACCTGGCCGCGCTCTACGTCTTCGCGGATTATCCGCTCGTCGGCGTCGGGCCCGCGCACTTCTCGAAATTTTATGTGCTGCGTTACGGCAATGCCGTGGGCACAAAATATTTGCGCGGCGAACGGCGCGCGCACAACATGTATCTTGAGCAAGCCGCGAACACCGGCATGATCGGCTTCGCGGCGTTTATGGCCATCGTGCTCTTCATTCTCTGGAGACTCTGGCGCGCACGGCAGCACTTTCGTTTTTATCACCCGAACCTCGCGAACCTGGCGACCGCCTTGGGATTGAGCATCATTTCTTATCTGGCCACCGCGGTTTTTTTGCACCTCTCTTATCAGCGCTATTACTGGTTCTTGTTGGCCCTCGCGGGAGCAACGTTGCAAATTTTAACCAAAGCCGCGGCAGAGGCGAAAACCGTGGCAACGCAACCGGCGGAGAGGCCGGCGGCCATTGCCGAGCCCAGTCCCGAAGCCTTATCTAACGAATCGTAGCCATGCTTGAAGATCGTGCGCTCGCGCTGCAAGAATATTTGCAAAAGCACGCGCGGAAGTATTATGCGGAATTAGAGACGACTCCCGTGACCGTTCGGCACACGCACACGGCCTGGCATCGCTCTTCAACGCACTATCAGTTTAGCCTCGGCGCCGGCGAAAACGTGCGGCGCGTGGTCGTGAAAACGCCGCCGCTGGCCGAAGCGCCCGCGCAGCTTTCCGCGACCACCGACCCCGCGACCAAATTCCGCATTGAGTACGAAGCGCTCGTCGCCATTCATGAATACTTCAACACGATTCAAGATGCGCGCTTTGCCGCGATTCGTCCGCTGGATTTCATCGCGGCGCATTCGGGCGTGGTCATGGAAGAAGTGCAGGAGCCGAACTTGCGCTGGTTGTTTGCGAAGGCGAGCCGCTTGCAGCCCTGGGCCAATCCCGGCAATCTCTACGAATGTTTTCGCCATGCCGGCGGTTGGCTGCGCGCGTTTCATGCGCTGCCCAGACGCGAGCATGCGACGCCGCGCGATACCAACGCGCAGGATTATTTTTTTGCCGTGGAAAAATTCACTGGCTTTCTGGCCGAAGCGCTGCACGAGCCGGAGTTCTTTGGCGAGTTGGCGCGCACCACCATTGCTTCCGCGCGCGGAATTTTGCTCGAGCGATTGCCCGTGGGCCTCACGCACGGCGACTATGCGCTGCGCAATTTGCTCATCGGCCCCAATCAGCGCGTGCGCGCCCTCGACACCCAGGCGAAATGGCTCATGCCGATTTATGAAGACCTCGCCTATTTTCTCGTCGGCCTCGTCACCACTTGGCCGCAAGTGCTCAGCCAAGGCTTGGCGTTCGGCAGCGAGGCGCTGCTGCGTTTCGAGCAGGAATTTTTGACGGGCTATTTCGCGCGCGAGCCGATTCCGTGGGAAACCATTCGGCTGTTCAAAATCAAAATCATGTTGTTGAAATGGTCCGCGAACTTGCACCGCATGCAACAATCCGAATCGGGTTTGCACTCGCGCGTGGCCAAAGTGCGCCGCAAGCTCCTGCACCGCTTCTATCGCAAATGCATGGAAGGCCTGCTGCACGCCGCGCCGCGCTGAAAATCGCGATTAAACGCGTTTGTGCTCAGCCACGGTTCGACCGTGGCTTTGCACGACTGCATGCCACGGCCCAGCCGTGGCGGAACGATCACTGCTCGTCGATTGTAACTATGAAAGTCCTCCCGCGCTCAGATAACACGTTGCAGCTCTCGCGTCGTTTGGATTGGCGCTTTCTTTTGCCCGAGCCGCATCTGCGCCGCGTCGCATATTTCGGCGCGCCGCGGAATACGTTGGCCCTCGCGCTGCAACAGTTTAGTGAAGAGCTAATCTTATTCGAAAACGCAGAGGGCAATTTGGAGAAACCTCCGCAAGCCGGATTCGATCTCGCGGTGTTGCAGGCTCCGACTTTCGCACAGCTTGAATGCGCGCACGCGCAACTCGCGCCGCGCGGCTATCTTTACGCCGAAGCGCAGCACGCGTGGGAATGGCGCCAGGCGCGCACACTGCCTACGCGCGCACTCAATCTGCCGGATATTGCCGAGTGGCAAGCGGCGCTTTCGCGCCTGGGCTTTATCGAAATCAAAGCGCATTGGCATCGCCCCACTTTCGAGCGCGCGGTGCAGATCATTCCATTGCACGACGCCGGCGCGATGGACTTCGTTTTCAATCGCCGCGCGGAAGATTTGATGAGCCAGCTCAAATTCGCCACCGGCCGCTCGCTCATGAAACGCGCCTGGCTCGCGCGCTTGCTGCAATGCGCCAGCCTCGTGGCTTGCAAGCAAGAATAGTTTTGATCGCCCGCGCGCGGGTTTTAAACCTGCGCACGGGCCAAACTCTTTTAACCGCATGAACACGGTTCTAAACTACCTCGCACAAAACTGGCAACGCTTGGCATTGGAGCCTTTAGGCGAACCGGCGAAGCTCTCTTGCGTTCTGGCCACGCCGCGTTTTCGCGCTTCCAGCCACGTGATCTTTTTTGTGTTGGGGCAGGAGAGCGCCGAACCATTGTTAGTCGCAAAGGTTCCGCGTTTGCCCGGAGATCATGCGCGCTTGGATCGCGAAGCGAGCAATCTGCGCGTGGCGCAGGCGGCGCGCGTTAGCGGCTTCGATTCCATTCCGCGCGTGATCGCATACGAAGAATATCATAACCATAAGCTGCTCATTGAAACCGCGTTGCGCGGCGCGCCGATGAAGCCCGCGCTCGTTCGCCGCAGACCAAAGCAATGCGTCGAAGCCGGACTGGCGTGGCTGTTGGATTTTCATTCCGCCACGGCGCGTGCCAATCATGAGGTGCGCGATTGGTATGCGACGCTGATTGAGCAACCCCTTCGCAACTTTCAAAGTCTTTTGCCGCCCATGGCCGAAGAGCTGGGCTTATTGGAAGAAGTGTTGACGCTGGCTGAGAAGCTGCGCGAACAACCGTTGCCGCTCGTGCTCGCGCACGAAGACCTCAGCCATCCCAACCTTTTGTTTTCAACGGAAGGGCAGGCGCACGTGGTGGATTGGGAATTGGCGGAGCCGGACGGCTTGCCCGCTCTCGATCTGTTTTTCTTCTTAACCTACATTGCCTTTGCGCGACGCAGGGCGCACAAGAACGCGGAATACCTCGCGGCGTTTCAAGAGGCCTTTTTCGGCGCGCCAGCGTGGACGAAAAATTATCTCGAGCGTTATGCCGAGCGCTTGCGTTTGCCCGCGGCGACGCTGACGCCATTATTCGTGCTGTGCTGGACGCGCTACCTTATCGGTTTGATCGCGCGCTTGCACGATCATCGCGAAACGCGCGTCACGCTCGATCATGATACTTTGAAATGGCTGCGCGGCAATCGCTATTACGCGCTCTGGCGCTATGCGCTCGCACATCAACGGGAATTATGTTGGTAGCACAGCGCCGCTTACTTCAGTCAAAAGCATTTAAAATTTTCAATGCTTCTTTTTTTGCGGATGCAACACCCCCAAATATCATGCTTCGCATATTAACCTATCATCGCGTCGCCCATCCGCAAGACACGCCCGGCCTCAATCCGCGCACGATCAGCGCCACGCCGCACGTCTTCGCGGAACAAATGCGCCTGCTCGCGCGAAAATATCGCGTCGTGAGCATGGAAGAAGTGTTGCACGCCGTTGCGATGCGCAAGAAGCTGCCGCCGCGCGCGGTCTTGCTCACGTTCGATGATGCGTATTGTGATTTCGGCGAAAGCGCGTGGCCCATTCTCCGCCGCGAAAAATTGCCCGCGACCTTGTTCGTGCCCACCGGCTATCCCGATCATCCCGAGCGCTCGTTTTGGTGGGATCGACTTCATCGCGCGTTCTGCCAATCGGCGCAAAAGCGAATCATGCTCGCTCCCGTGGGAGAGTTGGAGTTGCACTCGCCGCCAGCCTTGCACGAGAGCTTGAAACGCACGCAGAATTATGTGAAGACCCTGCCGCACGACGCCGCGCTGCACTTCATCGACGAAGTTTGTTTGCGTTTAGACGGCCATATTGCGCCGCACAAGAGCGTGTTGAGCTGGAGCGAGCTGCGCGAGCTCAACCGCGAAGGCGTCACGCTGGGCGCGCACACGGTTTCGCACCCCATCATGACCAAACTCTCGACGGAGCGCGTTCGGCTCGAGATCACGCAATCCCAGCAAGATTTGCAAAGAGAGTTGGGCAAGACCTTGCCGATTTTTTGTTATCCCAACGGCGGCCACGATGAGGCCGTGGTTGCGCTCTTGCGCGAAGAAGGCTATCGCCTGGCGTTCACGACTTTGGACGGGCAAAATGATTTGAGCCGCGTCGATCCGCTGCGCCTGCGCCGCACGAACCTCACGCGCCACACTTCGCCCTTGCTCTTGCGCGTGCGGTTGATGAAATGGGCCGCGTATGTCGATGCGTGGCGGCATCGGTAGCAATAACGTTCGTAGTGACGCCTTTAGGCGTTTTAGTTTATAAGCGACAAACGCCTGAAGGCGTCACTACGAGCGTCCTTCACATTTATTTTGAATACACGTATGAAGCCCTCTCACAACAAAGCTCCACGCACAACGGACAAAGCACCAAAGCCCAAGCTCGCTTACCTCATGTCGCGCTTCCCGAAAATTTCCGAGACGTTCATTCTCTTTGAGATTTTAGAAATGGAAAAGCTCGGCGCGGCGGTGGAAGTTTATCCGTTGTTGCGCGAGCGCCAGCCGGTCACGCATCCCGAGGCGGAGAAGATGAGCGCGCGGGCGCACTTTCTTCCGTTCCTCTCGTGGCCGATTGTGCGCGCGAATCTCTATTTCATGCGCACTCGGCCGTTGCGCTATTTCGGCGCGTTGCTCGAAGTGTTGTTCGGCACTATCGGCTATCGCAATTTTTTTTTCGGGGTATTCGCCTATTGGCCCAAAGCCGCGGCTTTCGCCTATAAAATGCAACAACAAGGCGTCGCGCACGTGCACGCGCACTTCTGCAATCATCCGGCGCTCGCGGCGTTCATCGTTCATCGCCTCACCGGCATTCCGTATAGCTTCATCGCGCACGGCTCGGACTTGCACAAGAATCGCACGATGCTCGGCAAGAAAGTGGCGGCCTCGGCCTTCGCGGTGACGGTTTCCAAGTTTAATTTGGAAGTGCTCCGCGGCGCGTGCGAGGAACATGACCGGAAGAAAACGAGCCTCTTGCGCTGCGGCATCGACCCTGAAGTCTTTTTCCCCAAAACGAAAACGGCGAGCACCGGCGCGCTGCGTATTATTTGCGTGGCTTCGTTTGAAGAAGTGAAAGGCCACAAACATCTCGTCGAAGCGTGCCGCCTCTTGCGCAAGCGCGGCGTCGGCTTCGTGTGCGATTTGATCGGCGACGGCCCACGGCGCGCCGAGATCACGCGGCAAATCAAAGCGGCGCGCTTGGAAAGCAGCGTGATTGTGCACGGCAGCATGAAGCGCAACGACGTGGTGAGCATGCTCACGGCCGCGGACGTGAAAGTGCTGGCCAGCGTTCCGACCGCGGAAGGCAAGCGCGAAGGCGTGCCCGTGGTGTTGATGGAGGCCATGGCCTGCGGCCTTCCGGTGATTTCGAGCCAGCTCTCCGGCATTCCGGAGTTGGTGGAACACGGACGCACGGGCATTCTTTTGCCGCCCGGCGACGCCGAAGGTTTGGCAAAGGCATTGGAACAATTGCAAAACGATCCGGCGCTGCGCCAACGCATGGGCCAAGCCGGCCGCGAAAAAGTTGTGCGCGAGTATAATCTTAAAGAGAACACGAAGCAGCTTTTGCAAATGATTCTCGCCGCGAAAGCACAGCGCGGCGTAGCGGAAAAGCCTGTTGCCTCTTCCACGCATGAAAGCTCTCATCGCAAATCTTCCGCGCTCGCGCTATGACTCGCATCGTGCTCGTTGGAATGCTGGGCTGCTATGCCCTTTGCGGTTTTTCTCCTCAGATTGTCATTCTGGAAGAACCTTCCCTCGCGCTGGGAAGAGTGCCAAGCACGAGGGAAGTTCCTTTCAGGATGACATTGCAAAGAGGAGCATTACAGACTGAACCTTTTACACGAGATCAAGAACACCCCCCGAGCCCCCCTCAAGGGGGGAATATTCATCTGCACGATTCCCCCCTCGAGGGGGGCCAGGGGGGTGTCGTTCGTTACTCAAGGTCGCATCTGCAGAATCAGTCTCTCACACAAAAAGGCCTCTGGATCGGCGCGGATGAAATCGCGAAGCTCCCAACTTCCGGCGCGGCGTGGGAAAACCTTTTGCGCGCGGCGAAGCAACCGGCGCGGACTCCGAACATTTTTGATCAAGAGGACCCGACCAATGTGCTCGTGCTCGCGAAGGCGTTGGTGTTTGCGCGGCTCAAGGAAGAAAACCATCGCCGCGAAGTTGTTGCGGCATTGCGCGCGGTGCTTTCCACGCGAGCGCAAGATAATGCCCGCACGCTGGCGCTGGGCCGTGAGTTGATCGCATATGTGATTGCCGCGGACTTGATCGATCTGCGCAAGCACGAGCCCGCGCTTGAGGAGCAATTTCGCGAGAAGCTCAAAGCGCTGCGTTCGGCATCATTCAAAGAGCGCACGCTGATTTCAACGCACGAGAAGCGCGCGAATAATTGGGGCACGCACGCGGGCGCGAGTCGCGCGGCGATTGCGGCATATCTCAACGAGCAAGCGGAGCTGCACCGCTGCGCGCAAGTGTTTCGCGGTTGGTTGGGCGAGAGGGAGGCGTATTCGGATTTCAAGTTTGGCAAATTGGCGTGGCAGGCTGATTCGACGCGGCCGGTGGGCATCAATCCCAAAGGCGCGCAACGCGCGGGTCACTCCCTCGACGGCGTATTGCCGGAAGAGCAACGGCGCGCGGGAGACTTTGCATGGCCGCCGCGGAAAGAGAATTATGTTTATGAAGCGCTGCAGGGCGCGCTCGCGCAAGCGATGATTCTGCACCGCGCGGGCTATGACGCGTGGGAATGGAGCGATCGCGCCGTGCTGCGCGCGTTTGAATGGCTCTATCAGGAAGCGCACTTTCCGGCGAGCGGCGATGATGCGTGGCAGATTCATGTGATCAATCATTTTTATCACACGCAATTTCCCACGACGCGGCCGAGCTTGCCCGGAAAGAACGTGGGCTGGACGGATTGGACGCACGGGGCACATTAGCGCCGAAGAAGGCCTTGCATCTCAACGAAATGTTTTCAACCCTGCCGCCCGTATAAAATGAAAGCGGTGCGCACCTAACCTGCGAAACGTTGTGACCGTCTATCCCATTACTCCCAAAGCCGAACTGCTCAACCAAGCGCGAACGAATGACGAAGAGAATTGGGCGTTGTGCTCCGGCTGCACGGAATGCTGCGAGTATATCAGCCTGGAGATTGATCGCCCCACGACGTTGAAAGACGTGGACAATATCATTTGGTATTTGATTCATCAAAACGTGTGGGTGTGGGTTGATGAAGAAGACAAATGGTATGTGCAATTCAACACGCGGTGCAAGAAGCTGGACGAGAGCGGACGCTGCGGCTGGTATGCGCACCGCCCCAAGCTCTGCCAGGATTATAAACAGGCCGAGTGCCCGCGTTATAATTCCGGCCCTGCGGAAAAATTCTTGTTTAAAGATGAAGAGCAATTTATGAATTGGCTGGCGCTCGCGCGCAGTTCGAAGCTTAGAAGTTTACAGCAACGCTATCTCGTGCAACGCGCGCGGCGCTGGCAAAGAAAGAGCAAAAAACCAAACGAAAGGAAAGATGCCAATGGCAGACGCACCACAACCGAAAAAAACTGATCCGAATGCTCCCGATCTTTTGATCGTTGAAATCAAAACCTCCGACGGCCGCGTGTGGGGCACGCTGGAAGCAACGGCCAAACATTTTTCTTCCGGCTCGGTCGGCTTTTATGCGAATGGTAAGATCGCGAATCCCGATTCGCATGAGAGGTATCAAGTGGGCGGGAACATCATTTTGGTGGGCAGCAAGCCTTGAAGCGCACAGCCTTGCGAAGGCTCAAGGCCTTCGCAAGGCTTCATCGCACTGATTCAACATACTCACGAAACGCGCGTTGCAAACGCTGCGTTATCTCTCCCGGTTTTCCCTCGCCTAATTTTCTATCGTCCACTTTAATCACAGGCAACACTTCTGCTGAAGTGAGGGTCAAGAAGGCTTCACTCGCTTCCGGCAATTGCGCGGCGGCAAGAGAAGCTTCTTCAACGTTGAGCTGAAGCTGCCGGCAAAGTTTGAGCACGACTTGTCTGGTGATGCCCGGCAAAATCGCCGGCCCGAGGGGAGGCGTGAAAATTTTGCCATGCACCACTGCGAAGAAGTTGCTGTGGCTGCCTTCGGTGATAACGCCGTTGCGAATGAAGAGCGCTTCGTAGGCCTCGGTTTCGTGCGCTTGTTGATTGGCCAAAACGTTCGCGAGCAAGTTTGTGGTTTTGAGATCGCACCGGCTCCAACGCACGTCGGGCACGGTGATGACCGCTACGCCTTTTTCCAAATAAGCCGGATTAAACGCGAGTTTGTTGGCGGCAATATAAATCGTGGGCGGCGTATCGGAAGGGGGGAAGGCATGCTTGCGCGGAAACGCCGCGCCGCGCGTGATTTGAAAATAGATCGTCGCGTCTTCTTTCTAATAAATCATTTTCCGCGAGCAAGCGCTGGGCAATCTCAACGAGGCGATCAAACTCCGCGACGCGCAGGCGCAACGCGTGCAAGCCGTTTTGCAAGCGCCGCAAATGCGCTTCGTGCTCGAAGAGCAAGCCTTGATAGCTGCGAATGACTTCGTACAAACTATCGCCGAAGAGAAAGCCGCGATCATCGACTGAAATCTTTGCCTGCTCGCGCGGGAGGAAGTTGCCATTGAGATAAACGAGCATAGGTGAGGTCTCTTTTAGGTTACCGCAAAAATGCGTTCGTAGCTACGCCTTCAGGCGTTTGATGTCTCTAGGCTAAAATGCCTGAAGGCATCACTACGAACGCTCCTTTTTAAAGAGCAGATTCATCCCCACGCCTGCGATGATACACGCGCCGCCAACGATAATACGCCAATTCACTTCCTCGCCATTTACCACCGCGCCGAGCGTGACCGCGATGAGCGGAGTGACCAACGCGATGAGCATGGTTTTGGTCACGGCGATTTCTTTCACCAGCCACAAAAAGAGCATGAACGCAACGCACGAGCCGACGATTGCAAGATAGAAGAGACACAACCAGGCTTTCGGGGTCCACGCATATTGCAATGGGTTGCCTTCGGTGAGAAAGCCGGCGCCGAGCAGAAGCGGAAAGCCGAACGTCATTTGTCCGGCGGCGAGCGTGAGCGTATCGATTTTTTGTCCGTGCGCTTTCACCAGCACGTTGCAAAACGAGATTGCCGCGGCGCCGAATAAAATTCCGGCGGTTGCCAAAGGCGCGAGCGAGCTTTTGATCTGCACTTGATTGAAGAAGATCAAGCCAAGGCCGGCAAGTCCGATGATCACACCAACGATCTTTGCGGGGGTGATGCGTTCCGCGGGAAGCATGTAGTGCGCGATGACCATTCCGATCAATGGAATCGCGGCGTGCAGCAATGCGGCCAAGCCGGAAGAGACGTGCAGCTCGCCCCAAAACAGCAAGCCGTAATTTACCGCGACACCGAGCACGCCCACTGTTGCCATAAGCTGCCAGGCATTGCGATCACGAGGCAAAGCAACCTTGCGAATGAAAATGATGGCGCAGAGAATCGTAGCGGCGATGAGAAAGCGCACGCCGGCATAGGTGAGCGGCGGCAGATCGCTCAAACCGAGTTTGATGACCAGCCAGGTCGTGCCCCAAATCACGCAGAGCGACAGCCACGCGGCAACTATTGTTGTTTTATTTTTTGCTTCGCTCGTCATAGCCAGTCCAGATTTGGGCGATTAGTTTTTTCTGTTTGGTTCCGGCTCGTCCGGGTTGTGTATGATTGGAGTAGTGGCGTCATGTCTCTCACTATTGCATTGCTCGACCTCTTCAGTAATCCAGCGCTCTCTCAATCCACAACTCCATCACTCCAATAATCCACCACTCCATTTTCAACATTCGATCACATTCACCGCGAGGCCGCCTTGCGAGGTTTCTTTGTAATGGCTCTTCATATCCATTCCCGTTTGGCGCATGGTGGCGATGACTTGATCGAGCGAGACTTTGTGCAGACCGTCGCTTTTCATGGCCATGCGGCTGGCGTTGATGGCTTTGATCGCGCCCATGGCATTGCGCTCGATGCACGGAATCTGCACAAGCCCCATCACCGGATCGCAGGTCAAACCGAGATTGTGTTCCATGCCGATCTCGGCGGCGTTTTCGATTTGCTCGTTCGTGCCTTCGAGCGCGGCCACGAGTCCGGCCGCGGCCATCGAACACGCGACGCCGACTTCGCCTTGACATCCGACTTCCGCGCCGGAGATCGAAGCATTCTGTTTGTAAAGCTTGCCGATCGCGCCGGCAACGAGAAAGAAACGAATGATACCGTCGTCGGTCGGATTGCCGGAGAAGCGCTCGTAATAGTGCAGCACCGCGGGAATGATTCCAGCCGCGCCATTCGTGGGCGCAGTGACGACGCGGCCGCCCGCGGCATTTTCTTCATTGACTGCGAGCGCATAAAGATTGACCCAATCCATAATCGTGAGCGGATCGCGCAGAGCTTTCTCCGGGTGCGAGGTCAGCTCGTGATAAAGCAGCGGCGCGCGGCGGCGCACTTGCAAGCCACCCGGCAAAATGCCCTCGCGCGTGAGGCCGCGTTGCACGCAGCCTTGCATCACGTTCCAAATTTTGAGCAAGCCCGCGCGAATGTCCTCTTCCGCGCGCCAATGCTGCTCATTTTTTAATTCAAGTTGCGCGAAGCTCAACCCATGTTCCCGGCTGAGGCGTAGCAAATCCGCGCCGCTATTGAATGGGAAAGGTATCGCGTCTTTGCCGTTGTCGCTTTGCGTGGCAGACGTCGCGCTTTCCTGCACGACGAAGCCGCCGCCAATGGAGTAATAAACTTGGCGATCAAGCGGCTGCGAGTCGACGTCGATCGCGGAGAAGCGCATGCCGTTGGGATGCAGCGGCAGCGATTGCGTGTAATGAAAAATGAAATGATGCTCGGGCAGAAACGCAATGCGATGTGTTTGAGCCAACGCGAGCGCTTTGGTGTTTTTGATTTCAGCCAGAAGCGTGTCGATCAAATCGGGATCGATCTCGTCCGGCTTCTCGCCCGCAAGGCCGAGCATGATCGCGCGATCGGTGCCGTGGCCTTTGCCCGTGAGCGCGAGCGAGCCGAACAATTCCACGATAACGGAAGAGGTTTGCGGCAAGTTGCCGTCGGTGCGCAGCTTTTCCGCGAAAGTGCGCGCGGCTTTCATCGGCCCGACCGTGTGCGAGCTGGAAGGCCCGATGCCGATTTTGAAGAGGTCGAAGACGCTGATGTGAGAGGACATAGAGTTCGAAGTTATGTGAGTCGCTTAATTCTGGCGAAAGATTGGCTTTGGTATGCTTGCAGTGCGATTGAGTCACTGATAATCCGGCAAGTATTTCACGAAGGTCAACGTTGAGTGTACGGCATCATGAAATAGCTTGTCTGCCGTCCAAAACTCACAGCCACGCAACTCCGCCAACGCAGCGTAGGTGGCATCATAAACTTTGCGTTGTTGAAACTGACGCGCGATTTCTCGCGCCCGTTGATGAACCATGTGACAGCGACACTGGCGTCGATACAGCGCTCGGACATGATTTATTCCTCTTCGCGAATACGGCGGACATCAGCAGCGGCATCGAACGTTCCCTGCCACAAATCCGCGACGCTATCACACTGCGCCAGCCAAGCGTCGATTTCAGCCACTTTCTGTTGCTTACTCTGGTTTTCTGCATTTGCTTTCTGGGTGAGCGCGCCAAGCGGGAGTCTGCTCAATTGTTTTGAAACTTGTGCGAGAAGTTGCAGTTGTTGTTGGGCGGGCAATTGCGTCACGCGTTGCTGCAGTTCTTCGAAAGTAAGAGCATGGGACATGTGATTCTCTCCGTGTGTAGTTCTTCAAGGATAGGCGCAACATAGCACTCCCGGTAAAAAATATCAATTACAAAAACAGTTTAATGCATAAGCCGGACGAGCAGGAACCAAAAAGAAAAAGCCTCTCGCAAAGACGCGAAGCCGCAAAGAACCCGCAAAGCTTTTCTTTGCGGTACCTTTGCGGCTCTGCGTCTTTGCTTGAAAGTTTTTTTTTGGCAACGATTGCACTCTTTAGAGCTTAATGGACTTTCGCCACACGATTTCTTAATTTCATTCCGACGGCTTTGCGACAAACTGCAGCGCAACAGAAAAGGCAAAACTATTTTGGCCAAAACATTGCCGACAAGATCGCGCAAAAATAGTTTTGCCCCCAATCGTTTTGCCTTTGTTCAAATCTCTGAAAAGTACAGTGAGGGAGTAATGGCTCAAGAACATGTGCAGCACGACTTCGATTACATCGTCATCGGCTCGGGCTTTGGCGGCGCGGTGTCGGCGCTTAGACTTGCGGAAAAGGGCTACAAAGTTTTGGTGCTCGAAAAAGGCAAGTGGCTCACCGCGAAAGATTTTCCCAAGACGAATTGGAATTTGAAGAAGTGGCTGTGGCTGCCCGCGCTGCGCTACTTCGGTTTGTTCAAGCTCACGTTCTTTCGCCATGTCGCCGTGCTCTCCGGCGTGGGCGTGGGCGGCGGCTCGCTGGTTTATGCGAATACTTTGCCCGTGCCGAAAACGAAGTTCTTTCGCGCGGAAACGTGGGCGCACTTGGCCGATTGGGAAAGCGAGCTTGCGCCGTTCTATCAAACCGCGCTTACAATGATGGGCGCAACACCCAATCCGCGCTTGGAAACGGGAGATTTGGCGCTGCGACAATTGGCGAAAGAAATTGGCAAGGCCGAGCACTTTCATCCAACGAACGTGGCGGTGTATTTCGGCAAGCCTGGCGTGACGGAAAGCGATCCCTATTTCAACGGCAAAGGCCCGACGCGCACGGGCTGCATCTATTGCGGCGGCTGTATGCTCGGCTGTCGTCACAACTCGAAGAACACGCTCGATAAAAACTATCTCTACTTCGCGCAGCAAAACGGCGCGCGCATTCAAGCGGAGTCGGAAGTTTATGACGTCATTCCGCGTGATCAACAGAACGGCGGGAGCGGCTATCGTGTGATGTGGCGATCGTCGACGGCGCTATTAACATCCCCCTTGATCCCCCTTCGAAGGGGGAAGAGAGGAGAGTACACTTGTCGCGGCGTGGTCTTCGCCGGCGG
>Ga0247727_10009747_pt1 | contig 17242 bp, 15 predicted proteins | sample WisWelCaveWW1625_FD_202498 | JGI IMG/M metagenome (GOLD analysis project Ga0247727, IMG submission 202498) | Biofilm microbial communities from Wishing Well Cave, Virginia, United States - WW16-25 | ecosystem: Environmental > Aquatic > Deep subsurface > Groundwater > Cave microbial mat | place...
CGCCGTGACATAAAAGACATAATCAATATCTTTCTCGTCTTTTAAATTAGCAATGAAGCCGATGGCTTCCGAATACGGAATCGTATTGGGAAAAGATTGTGCAAAGCTTGCATAACGCGGAAACTCAAGAATCCGCACCTGCCGATGTTGGTACGGGCTGAAATTGGCGGTAAAATAATCCAGCGATTTCTTCACCGACTTGATCATCCTATCAAGATTGTACTTGTGCGGCGCATGATAATAAATCTCGATATTAACGTCATTCCATTTATCTTTTTTCACGGCATAGTTGGCCGACAGGAACGAATAGAAATTGAGAATTGGCGCATCCATTTTATAATGAAAATACCGCCGGCCGTTTTCCGTCCATTCGCGCTGCAAATAACCGGGCGAAATCGCGATCTGCTCCGGACTCGTGCTCACCGTCGTTTCAAACTTTACCCAATCGGCTTCGTGAGAAATGTACGTGTTGCGGCGGGCGACGCTGTCATTCACTGCCGCCATGCGCTCTTTCGGCGGCAGGCCGCGCTTTTTGCGGTCGTTGCGATCCTGCAATTCAAAATCGGACGCATAACCGATATGCGGGAAATAGCGAATGTTGTTGATAAACGTGCCGTTGTAAACAATGTCGGTATTCGAGCCGCCGTTCACAAAACCGCGGGTGACGTACGCCAGATCATAATCGAGCCGCAACGTATCCGCGGGCGCTAAAGGCGGCGCGAGCGTGTAAATCGAATAACCCAGCTTGCGATCATCCATCACGAGTTTGCTGTTGGGCACGTTCAGTTGGTTAATCACAAGATCTTTGTCAAGCAGCACATGCAATGAATCAATCGGCCGGGCGCGCTTGTTCTTCAACACATAATGGCCGCGCACTTCGACGCGGCGCTCTCCGGGGAAAACGTCGATACTGGCTTGCACCGCCGTGATGCGCGGCTGCGGAAAATTTTTATACTTCTTATAGTTTTTCTCATAATCGGCCATTCGTATTTGCTCATGCTCATCGGTCGTGTAAGCATTCAGAACATTGGTATTATAAAAGATGTAACTTCCAGTCGCGATGAAGGCCAAAGTCGCCAGTGCAACGGCAATCCGGTTCGGCGTTTTAAAGCGCAAACCGGCGATCTTCATCCGCATTTTCGCGCCACTGTCGGTGCCGCGCACCCAATATAAAATGGCCGCCACGGCGAGAATAATGGCGAAAAGACCCCAGTATAAATTAAACCAAACCAGCGGGGCCACAAAATGCCCGTAGCCGTTCATGTCCGAATACACCGCGCTCGGCGTCTGGCCGTACTGATACAGATTGTGCTCCCAATTCAACGTCGGCAATACCATTAAAACAATATAATATAAAACCATCAGCATGTAACCGATAAATTTATTATTGGCGACGACATGAAAAAACATCGCCAACACACAGAGCAGCGTCGCGGCGGGAAATTTCACCAAAAAGAGGTCTTTAAAATACAGTCCAAGCTCGAAGCGATAATAGCCGTGATACGCTTGAAATCCGATCGCCGCCACGATGGCGACCGCCAGCAGGAACGCTTGAATGAAAATCAACGCGGTCAATTTCGCTGCAAATGGCATCCAGCTCGGAATCGGCAGCGAATCGTACACCTCGTTGAGCTTGCGGCTTCTCTCCTTCCAGACCAGCTCGCCGGCAAAGATCGTCAAAATGATAAAAAGAATGAAGACATAACTTCCCTGAATATTGCGCAGCATATAATTCGTCACCGGCCAGATCGACGTGCCGAAAAGCTGCTCGCGCACCGATGAGCCGGCAATTAAGTTGAAGACGCCGAAACAAACGATGACAATAAATGAGACGCTTTTGACGACGCCCCAAAATTCAACCCGCGTTTGATTCAAATATTGCCACAGACTCGCGCCGCCGGAAAAATCTTGCGCCACCGCTGATCTTGCCCACGTCATGCTCGTTGTCACTTCGTGTTCGGCAGTCTCGATAATTTTCTTTTTGCGCTTTCTGCCAAAGCTGTTAATTGGTTCGGCAAACTTAAATTTCAAGCCGGTTAAGAAAAATGCTGCGAATCCAATTCCCATCCAGATCAAACGATTCATCAAAAGGTTTCCGGCCAAAGGCAATGTTTGTGTATTTCTTTCAGCGACCGTCCAGTATTTCGTCATATAATCGAAGGAAGCAAATCCGAATGGATCGACCAGTCCGGCCAGCGTTTGATTTTCCAAATCGCCGAGCAAGCTGCCGGCGATGCTGTAAGCAGCAAAGAAAACGATGACGCCGACGTAAGTCCACAACATGCTGCGCGTCAACGTTGCCAGCGAGAAAAACAGGCCGCCGGTTAAAAGCGCATTCGGCAATAGCAGAACGAACAGCGAGAAGAGATACGGCTTGAGCATGAACGGGCCGAGGGTGTCGGTTTCCAGCCACGGCATGACACTGCCGAGCATAATTCCCAACGCCGCGCCGGATAAAACGAAAAATGAAACCACGAGCGCGCCGGCAAAGCGTCCGAGCAAAAAATCGAATTTGCCGATCGGCGTGGTAAAAAACATGGCGTAGGTGTTGTCCTCGAAATCGCGGACGACGGCCGTCGCCATGAAAGCGGTAATCACGAACACGCCGATGGCGCTCATCACCGCCAGCATCTGCATAATCACGAACGGCGAGTTGCGATTGACATTGCCGATCCCGCCGCCGATTTGCACCGCATCGCTCGTGACCGCGGCGAACGTCATCGCGAAAAAAACAACGAAGAAAACATAAGCCATCGGGCGTTTCAGACGATATTTAAGCTCGAAGAGAAAAATTTCTTTGAACATTGCCGAGCTGCGCTCCTTATGCAAGATGATTGAGGTCGTGTATTACATTTAAATGCTCATTAAACTTATGCTGTCATTCAGGAGGAATCTTTTTTACTTCTAGCAATTTTCTTGGATTCAAAAAAGATTCTTACAGAATGACATTTTTTTCGGATTAAGCTTTCGCCAACGTCGAAAAATACACATCATCCAGCCCGGTCTCGACGGCTTCAAAAGTTTGATCCGGTTGCGCCTCACTGAAAACATGAATCACGGTTTTACCGGCAAAGAGCCGCGTCGAGATAACTTTGCAGCGGCTTTGATAATCCGCCAGCTCGCGCTTATCAATCACCTTTTTCCAGATTTTCCCTTGCAAATCCTGAATCACTTGCAAAGGCTCACCGGCCAGCAAAACTTCGCCCTGTGAGATGATCGCCATGTTGCTGCACAGATCGCTGACGTCGTCCACGATGTGCGTCGAGAGAACGACGACGATATTCTCGCCGATCTCGCTCAATAAATTATGAAAGCGATTGCGCTCGGCAGGATCGAGGCCCGCCGTCGGCTCGTCGACGATGATCAATTTGGGGTTGCCTAACAACGCCTGCGCGATGCCGAAGCGCTGCTTCATGCCGCCGGAAAAAGTGCCGAGATTCTTTTTGCGCACTTCGAAGAGATTGGTTTGTTGCAACAGCGCGTCGACGATTTCTCTCCGCTGCTTCGAGTTGGTGAGGCCTTTCAAAACCGCGAGATGATCGAGCATCATTTCCGCTGAAACTTTGGGATATACGCCGAACTCTTGCGGCAAGTAGCCCAGAATTTTGCGCACCTCGTCTTTTTGTTTGACGACGTCGAGGTCGTCGAGAAAAACACTGCCGTTGTCCGGCTCCTGCAGCGTCGCGATGGTTCGCATCAAAGTGGATTTGCCCGCGCCGTTCGGCCCGAGCAAGCCGAACATGCCAGTGGGAATGGCCAGCGCCACATTCTTGAGCGCCTGCACGCCGTTGGGATAGGTTTTGGAAAGGTCGTTGATCGTCAAAGTCATTACCAATTTCTCCTTGATTCGTTTTCAGCAAGTTTTGACAGAAAGAATGATGAGGAAGTTTCAAGGCTTTTTAAAAAAGAGCGCCAGAAGACAATGGTTTGGTGAGATTTATGGTGACGCCGAGCGGCGAAAAATTTTAAACATATTGACCGGCCACTGCGAGTGACCGGTCAAGGTGTTTTATTAATTCGTCGCTTCCGAAATAATCGCCGTCGCTCTTTCAATCTCATTCGCGAAACGTTCCAGTGTTTGCGCGACGACGAGGATTTGCGCATTGGCTTCCGGCCAGTTGCGCTGCTCAATGGCTTCGCGCACCGCCGGCAAAGTTTTTACGCCGTAGCCGGTGTAAAAGCCGGGCGCGTAAATTTGATGCGTGAACCACGGGCGGCGGGGCAAGCCGGCGCTGCTGGTGAGCGCGCGTTCGCTGTTGAGCAAAATGGCGTTCAAGGCTTTCTTCTTTTCGCCGGCAAGCGCTTTGCCGTTCGCCGTTAAATTGTTCGTGGCGCGATCATAATTTTTCGCGCTGTGCTGCACTTTCGCGACGGCATTTTGCAGCGACGAGAAATTCAGGAAAGGCACGGCGTCCTTTGGTTTCGGCGCCATAAAAACTTCTTTCGGATCAGCCACCGCGTCAAAAGTTTTATCTTTAAGGCGACGATTCAATTCTTCCGTCTCGTCGCGCATGTCGTCCGCGAGCTTCGTGACTTCTTTCGCATATTTGCCAACCGTGTCGGAAAAATTCATGAACTCGAACGGCAGCACCTCACTATCAGCAAGACGAATGACCGCGCGGCCGGCGGTTTGCGCGAGCGCGAGGCCGTAAGAAAAATCGGTGTCGGCGAAACGCGTGTAATGATCGAAGGAATCATAAATGGAATGATACGAGCCGCCGCCGTCTTCGCCGCCGTAACCGATATTCAGCGAGGCAATGCCGAGATGTTGCAAAAACGGCGTGAAGTCGGAGCCGGAGCCGAGCGCTTCGATGCGCAAGTCGCTGCGCTCACGCGCTTCTTTGCGCGCTTCCGGATTGCCGCTGATGATGCGCAAAGCGCGGGCGCGCTCGGAGACGCTGATTTTCTTTTGTGGATCAATCACCTCCCGCGCGACTTGATTGATGAATTTCTCCAGCGTGTGCGAACCGCCGACGTAAAGAAAACCGCGTCCGTTGGAATCGGAGTTGATATAAATCACCGCTTTGCTTTTCAACTCATCGGCATGCGCTTCCGCCCATTCCGTTGAGCCGAGCAAGCCGGGTTCTTCAGCATCCCACGCGCAATAGATGAGTGTGCGTTTTGGCTTCCAGCCGGATTTGACCAACTCCCCAATCGCGCGCGCTTCTTCCATCGTCGCCACCATGCCGCTCACCGGATCGTCCGCGCCATTCACCCACGCATCGTGATGATTGCCGCGAATGATCCATTCATCGGGATTTTCGCTGCCAGGCATTTTTGCGATAACATTGTAAAGCGGCTTGATATCCCAATTGAACTCCAGCTTGAGATGCACTTTCGTTGGGCCGGGGCCGAGATGATAAGCCAACGGCAATGCACCGCGCCATGTATCCGGCGCGAGCGGGCCGCCAAGCGCTTCCAACAACGGTTTCGCATCGCCGTAAGAAATCGGCATCACCGGAATTTTCGTGAGTGTGGGCGCGTCTTTAATCGCCAGACGTTTGGCGTCTTTCGTCGCGCCGATGCCGGGCGTCAGCGGATCGCCGGGAAATAATGGCATGTCCGCCACCGAGCCGCGTTGCGCGCCGCGCTCGTTGCGATACGCGCCTTTCGGATAAACGTCGCCTTGGAAATAACCGTCGTCGCGCGGATCGGAATAAATCAAGCTGCCGATCGCGCCGTGCTCCGCCGCGACTTTCGGCTTGATGCCGCGCCACGAGCCGCCGTACCGCGCGATGATGATCTTGCCTTTCACGTCGACGCCGCGTTGCGCCAACTCTTCATAATCTTTCGGCACGCCGTAATTGACATAAACCAATTCGCCGGTGACGTCGCCGTCGATGGAATAGGCGTTGTAAACGGGAAGTTGTTCGCTGATTTGATTGGAGGTCGCGTCTTCTTTCAGCGCGACTTCGGCGAGCATCGGTGTGAATTTCACCGGCGCGAGCATTTCCAACACGCGGGTTTTAGGCGTTGGAAAGAGTACGTGAAACTCTTCGATTTTCGCGTCGTAACCCCACGACTTGAATTGCGCTGCCATGAACTCGGCATTTTCTTTACCATACGGCGAGCCGACGTGGTGCGGCCGCGCCGCCAGGCGCTTCATCCAGTTGCGCAGGTTTTCCGCTTTCATGGAGGCATCGAATTGTTTCTCCAGCTCGCGCTGCTGATTCGAAGTTTGCGCAAAAACCAATCCTGAGAAAAGAAGCAAAACTGCGATAACTAACCCATTCGACCGACGTCGTTTTTCCATGCCAACCTCCTCGCGTTGGGTGATCGTTTTTGTAGAAATAATTTTGTGGGAGAAAAGATGCAGAAATTTGTTGGGAATGTCAAGCGCGGAAATGCACTTATATATTACCAATCTTTTTTCTTGACTCATTGCTTTTTTCTGTGTATTTTATCTTTTGATTTTGGCTCTAAACTGATCATTAGGTTGTTAATTTAGCTTTGGAGAAGCGAGGTCATGCAAGCTAATACCTATCCACCGGTGCCTCCAACACCACAAGAATATTGGGACGATAGCGATTGGATGGATGCGCACATCGGTGGAATTGCCAAAGCCTATCCGAATCTTTGGGTGGCTGTGGTCGATAAGCAAGTTGTTGCTTCGGGAAAAGTTATTGCCGAAGTCCGTCAGGCTGCCGAACAACAAACCGGCAGAAAACACTTTCCTATTTTCTTTGCCGAAAAGGGGATTCATGTCTATCAGAGTGCAGCTCAAGCTCCAAACCAAAATTGATTTGGATGCGTTATCGCAAGGTGTTCATCTTCAGCTTATCCGGCTTCTCGGCGTCGGGCAGCTAAAAACACCAAGCGGTTGGTCTCGTGAAGAAAAGGTCATCATCGACACGGGCAATCCCGTCACAATTATTCCATACTCGATTTGGAGCCAAGCCGAGGTTCGAATTCTTATGCCGGGCAAGACAAAGCTTTATGGCTTGGGGTCAGATGGGGCGAGTGGGCTTTCGGGGCAATTAGCCGAAACCACGCTTGTTTTTAAAGACGGACAAGCAATCTCCCCACCCATCAAGTTTAAATCACACATGCTCGACGATGACAGCGCCCCATTTCTCATCGGCTTCGAGGACATTTTAACCAACTCCGAGTTGGTTTGCAAGTATAAGTCCAACGCCGCATGGTTGGACTTTTAATGAAAAAATTTGCTTCAGCAGGGGTTGATAAAAAATGGCGCTACATTCCTTCTCCCACCAGGACGAACGGCGCCCACAAAAACGGATGTGCGAACGAAACGCCGTTCTCGCGCGTGCGGAGCAATTTCAGTTTCGCTTGCCGTAAAGCTTCGGTTTTGGTCATCCCGCCTTTTAAATTTTGATAGAAAATTTTCATGAGGCCAGCGGTCGATTCATCCACGCTCCAGAGACTTACCAACACGGAAGGCGCGCCGGCGTAGATAAAGGCACGCGTCAAACCGATGAGTCCCTCGCCGCGGCTCAATTCCCCGAGGCCGGTTTCGCAAGCGCTCAGCGTGACCAGATCCGCGTTGAGCTTGAGATTGAAAACTTCATAAGTATGCAGGAAGCCGTCCTCCTGCGGATCATCATTCTGCGCGAAGGCGATCAACGAGTACATCGGCTGGGATTCGTCTGCAATGGCATGAGTTGATAAATAAATGTTGGCAGCTTTTCCGGCTTCCCGTTTGAAACGATCTTCGGTGGCCTCTTTTTTGAAAAACGTATCGGCGGGCTGCATGATCTGCGTCACTTCCCGAACGTCGCGATCCGACAACGGCGCAAACAGCAGCCCCCGGCTAGCTTTGAGAAGAATGGCGGTACTGGAATCGGTGAAGCGGCCAAAATCCGGACTGCCAAAGGCCAACAACCGCCCCACAGCATGCTGATCATTAATTTTATCAGACCTTTCAACTGCGGCGACACCGGCCGCCGGAAGATAAGTGATGGCATACTTCTCCACCAAATAGCGGCAATTCTCCAAACGCGCAAAAGTCACTTTCGGATCGTGCCGCGTTTTCTCGACGCCGGTCACCAAAGCTTCGAAGGGCAGATAGTGCAGGACGCCGTCCGGCACAATGACGAGTTGCGTGTTGTGGGCGAGATGTTTTTCAATCGGCTGGAAGAGGCGCTCATAAAGTTGTTGCGCCAACTTCACATTGAAGTCCACATCCGCGAGGTTTTTAATTTTGCCTTCCCTGACCTCGGTGAAAGGCTGCCGCAATTGCCGCACCTGCTCCTCCAACGTTTCGCGCTTGATGGCAAGCAACTCGCAGTGAAACGTATCGGGCCGAATCACGTAGACCGCCGTGATCTCCGGGCCGACAAAGTATTCGACCAAAGTCTGTTGCGGGCGCAAAATTTTCCGCTGAATTTCCCGCAAGCCGAGGGGATGGGCAAGGCCGGTCAGTTGCGCATAACGCGGATGATGCAGAAGAATTTCGTCGGAAATCTTTTGGTGTTGCGATTGAATCATTTGCAAGCTGTCATTCAACGCGGCGATGAGTTTGTCATTGCGCTTCGCCTCATCTTTGCCGTACTCGACGGCCAAACGTTCATAGCTCTCGCGCAGTCTCCCTTCGCTGTGGCGATAGCGCTGGAAACGTTCGGGAGAAATCCCCTCGGCAAAATCAATGTGCGGCGGCGACAGGATTTCCAAAAAACTGCGGGCGCGAAAACGCTGCAAATAATCATAAGCCTCTTCGAATCTTCCCAGCCGGATCAATAGCGTGATCGCGGCTTCGTAAATCTCCAGCTTGTCCTCGATGAATTTTGTTTTGTAAGCTTCGATCTTCAAGCGCTCGCGCACGGATTCGATTTTGTCGAGGGCCTGATCATAATATTTGAGCGCATCGTCGTGGCGTTTTTGCTTTTCGGCAACGGCAGCGAGGCCGGCGAGAGATTCATAAATTAGGCCGAAGGCATCCATCCTCTTGCCGAGGCTCAACGATTTCTGAAAAAATGACAGCGCCGCAGCAAGATCGCCTTTTTCCAAATGCACTTTGCCAATGGCAAGATACAAACTGCCTTCCTGCTCTTTTTGGCCCATCTTTTTTATAAGCGCCAGACTCTGCTGATAATCATTCAAGGCTTTGGGATAATTTTCCGTTTGGCCTGGAGGTCACCGATGGCAATGAGCGCCTCGCTTTCATCTTCCTCATTTTTAATCGCGCGCGCGACTTGCAGAGACGCTTCGAAGCTATCCGCAGCGGCGGCGTATTCACCTTTAATCTTGTGAATCTTTCCAATGCTGATTAAAACGGCAACTTCTCCATCGCGAAAGCCAATCGCTCGCTTCAGCCGCAAAGTCTGCTGATAATATTTCAGCGCCTCATCGACTTCGCCGATATTGCCATACACGTCGCCAATATTGCCGAGCCCTCTGGAAGTTTGATCCCGAGCATTGATTTTCTGCGAGACCTCGAGCGCGCGCTTATGGTAATCCAGAGCCTTGAGATAGTCGCCACGGGCGCCGTAAATGTTGGCCATATTCGTATAGTGCAGAATCATGCCCTGCCGGTTGCCGATCTTTTGATGGATCGTCAAAGCCTCCTGCATTTTTTCCAATGCCTTATTGAAGTTGCCCCATTTTTTGTAGACGAGGCCAATATTTCCCAGATATGTTCCTTTGGCATTGACATCGCCGTTTTGCTCGGCTAAAGCCAATGCCTGCTGGAAATAGTTGTTGGCCGTGGTATAATCGCTCAAGCCGCTATAGGCGAATCCCAGGCTGCCGAGGGCGTGGGCTTCCATAATCTTGTTCGAAATTTGCTGCGCCATCGCCAGGGATTGCGTGTAAGCGTCGATCGCCCGGGAAATCTCGCCCGCGGATTTGTAGATATTTCCCATATTCATCAGCAATCTTCCCACCTCCTGTTTGTTGTCTTGTTTTCTGTTTATCGCGAGGGCGCGTTCGTAACACTGCAACGCGGCCGGGAAGTTGGCATGGCCGGCGTAGTTGGCGCCGAGGTTGAGCAAATATGGAAGGCCCGTCAAATTTTTCGGCAAGTTTTCACCGCTTGCGCCCCACCACCACCGCCTGCGGCGCGCGCCGCCACGTCACTTCGATTTCAAATCCAACCGCCGAGAGCATGGCGATTTCCTGGCGCAGCGGGAAGTATTTGTCTTCGCCGGCCCACGCCGCGGAAAACGCTTTGACCTGGCGCAGCGTGTAGAATTGGAGCATATGTTTATCCCAGGTTTTCATATACCGCTGCGACAGTTTCGGATTGTCCGCGATGCAACAATCGCCGTTGGCAAAAATGCCGCCGCGGCGCAGCGCTGCATAACATTTCGCGTAAAATTGCTGTTTGGCTCCGGCGTCGTGAATGTGATGCAAGGCCAATGTCGCCACGATAGCATCACAACGCGGCAAAACGGTTGCGAGAAAATCGCCGTGGCGCCATTCCACTTGTGCCGCGCGTTTTTTCGCGAGCCGGCGGCGCGCCAGCGCTAACATTTCCGCGTCCGCATCGATGCCGATCAAACGAGCTTGTGGCGCTACACGCAGACAGCGCGCGGCGAGAGCGCCAGTGCCGCAGCCGAAATCAATGATGGTCGGCTGCGGCTTTTCCACGAGCGTCATCAACGCGGCGACTTCGTCGAGCATTTCATCATAATTTTCGATGAAGGTGCGAATACGTTGGTCGTATTCGGAAAGCTTTATTTTTAAATGTTGGGCGACGGACATAAAATAAAAAGCAAAAAAAGATAAAAGGATAAAAAGATGAACTGAATTAATTTTTAGTTGTCAGTGTTTGCAGCGCTTGCTGCGGCGAGGCATATTGAAAGCCGTCGCCGAGCATGAAGCTGTCGAGCACCATATCCAAAACCGGCCGAAAGCGCGAGGTGTGCTCCGGCCAGTAAGCAAACGTGATGAGGGCCTGGAACAATTTGTTGCTCACCACCGCCATGTAACAGCGCGCTTCGCGATGCTCGTTGGGATCGTCGAAAGAATAGATGACGCCGGCCAGCCGCTGGCCGCTGCGCTCCAGGATGCGAATCTCCTCTTCTTTGACGTCGGGGTGATCTTTCTGCAAGAGCGACCATAATTGCTCCCGCGGGCTGGGCAGCGGAATATCGACCTGCGGCAAATGGAAATACGAAACTTCCAAAGCACAGTCTTCCGCCGGGTCTTCAAATTTGACGCTGCCGCCCTTTTGCGGGGTGACTTTCCAGTCTTCAGGATACCAGAATTGCACGTTGCCGCGGTCGGCGATGAAAATTTTATGCTTCATGGACATGGAATGATGGTGATTTTTTAATTTTATAAACAAATTTTTATTGCTATTGCCCACCGAATTTCTTATGTTTAATTCAAACTTAACCCAGCCCACTGATTCTCGAATTGCTTAAGGAGTCATTGATGTCCACCGTACTTATTGAAACCGCCAAACCGCAAACGACCGGGGCAAGGCTTTTTGCCGGCGAGGATTTGCCGTTCGAAGAGCGCACTGACGTCACCGTCGCGGAATTGGAGAAAATGCGGTTGCCGCTGCCGGCCGAACTTTACAACGGAAAGGTGGTGTTCAAAATGGCAAATCCAGTGCATGCCGACATTCAAGTTGTTATCTCCGGCGAGATCTATATTTATTTGAAACAAAAACCCGTCGGCAGGGTTTGGACCGAAGCCCATTTCAAACTCTGGCCCGGGCGTGACGACAATGCCCGCATTCCGGATGTTGCCTTTATTGTCAAAGAGCGTTTGCCGAAGGACTGGCTTCACTACCCGGCGATGGCACCGGATCTGGCCGTCGAAATTCTTTCGCCGACGAACGATTTTGAAGACGTGATGCGAAAGGCCGAGGAATATTTGCAGCAGGGCACGCAGATCGTCTGGGTCGTCATCACCAGCACGCGCGAAGTGATCGTTTGCACTGCCGAGGGCAAGCACTTCGTTAAAAACGTGTTGACCGCGCCGAATCTGCTGCCGGGTTTTGAATTGCCGGTGAAAACAATTTTTGCCGGGATTGAAAAAGAATGACGCTTCGGCAACACTCTTTATCCCGCCCACACGACAAAACAAAATTTCGATTGGGGGATTAAGCCCGTTTTTCCCGTTTTTCATTTTATCTTTTTCACCCCACAAAATCCCTCTCCTTCAATTTTAACGCCAACACCGGGCACGAGACGTGGCGCATGACTTTTTCCGTCGTGCCGCCGAGCAGAAAATGTTCCAGGCCGCTCAAGCCGTGCGTGCCCATCACCAAAAGATCACATTCCTGTTTGGCCGCAAAGTCGACGATTTCATGATAGGCGCGGCCCTCGCGAAAATGGATTTGATATTTTACGCGTTCTGTTCCCCATTGTTCGAGCCAGCGGACCATTTCCTCGCGGGAGCGATGAGAAACTTCGGGATCCAACTGAATCAACGAGTCTTCGCCAATGCCGTAATGGCTGGGAAGTATCGGTTGGTCCAACACGTGCAGCATATGCAGCGTTGCGTCAAACAGGAGCGCGAGCGTACGGCCATAGCGCAAAGCCTTTTCTGAATGCAAGGAAAAGTCGACCGGAACGAGAATGTCAAAATAGGGAGAGACCTCGGCCGCTTTTTTTCCGGCGCGCACGGTCATCACCGGGCAGTTGGCCTTCCGCACCACGTCTTCGGCAACACTGCCGGCAAACAAATGGCTCAACCCGTGGCGCCCGTGCGTGCCCATGATAATCAAATCGATTTGCCGGGACTCAGCAAAGGCGCAGATTTCTTGCACGGGATTGTTGTTTTGCTGCACGACCCGCTGCAGGCGCAGCTTGTGCGCCGGCTCGGTGCCGAAGATTTGCGTGAGCTGCTCTTCCAGCGCCTCTTGCAACTCATCAGCGGCGGGATAGATTTCCGGGAACCGGAGGTCTTGCGGCTTTTCATGAGCCGGCGCGGCATGCAGCATGATCAACTCAGCGCGAAAGCGATCCGCCATCATGAGCGCATGCCCCAACGCGGCGCTGGTGGTATCGGAAAAATCCGTCGGGAAAAGAATTTTTTGCATGTGAATCATTTCGTCTTTAAATTCGCGTAAAAGTCCGCTTCGGCAATATTCCCGCGTTTACGAAAACCGTTTGCCAGAACGTCGCATTTTTCGCCAATCATCTCGGCGGTCAGACGGCGCCATTCCACCCGCAACTCTTCTTGTTCATAAATCTTCATCAACGCCGTGACGCGATAGCGGTCAATGCCGAATTCACGGTGCGAAAGTTGATCCGCATGGCCGCCGCGTTTCACCAGCAGTGGCGCGGCGAGAAATCCCACTTCAAACCGCGAAGCGGCGCGCAACCACAAATCATAATCTTCACAGATGGGAAGTTGCTCGTCAAAAACGCCGACGGCCTCAAACAACTCGCGCCGCATCAAAACCGACGACGGACTGATGATACAGCGCGGCAGGCACAGCGGATAAATCCAGCCGCCGGCTTTAACATGAATTTTTTTTTGATTGACGCGCACGCCGCGGCGGATCCAGATTTCATCGGTGTAGCAGAGCATGATCTCCGGATGCGCCTTCATCCAGGCGATTTGACGCGCAAGCTTTTGCGGCAGCCAGAGATCGTCGGAGTCTAAAAACGCAATGAGTTTGCCGCGCGCATTTTTAATTCCACAATTTCGCGCTGCCGACGCCCCGGCATTGAGTTGAAAAAAATAGCGCACGCGCTCACCGTAGGACTCGACCACGTCGCGCGTCGCGTCGGTCGAGCCGTCATCGACGACGATCAACTCAAAATCTTTTTCCGTCTGCGCCAGTACGGAGTCGATGGCCTCGCGTAGAAAAGCGGCGCGGTTGAAGGTGGGAATAATTACGGAGGCCAGCAGAACAGCAGACATAACGAAAAGTAGCCGATGGAAAAAACTCTCACCAGATTTGATGTCATTCGAAGAAGAATTTTTTTTGCAACCTCAAGCACTCGTTAGCGACAAAAAAGATTCCTACGGAATGACATTTTCTTTACATTGCAAAATAAAAAAATATCACAACGTCACCGTTTGCGCTTGCAGCGAACGGTCGATCAAATACAACGCCGCCGGTAAATTTTCTTCAAACGTCGGCGCAATCTCACTGTCCGGCAATTCAAAGCCGGGGAAAGTGGAACGCGGGCGCAATTCAATCGTGAAGCACGGCACGCCCAACACGCCGTACAGCCAATCCGTCGTGTCGCCGCTGGCGAGGTATAAATCCGAGCTTTGCTCCGGTGTGTACGAAACATTGTGGACGACGCGAATGCGATCCGCCATCGCGACGGCAAAATTATTCAACAGCGTCTTATCCGGCGCCGGATTATTGGTGTGGCCCCACGGATACAAAATGAGTTGTGAAAAATTATGATATGAAATCAAACCGCTCGGTCGATTTTGCTGCAGAAAGTCGCGCACCGCCGCCGTCTCCGGTTCGGAAAACGGTCCAGTGCCGCGATAGGTGTCGGAGAACGTGTCTCCCGAAGAGCCAGGGCCGCCCCATTGATAACTGTAATTACGATTGAGATCGACGCCGAATGTGCCGTCGCCGTTGTTGCGGCGATTCTTCCGCCACAACCGCTGGCTCGTCACGGAATATTGATGCCCATCCGGATTCACCATCGGCACGATCCAAATTTCGGTTTGATTCACCAAGCGCGTGGCCATGGTGTCCGTGCCGTATTGATTCAACAAATATTTGGCGAGCAGGAAAGGCACATCCACGGAAATCCATTCGCGCGCGTGATGCCCGCCGACAAACACGACCGTCGACTCCGGCTCGTCCTGTGCAACATTGTCGCTGATTTTGATCGCCCACAGCTCGCGGCCTTCGATGGATTTGCCGATGGAGGCGACGCGGGCGATTTGCGGATTCGCGGTGGCAAGTTGGTGCAGCTCGCTGTCAAGCTCGGCATAGGTGTGATAAAGGCCGGCGTCCGGAGTCTTGGGCGGCTCATTATCGCAACTGCCGGCCATCAGTAAAAATGAGCCGAAGATCATTCCGAGAGTGGCGATAACGCGATGATTTAAAGTTTTCATTGGCCCTCCTTGGCGCTGGCGTCCATTTTTACGACGCGGTAATTGATGCCATTTTGTTTGAATTGCTCGAGATACCAATCATAAACGCGCGCCGTCACCGAATCGCCCTGCACGTCCCACACGTCGACGCCGAGATCGACGATCTGTTGCAATTGCGCTTTATCGGCGAAGTGAATATTGACCAGGCGCTGCACGATTTCTTTTTCCGTTGCGGCCTGTGTGTTCAGCGCTTGTATGGTCGAGCTATCGCTGTAAATAATGAGATAATCCGGCTGCTGCACGAGAATTTTTACGCCGCTCTGTCGCAGGCGCTCGATGGTCTGTTGATCAGTCGTGTTAATTTTGCGCAGGCCACGCGCGGTTGACGTGGTCTCCGGTTGCTGTTGGCCGCAGGCGGCGAGCACGATTGCACTGAACAGCATCACGAAAAGTTTTCCCATAGTTTTTCCTTAAATTTAAATTTTAGTTGGTGGGCTAATATATCATGTCCCGCCGGCAATGTCAAGCAGAATCCTTCTTTATCCTCAGCAAGACACTTAGAAAATCTCTTTACGGCAACAGCACTAATTTTTCGATTTCAGCCAACACGTCAGCAAGAAAAGGAGCCGTTGAGATCACCACATTGCGAAAGTAAGTCTCAATCCGCAAATTGAACCTCACGCAAGGTCTGCGCTTTTTCCTGCAGGCGTTCGAATAAGCGATTCTCGCCTATCCACTCGGCTAGTTCCAAGGTTTCCCCCAGCTCATCATTCTCATAGCGCCGGACAAACTCCGCCGTGGAAAAGCCGTAACGTGTTTCCAGTTCGTGCAGCCTCGCCTGCGCGCGCCGCAGACCGGCTTCAAATAAGCGCAACTCGTTCTGGAGCGCGGCTTGCACCAACGGTTTTAAGGATTGCTGGCGCGGCGAAAGAAGGGTAAGCTCGGTCATAGCTTCTGGTAGATAGGTTTTATCAAGTTCGTTAGATGTTGCTCCATATTGGCTGAATTTAAGATAATAAAGTTTTACTCCTTTTACAAGTCTTTTGCTAACGCCCATCACTTCTTAATGGCTTTATTGACTTTTCACCACCAAACAAACAGCCCCGATCCTCTCATGAGCATCGGGGCTGAAAGATTTACAAAAAAGAATCGTTACCGCACCAACATCAACTTCTTCACCGCGCGCTGGCGGCCGGCTTCCAATTGGTAGAAGTAAACGCCGGCAGGAACGGCGCGGCCAAGCTGATCGCGGCCATCCCACAACACCGTGTTGCTGCGGCGCAAATCAACGCCCGCGAAACGCGCGACTTCCTGGCCGAGCAAATTGAAGATGCGCAAACTCGGCGTGAGGTTTGTCGCGCCGAGACCGAAGCTAATGCGTACTTGCCCCAATTGCGGCGCAAAAGGATTCGGCTGGGCGTCGTGTAGTGCAAAACCGGTTGGCAACGGATGATCTTCATTCACGGCAGTAATCGTCCGCTTCTGTTCCACAGCGATTACCTGCAAAGGTTTGAGCGCGCGTTGTTTAAACCCATCGCCGAACGTGGCCGCCTGATTCTTATCCAAATAATACGTCGTAAAATTAATACTGAGGGGCACGTTGGCTGGTGGTGAAGAAATCAATAAACCGGAATCGCCGTACGATTTTTTGTCACCGGAATCGTTGATATCCGTAGCCAAATTGTCTTTATAATAAAGCTCGCGCTTGGTGCCAAGGCGCGGCACGTCGATAAGTGTCAAATAGGTGCCGGAATTGCCAGTGAGCATAAACCAATTCAAACCATCCGGTGGATCGGTAATGGTTTTGTTGTATGAATCCTGTACTCCATCCACCAGAATGCCGGGATTATAGGCGTTGAAAAACATCATGCCCTTCGCCAACTCGTTAAAATCAGCCGACAGGCGAACTTCGATATAGGTCAAACCCGAAACCGGCGGCAGAGTCACGTTCTTCGCGTCAAGCGAAGTGCTGTACGGAAAGTATTGCGCGTTGAACGCGAATGGGTATTTTGTTCCGAATACATCAAGGTTGTATGAAATTTCGCGGAAACTTCGCACCGGTCTCTGTTCAAAGCGCGCATTAACAAATTGCAAAGTGTCCTCCTTCACAGTGATCGGCGCAAAAATAGAGAGCTTGACCTTAAAACGGACTTTTTGGCGATCAAAAATATCTTTGCCATCACCGAAAGGCGCCTTGATGCTAATGTCCGTAAACCAGCCGGTGTCTTTCTCATGCGCTTCGATATAGCTTTCGCCAGTGACGGTATCCGCTCCGGCAGCATTTGGCGGAGCAGGACCGTAACGGACATGC
>Ga0247727_10009748_pt1 | contig 17241 bp, 11 predicted proteins | sample WisWelCaveWW1625_FD_202498 | JGI IMG/M metagenome (GOLD analysis project Ga0247727, IMG submission 202498) | Biofilm microbial communities from Wishing Well Cave, Virginia, United States - WW16-25 | ecosystem: Environmental > Aquatic > Deep subsurface > Groundwater > Cave microbial mat | place...
AGGGGAGGACATGCACAGTGGACGATGTCCGGACATTTGACATCAAAGCTTCTTCAGCTTCCTGAGTCGTCATCCGAGAGGGATGACAGCGCTGGTGCTGCGCAGGAGCAGCCGACCTATCAGAATGCTTGGGGATTGGACATTCTCATTTCAAACAACGGGCTTGGTCTGGGAACGTTTTACAGAAGGGAATTCACTCAGGACATATTCGGATCCGTGAGTTTCTCGATATCAGAATCGAAGGATGAGCGAGAGGTGGAGTTGTTTGACCCATACCTGGGTGAATCGTTCACTCCGGGGAAACTGAATCGCTTCCTGGTCATTCCGCTTCTTCTCGGCGTCCAATATCGGGTGTTCAGAGAAGACATCATGGATACCTTTCGCCCGTATGTCAATGCAGGGGCTGGACCGACCATGATCTTTGCCGCACCATTTATCGAAGTGATTGGTGCGCCTCCGAGCCTTCAGTTTCGTCAGGTGGAATTCTTCAGTAGTTTGGGGAAGGGGCAAGCCCATTACACAGCCGGAGGATTCATCGGATTTGGTGCCAATTTCGGCACAGAGAAATCCAATGTGTTCGGAGTGAATTTCCGATATTATTTCACCTATCTGTTTTCAGATGGGTTAGCGTCTCGGTATGACAACAGAACAGGAAAAGTTTTAGCAACGAAGAACAGTTTCGGTGGGTTTTTCATAACACTGAATGTGGGCATGGCATATTGAATCGCGAAAGGCACCGCCGCACACGCGGGACCTCCCCGTAATCCGTTGTGGCGGCAATGCCTTCCAGGTGTTTCAGACTTTCAAAGATACGTGGACAATTGCTCAGGAATGGTGACTCAAGTCACCGTTCCGTGAGGCACGATCGGAGGAACCGCCCCGTGTAGGAATTTGGATTGTGCGCGACCTGTTCCGGCGTGCCAACAGCGACAACTCGCCCTCCTTCCTCTCCCGCCTCCGGACCGAGATCAATAATATGATCGGCACTCTTGATGACGTCGAGGTTATGCTCAATGATGAGAACCGAATGCCCGGCATCCAGCAACGACGTAAAGCAAGAAAGAAGTTTCGCGATATCCTCAAAGTGAAGCCCTGTCGTAGGTTCGTCGAACACGAACAAGGTGTGCTGGGACCTCTCGGGCGCGATGAGATGCGCGGCGAGTTTTATCCGCTGAGCCTCTCCACCGGACAAGGACGTGGAGGACTGGCCCAAACGGATGTAACCAAGGCCAACATCTTCTAGCACTCTCAGTCGGTCTGCGACTTTTCGTCCCGCAGTGTCGCTGCGGAAAAATGGGATCGCCTCGGTTACCGTCATGTTCAGGACATCGTCAACGTTCTTCCCCTTGTACCGGACGTCAAGAACTTCCCGTTTGTAGCGTTTCCCTTTACAGGCATCGCAGACCAGGAAAAGATCGGCAAGAAACTGCATCTCAACTTTGATCACCCCATCCCCCTCACATGCCTCGCACCGTCCCACCGGAACGTTGAACGAAAAGTGGCCAGGCTGGAATCCGTGGATCTTTGCAGTCTGCGTGGATGCAAGGAGGTTGCGGATATGATCGAAGACGTGAATATATGTGACGGGATTCGACCGGGGAGTCCGTCCAATGGGCGACTGATCCACCAGCTCAACAGCATCGATGTGTTCCTGGCCCTCGATCGAGCTAAAGGCACCAACTTTTCCATTGGAAAACCCTTTCAAGCGCTTCAGGCCGCCACAGAGAACATCATGAATAAGGGTGCTCTTTCCGCTGCCGCTCACACCAGTGACGCAGACAAGCATATTGAGAGGTATGTCAACTGTGATATTCTTCAGATTGTTTTCTGCGGCGCCTGTAACCCGGAGAAAAGTGCCATTGGGGGATCTGCGCCATGAGGGGACCGGAATCGCACGCGTGCCGCTGAGGTACTGACCCGTAATCGAATTTGGCTCTTCATGGATATGATCGGCGAGGCCATTGTAGATCACTTGACCCCCAAACCCACCGGCTCGCGGGCCAAGGTCAACAATGACATCGCTCGCCCGCATCATGTCCGCGTCATGCTCGACAACGATCACCGTGTTTCCGACATCGCGCAGCGCCTTGAGTATGGAGATCAACTTTGTGTTATCGCGCGGATGCAGGCCAATACTCGGCTCATCGAGGACGTAGACTGCACCCACGAGCGTTGACCCCAGTGATGTCGCAAGATTGATGCGCTGTGCTTCGCCACCTGAGAGCGTGTTCGACAGTCGGTCAAGCGTCAGGTACCCGAGCCCGACTTGGTAGAGATAGTTCAGGCGTTTCTTCAGTTCTTCCAGTATTCGCCTGGCAATTTCGAATTCGTACGGCGTGAGTGTCAGGCTGTCGAAAAAGTCCTTCGCCCCTGCAATGCTCATCTTGACAATCTCACCGATGTTCTTGCCCGTAACTCGAATGTTCAGCGCCTCCTGGCGCAGCCGCGCCCCGCGGCAGCTCGCGCACGTGGTATACCCTCTGTAACGGCTGAGCAAGACTCGATAATAGATCTTATAGGCTTTCTTCTCAATCTGCTTGAAGAATCCATAGACACCTTTGAATTCTTTGTACCCATGCAGAACAATGGCGACTTCCTGCTCATTCAACTCGCCGTACGGCACATCGAGCCGAAGCCGTCCGTTCTGTGCGATGCTGATAAGGTCCCGGTGATAGTCTTTGAATTTTGGAGTCGCCCAGGGCTGAATAGCCCCTTCCCGAAGGGTTTTGCGTTTGTCAGGAACAACAAGATCCATGTCGACCCCCACGGCGCGTCCGAATCCCTGGCACTCCGGACAGGCGCCGAACGGATTGTTGAATGAAAACAATCGCGGATCAGGCTCCTCAAAGGGGATTCGGCAGGTGCTGCATTCAAAATGCTGATTGAAGTGAAACGTGCGGCCGCTCTCAGGCAGAACCAGAATGGCACGCCCGAATCCCGAGGCGAATGCCGTTTCAATAGAATCCGCGAGTCGGTTCTGCTCTTCCCCAACTCTGAAGGTCAATCGGTCAACAAGCACGAGCACATCTGCGGCCGTGGTCTTTGCCTGGAGCGAGTTCTCATTCAGGTCGATAACGTTTCCATCAACGATAACGCGAAAGAATCCTTCCTTCTTGAGATTGACAATCGCTTCGCCCAGGGTTTCTTTCTGATGGACGGGAAGAGGGAACGCAACGTAGAGCTTCAGGGGATCGTACCCTCCATTTTCTTGTTCGCTCATGTGAGACTCTCGAGTGAGCGTGTCGAGCACACTCTTCACTGAATCACGCTGTACTTCTTTTCCACAGTTATGGCAATAGGTCTTACCTATTCGAGCGAAGAGAAGCCGAAGGTAATCGTAGACTTCCGTTGTGGTGCCCACAGTCGAACGCGGGTTGCGTGTGTTCGTTTTTTGCTCGATCGCCATGGCCGGACTGATCCCCTGGATAAGATCCACATCCGGTTTATCCATACGATCGAGGAATTGTCTCGCATATGACGACAGGCTTTCGACATAACGGCGCTGCCCCTCAGCATAGATTGTGTCAAAGGCCAGACTGGATTTCCCAGAACCGCTCACACCTGTGATAACGATAAGCTTGTTGCGCGGGAGATCGAGGCTGACGTTCTTGAGGTTATGGACACGGGCACCGCGGATGATGATGTGTTCTCTCAACGATCCGACGCCGGGTGGTAAATCGTGTATTGGCTGGGCCGTGTGTTTGGGCATGCGAAGAGGGGAATATTGTCGCGATACGCAAGACTGCAAAATACTAAACTACGACCTACGGATGGAAAATGCAACAACTGGTTGATCCGAATCGAGGCTCCAACCAGTTCGAAGCGGGATACTATCGGTTAACGAAAGGAGGGGCCAGCCTAATAGGGTGTTGAAAAAGGATAACCGCCAAGGCCCGCCCGCCTGACTATCCGAGAACATCCCGGCGGTCGGGCGGGCCCAGAGAGCGCCAAGATGGAGTAGGGTTACTATTCTAACTAAATCCTCAACAATCTGATGGCGCCCTTGGCGTCTTGGCGGTTCAAAACCATTAAGTGAAGAAGAGTTTTTCAACAGCCTGCTAATAGAAAGAAGCCCCCGTAATTGCTCACAGAGGCTTCGTATCAGCGAAGGGATTCACCCTTTATCGGATGGTCCCACCGATTCCGGCAGTGGCATTTCCGTTCCCAGCGCTTGTAACGGATATGGTCACAGATGCTGAACTCAGGTAGCTTGTATCCGGTCGGCTGTCAAGGACCGTAAGAGTAAACCAGGTCAAAGCGCCACGTGGAAGAATGATATCTTTATCGATCGTGAATGATCCGTTGAAACCAAAAGCAACTTCTGCTTGGGCACCACGAGCCGAGACTGAAATGGTACTGGGGCTCGACAAGGTGTTGCCAAATTGGTCAGAAACTTTGAAGCTAACGCTTTGAGCACCACCGTTCAATATGTTGAAAGAACCGGGCGTGATGCTATCGATCCGCGACGCTCCAGTCCAAAGAACGAGACCGGAATCTCTCACCACGATACCACCTTGTCCCAAAGTCGAGGCGAGGAGGTAATGATAACCATTTCCCAACGGGGTTAGCGCATTGGAAAAGATCGGAAACGGCACACCGCTAATAAGATCTACCGAGGCCTGGCCTGAGGCATCCGTGAATCCGCTTGCCTGAATAACCCCAGCCCGGGTCGTAAAGTACACTGCGGTGTTCAGTGCTACAGGATTTGCGTAAATATCACCTACCAGTACGCTCACCCTATCTCTATTGTTTATCACACCTAGCGTCGGGAAGTTGAGGCGTGCGACACCTATGCTAAAGTGACCCTTGTCCGGAAACCCCGCATGGATCACGACGCGCACAGGTGCAGACGTGATAGTACGGGCCCCAACCGTCGTCATCGCCAAAATCTGAACAACGCCAGAGCTTGTTCCGCTGTTAAATGTGTGGTATGCTCTTCCAGAAGCACTTGTTCGAACGACCGGAGGAGAGACATATTCACCGCCATTGAGGCCGCCATTGACTGTAAAGGTGAGGTTAACGGCATTGTTGGCATCAATCGGCAACCCCAGCGAATCGCGAACTTCCCATCCAAGCACAGCAGTTTCCTGTCCGCCGACGCCATACACCGAAACTTCTTGAGGATCGGCTCCCAAAAATGCGATTGTTTGCGCAACCCCGCTGCCACCGCCGCCAACAATTGGCGATTTCGGACTAAGCTGGAGATTGAGCGGGACCGATACGCCGGATCTGATTTGCACAACGACAGTTGTATCGCGATAACCAAACTTCGTCACAAAGAGCGTTACTGTCGCGCTGTCATCAAGAGTAAAATTGAACGTGTAGGTCCCCGCTGCATTGGTGACTGTGGTCTGGTTCCCCACAACAACGCTCTGCGCCTGGATCGTCACGCCCGAGAGTGGAGCCCCGGAAAGTGCATCAGAGACAATACCGCTTATCATGCTCTCGCCTTGGGGGGTATCGCTCTTGCACGCTGCCAGCATCAGAGCGACGGCAGCAACTAGAAGCAGTTGGCAAGTATGTCGGTTCATGTGTTCGCCTTCCCTCACAGTAATTGGGTATCTACTGACCAGTTCCTTTTACTCTCGCCTCACCTTTGAGCCGTTCATCAAGCCATCGCTCGTACAGCCGCCCTTCCTTCCCACGTTGCGCGATGCGCTCCTGGAGCGTCGGGACAAGCTCTGCCTTCATCAAAATGATCAGCTCCTTCTTCGTTATCTGCTCCCTGCTATAGCCAAAGAGGTATCGAAGACCAAACACATACCATGGAAGATCTTTCAGGAACGGTATGCCTGAACGTACGGTACTCAATTCGGTGCTGTATAACCCCCCGATAATCGTTTCTTCGCCATCCAACAGGAGAACGTTCGTAGTCGCTTTGCTCTTGTTAATGATCGTGCTGATTGCACCGGGAACAACATTGCTCCGCTCAGCAATTGTAACCAAGTGCACGAAGTTTACGCCTTGCTCTGTAATTACCTGAGGTTGCACGTCGATAATTGTTCCCGCGCTATAGAATTTGTCGATCAGGTTTCCCGCAAAGTCGCGCTCTCTGATGGAAAAGTCCTGGCCAACTTGAATTCGCCCTTTCTCGCCAGAGCGAACATTGATTTGTGGATTCGAAAGGATTTCACCTAACTGGTAATCGGAAAAGATCTGCGCAATCAGGTTGATGGTCGCAAAGCTCACCTTGGGAGTGAGCTCGGTCTTAAACAAGTTAGTCCTTACTTGATCGGCACCAAAAAAGGACGCGTTCAGATCATAGTCCCCGGTGCTCTTCATGAAGTTCCAGTTCAGACCAACTTCCTCAACCCGTGACAAATTGACTTCGAAGAAGATGGCAGAGATCTTGATCTCACGGCTCTTGAACGACGCAAGTTCTTTCTGGATGTCTGTGCTTACCGGTCCTCCTGCCTGTGCCGGCGCACCAGCCTGACCAGCCGTACCAGTGCTTGGTGTAAGCTGGATATAATTTTCATACTCCGTATACCAGACGTCATTTTTCCGGCAGATTGCCTCTAAGGCTTCTCGCCACGGCATCCCCTGAATGTCGACATTGGTGGGAAAATCCCGTCGTTCCGTATCGATGATGATCTTTCCGGTGAACTTCTTGCTGACCTCACTGATTGCCGCAAGAGCTTTGTCGAGAGTTGTTGAAGGGGCAATCGAGACAAGGGACTCAGGGGACGTGTACTCCCGAAATGCCCGCCGTTCTGCAGGGCTCTTGCCTTGTCCCAAGGAAATGGGGGAGGCGGCAACAGAGGCGATACATAATGCAATTACCCAGGTTCGTGTTTTCATGCTATCCTCGATCCTATTTTGAAACAGTTTGAACAGCACCATAGCGAATCTTCAATTCTACTTTTTCAATGATGCCGCCTTTGTTCAGTGTACACTCAATGCGTCCTTCCTCCGGAAGGATCTTGGTCACGTACCCCAGATACACTTCGTCTCCCTCTCCCAAAGTCCGGATCACGTTGGTCTGGTCAAGCACAAATGCTTTCCCGGGGATAACTGCTTTCAGGTCAGAACGTTCGATTTCGACCAACGACCGTAGGTTCGGCGGAATATCTCTGGTGATTACGGGCGCAAAAGGATCCGTCGAGAGGTAATTTGGTGTAATCGCCCTCTCACCCGGCGAACTCGCCAGCTCGGCAACGGATGAAAAATATGCATGTACCTCCATCTCGAAAGTGACAAGGATTCCACCGCCTTCGTCTTCCTTCGGAGGGACCTCAAGACCCTTGATCGAAATAGAATTGACCCTGTACAACCTGCGACCGTTTTCCAGATACCAGATAAACTTGTAGAAGTTGTCAAACGGAGCCTCACCCTTAAGGTTGTACACGTTGTAGCCGTAATTCCCCCGCGATTCAACTTTCTGGTACACCATATCTAACTTCACATATCCGCTGAGGTCAATCAGCCGACTATAGTATGCATAGGTCTGGGAGGTAACATCTGTAGGAGGAATGTCTTTATTCCTGTTTTCCCATCTCTTCTCGGTGTCATTCAGGGTCGCGCTCAAGTCGTTGAACTGATTCACGAGATTCGGCGTGTTCTGCAGTTCTTCATCAATTCGCTGAACCTCCTTCTCGATCTTGGAGAGCTTTTTGGGAAGATTGAACGCCCTGATATAGGTGCCCACCCCAAGGATGAGCAGAAGCAGGACCCCAAGCACAATGCTGTTTCGAATTTTATATGACAAGGCTTCTCTCCTTTTCTCGGTTCACGTGACTCACTGCCCGGCTGATGGAGTTGACGACGGAGCGCGCACTTCAATCTTGTAATTATAGACGGTCTGTTCCCGAATCTCGCGCACAAAAACTTCTTTCAGCACCGACATATCAAACAACGTCGAAAGACGCGGAATGCGTGTCCGGTAGATTGAAAATCCGTTCATCGTCACGAGACCGCCTTCGCTTGTGGAAAAATCTGTTAACCAGATGGAATTCAAGTCCTCCACACCATGGCTAATCTGTGTAAGGGCTTTGCTCCAGCGGTCAGTCCCGGGGACGAGTGTATCATAGAGCGCAAGAGATGTTTGATAGCGTGCAAGCTGCGCTTGAAGGGCTTCGATGGAGCTCATCAGTGTCTGGTTCTCTTCAATCTGGCTTTGTTTCAGCTCGAGCACCTTGCCGAGATCATCAATGTCCTTCGTCTTGATACCGATCTGCAACGTGAAGAAGAGTGCTGAAAAGAAAAGGAGCCCCATTAACAAAAAGCCATGCCATGCAAGCTTAAACACCCGCTGACCTTCGCGGATGTCGGCAGGGAGCAGATTGATGCTATACAGCCGAGGATTGGTGGGCTCCAGAACACGCCATGCGGCGCCAATCGGGACCGCAAATTCAGAAACAGATTCCTGTTGTTCGGCCGTCAGGGAGCTCAAATCGAGCTGCGTGCCATAGAGGTAGTCAACATCCTGGTCCGGAAGCTGCTGCAACAAGAATTCCTTGAGTCCGATCCGCTTGGATTCGCCGGCAAGAATGATCTTGCTTATGCGCGGAATGGCCAGATTGTCCTGTTCCAAGAGCAAACGGCTGTAGACGGTGTTCTGCAGATTCGGCGAGTCATACCCTTCGCCCAAGATCGGGGCGAACTGATAGAATTGGTTGCCCCGCATGAAAATGAGCCGAGTGAACTCCACGCCCACATAGATAATGACACTGACCTCAGTCGGTGCGAATGTGTAGTTCATCCGCACCATGTTCATCAAAGAAATATCACCACTGTCGATCACCGGAATGCGCGGGAGCCTATTCCCGATGTATCCTTTGATATTGTCAAGAGTGTTGATAAGGCTCAGACCATCCTCGCGCACGACGCATAAGAGGTTCCCTTCATCAGTGAGGATAGCATCGACGGCATCGGCAGAGGGCTGGAAGGCACGGATGTTCCTCAACTCCGTGAGGATGCGTTCCTTCAACTTCTTCCCTTTGAGGCCGAAATCGCTTTCAAGAAGGTGGTAATAGATCGCAGGTTCGGCAATGCTGTACGTGAGAGAATACTTCCTCACCGGGTATTGAGCAAGCAGCCCTAAGAGCACCGCGTCATTGTCTTCGCCTGACTCTGAGGCTGCAGCTTCGTGTCCGACGGGGAGACTGAAGGCGTCGGCGGCGTCTCCAAACCCGGCCGCCGCCATCTCAACGCTCTTTCGCTCTTCCAGCTTCGCGACGAGAGTAGCGGAACGCAGCTCCTGAACGGTCACTCTCTTACCTTTGATGCTGAGATGAGCAAGCTTTGCGTCCAGACCGTCTACGAATAACGCAAGGACTGTTTTGCCCGATCCTTTCATGGAAGCCATAGGGGTAGCTTTCCGTGTTGTGAATAAATCAGTACTTAATCTCCTACAGGAGCAAGATTCATGATCTGCTGCAAGCGCCGCTTATTGTTTGCACTTACGATGGAAGTCTCCAGAGAAATCTTTTTTGCAAAATACAATCGTTTCAGATCCTGTTCTAATGTGATCATTCCCTGATCACTCGATTCCGCCATCATCTGGTAAATTTCGCCGGTGTTATTATTCTTGATCGCTGCACGCGCTGACGGAGTCATCACCATCACCTCTTTTGCCAACACGAGCTTGCCCTCAAGGCTTGGGACAAGTTTCTGAGAGATTACACAACTGAGCGTGTCGGCAAGACGCATGCGAACCCGATCCTGTTCCACCGGCGGTACTTCGCCGATAATTCTGTCGATCGTCTCGACTGCTGAGCCCGTGTGGAGCGTCGAAAACACCTTATGACCGCTATCGGTGATTTCCAATGCGGTCAAGATGGTGTCGGGATCACGCATTTCACCGATCACAATGATGTCCGGATCCTGCCGAAGGGCCTGAACCGCACCATCTTTGAAGGAAAGCACGTCGCGGCCGACCTCCCTATGCCTGATGATGCAGCGATCAGGTTTGTGAACGTACTCAACCGGAGAGGAGATGATAATGACGTGGGCATCGACGGTGTGATTGTTTGCGTCGATAATGCTGTCGAGCGTTGTACTCTTTCCAGAACCGGTAATTCCTGTGACAATTGTCAGGCCCTGTTCGCTGTAGGCAGGGCTGAGCAACTTTGTGACGTTCGGATGTAACTCGAGACCTCTGTAGGGACGCACGACGGTGTTGATTGCCCGCATATTCATCGCCAGATGGTCCAGATCGAAGTAGGCGTTGGCACGGAAGCGATAGGCCTTATCGTCATCAACGATGCTGTACGAAAGATCAAGGTTGCGGTTCTCACATAAGAAAAGTCGCTGACGTTCAATGAGAACGCTCTGTATCAGGACGTTGAATTCATCGAGGGTGAATTCTCCGAGTTGTTTGTCCGGCTTCTTATCCCCATAGACGCGGTACCAGATATGACCGGCGGAACCGTAGCCGCCAAGATCGATATCAGACGCGTTCATCTTCATCATGCGCTTGAGGTAGCCGTCCATCAGCTTTCTCAATGCCGTCCTCTCCGCGGGCGACTGCTTCGCGATGAGATCCCCAATAAGCATCTGCCGTTCCATTCCCGCAGGAGTATCCGGAATTGACGCCGAAATTTCCCGTAATGTTTTTCTCGCGGTTTCAATCATGCGAATGTATCCGACACCGTACTAGTGAGACACGCCCATTGAATATATCCATTGACCACAGAAATGTCAATCAAACAATTCTTCCTGGCCGGCAGGCGACACATTATCGTACTCCAACAGCTTGGCAGGTGATACACAGATCATGCCAACCCCATGATCACAAGTTTGATGGGTCTGACAAAAATGTGGTGGAAACAAAGGAGGAATGGTGATGTGTATCACTTTGGCCACTCATTATAGACGAAATCACCCATCTGGCTACTTTCAACCATCACAGCCATGACACCTCTTTATTCACCACACCATCTAATCATCTGTTGTCGCAGAAGTGATCTCCTCCATGGTTGTCCCTCCTTCCTTGATGCGCTCGATACCGGCACGGCGTAGTGTCCACATGCCGTCCTTGCCCGCCTGAGTGCGGATCTGTTCCTCGTCAACTTCGTTGCCGGATTTGACGATCATGTTTCGGATCTCCTTGGTAAAATAGAGCGCTTCATGGATCGCCGCTCGCCCCTTGTAGCCTCCGTTGCATTTATCACATCCCACGGCTTCGTACATGGTGTGATTCGCGAGCTCATCCTCGGTGAAACCAAATTTGAGATAGACTTCATGATCGATTTCGTTTTTCGGAATCGCTCTCTTGCATACCGGACAGAGTGTTCTGATGAGTCGCTGGGCGACAATGATATTAATCGCGTACGCAATTAAGAACGGCTCGATCCCCATCTTATAGAGACGAGAGACTGCACTCGGCGCGTCGTTGGTGTGGAGAGTGGAGAACGTGAGGTGGCCCGTGTTGGCCAGCTTTATGGCAATGTCGGCGGTGACTTTGTCACGCATCTCGCCGACCAGGACAATATCGGGATCATGCCGGAGGATGCCGCGGATGGCAAGATCGAAGTTCATTTTCGGACCGATCTTGAGCTGCCGTGCGCCCCTGATGATATACTCGACAGGTTCTTCCACAGTGAGGACGTTCACCGTGGGGTCGATCACTTGGTGGAGCGCCGCAACCAGCGTGGTGCTTTTTCCGCTCCCGGTCGGCCCGGTCAAGATGATAATGCCCTGCGGCTTGGCGATCGCTTTGTAAAAGGCCTGCTTCGCCGGACCCTGCAAGCCGAGCTTCTCAAGATCGGTGATAACTTTTCTGTCGTCGAGGACGCGGATGACGATGCTTTCAAACTTATGTTTATACTCCACACCCACGAGGGGCATGATCGACACGCGGAAGCGGATCATGTGATCGTCGACGAGCCGTTGAATAAATCCGTCCTGTGCCATCTCTCGTTCGAAACGGTCAATGTTCTTTGACCTGTCCTTCACCACCGCTGCGACGGCCTCGGGCATGGTATTATCTTGCACATGCCAGAGCTTCAGATTGCCATCCAGACGGAACCAGAACTCCGTTCTGTTTCCTTCCTTGGCAATAATATGGACATCGCTGGCACCCTGCCGAACCGCCTCCACTAAGCTCCCTTCGACTAGATTAATGAGCGCACTCTTGCTGATTTCCACTTCGAGCGCCTCTTCGTCAACGGCCCCCTCGTCTTCAATCTCTACTCCGAGGCCTTGGTCCGAATCCACAAGCAGCTTGAGGAATTCGTTCTCCGGCGGTACCACCTGCTCAAGAGCATTCTGGAGTTCGGACAAGCGGCAGTACGCAACTTCATATTTCTTCACTCCGAAGTTCCTTGCGACAAGAGGAATTCTCCGGTCAGTGGGATCGGCAGCAATAATGATCAGTTTGTCGGGCTGCTTCTCGTCGAATCGAAATGGGAGCATTTTTGCCTGCAACATCATGTCGCGGACATTATTCGGAAGTGCGTCTACAAACTTTCGGATGAAATCAATGCGGGACTTGTCGAGCTTTTCCTCTGCGAGGGATATCTCTCGGAAGGCGTAGAGATCAGCAACTTCTTTGAATACTGCATCATGGTCAGCATTGAAATCATGAACAAGGATCTGACCGAGATTTCTTCTGTTTCGTGTGCCCTCGGATTCTTTGACTTTCAGAGACTTCTCTAACGTCTCATAGTCGATGACACCTTTCTTAAGGAGGGCAAACCCGATCTTGTCCGTGATATCGATCTGTGCCATACGCTCGCTGACACCTCATGAGGGGATTGGACATACGCTCATTGCTATGTCATGACGTGTTCCACGTGCTGTTCGGTACTCACTGCGCCCATCGCAGGATTCTTGGGCCGAATCGTCGCCGTCTCGGACGAGACAATCGTGAGTGCCGTGAGCACGATCATGATAATCATGGAAATCATGAGCTGGATATAATCGATCGCATTTTTCATCTTGTACGTTGTTTCTTTTTCATAGTACTCCGCCAGCTGAAGCGTTGTATTTTTCACGGTTCCCGTTTCGGCACCCGAATGGAACCGCGAGAGGGCCGTCTTTGTGAACACTCCACTTGCTTCGAATGCTTCAGTGATTCCGGAGCCCTTTTGGATCATCATCGGTAGTGCAATGGTCTTAATCTGATGTTCCATATACTTATTCCCGCACGCTTCTGCGGCCATCCGAATCACTTCAATATTTTCGCCTGCACCACTATAGAGGGCGTAGAAGACACGGCAAAAAATTTCGATGCTCATCTTGTGAAGCAGAGCCCCCATAACAGGTATCTTCCAGACATACTTATCGAGTATAAACCTCCCCCGCTCTGTTCCGAAGAATCTGACAGCGAATATGGTCGGGACGATCGTGGCAATGAGGATAAGAATAATGTTTTCAATAAGAAAATCACTGATTGCGAGCGTCGCCTTTGTCATGGGGGGTAAATCAATCTTGAATTTCCTGAACAACCCTGCAGTCGCCGGGAAGATATATCCGACATAATACACCACCGCGCCAAAGAGCACGATGAGGGTCACCACGGGAGTGATCAGCGCACTCCGCAGATTCTTCTTGAATTCAGCCTGGCGCTCGAGGAATTTCGCCGTGCTCTCGTAGATCTCCGCCATGTTACCGCTTTTGGAGGCAAGACCGAGCATATGGGCGGTAAACCGGCCCCGCACCGATTCATATTTGATGAACGCCCGCTCACTATCTTTCCCCTGCTTCAGTTCTGTATTGATATCCTTGAGCGCCTCCCGCAATGTTCGGTTCTGGACATCGTTTACAAGAAGCTGCATGATTTCGTTGAATGGGAGTTTCTGCCGAATAAGGTCAGCACTCACGCGGACAAACGTGACAATTTCCGTCGACGGGGGCTTCAGTTTGAAATCCAAGAACCTCTTCTGCACACGAATGACACGATAACCCATTTTTTGGAGGGCATCCTGCACCTCTCCTTTGGTGAACGCCTTCTGTTCACCGACGATGGGCTTTTCGGTGCCGCGCTGCACCTTGTACAACCAGGTTGAACGAGGAACGATCTGAAGCAATTTGAAATTTCTCTGGTGGGCCATTTGCGTTGCCTTTTGCTTGGCAGCGCGTGCCGAATCAGCCTCCACAATTCCCTGCACGGGTTTCCCCGCAGCGGTCACGCCTTCTATCCGAAACTCAGCCATTCGTGTATCCTCAAGAATTTGATACGTTGTACAATATACGCAATATACAATAAAAAGGGCAGGCTCCCCCGTTTGAATCCACCTTTTGGCATTACTAGATCCCCCACCTAGTAACATCGGCAGACCAATCAGGGGAGCTCCCTGTTCAACATCTATCTACCTACACTCTACTAATTGACCTCAACAACTTCGATCCGTTCACTCAACACTCGAATCGAAAGCTTTACCGGCGCGACAGTGTCGTGACCAACTTCTTTACCGATTCCCTCCATCACGACTTTTGAATCCGTGGGTGTATTGGCCAGTGAAAATGTCCCGTTTAGGGTGCTGAGCGTGCGAAAAACCGTCTCGAGCTGAAACCCCACGAAGGACCCACCGCCGCCGCCCTGGGACTTTGGTCTTCGCTTATAGAGCTGTGCATTGCTCGCAGCGTGAACCAGGTCGTTCGCAATCGCATCTCTGTTTGTGGCTGATGCATGATCACGGAAGAATACAATCCCGACTGCGATCATGATCCCGATGACCATGACACCCACAATTATCAGGAGAAGCTGTTGTGAACCCATCCCGCTACCCCTCCCTGAGTAAGACCAAAGGCCCCCGCATTCGGGAGGCCTTTATCAGTGAGTGACGCTTTAGTTAGTCGAGTTCATGGTGACGCTGTCCCTGTACGCAACCGCAGTCACCGCAACGGGAGACGTACCATTGTTGCCTGTTTCTGTTCCTAACCCCGTGAGGGTAACTTGAGTGGCAGTGATAGCACCCAGCGTATAAGTACCATTTGCGTTGGTGTACGTCTGTCCGGCCGGGACGTTAAAAATGTCTGTTTCGTCAATTAAGAGGAAATCGCCTTGCCCTCCGCCCAAAGCCGTTGGCCGACGATAGTACTGCTGTGTGCGCGCAGCGAAGTTCACAAGGTCGTTCACCACTGCATCACGATTCGCCGACACCGCATTCTGAGAAAACATCGTGATTCCGACTGCCACCGCGATGCCAACGACGATGACGCCAAGAATGATCAACAAAAGTTGCTGCTGTCCCATTGAATAGCTCCTTTAGATATGTGGATTATGGATTATGTAGTATGTATTTAGTGATTTTAGGTTTGGCTTACAAGATATCATACGTTATGGACCTAAATGGTCAAACCTTATGCCAAGCTACCTGTTTTCTCTAACCCTCCCAAACACCTTGCTATTTGTCATCCGGGACCCGCCAATCGGTAAAAATGACATTGTGCTGGTAATTCTTCCCTGTAGAATAGGAAATCCTCCTGCTTGAGTCAATGCCGCGTTTTCACCGGCCTTCAATGCAGTGACGCACCATTTTTCTGTCAATCCCGAGCGATGAATTTTGCACCCATCTCAATTCACAACCCACATGCTATCCGTCGAAATGGTGACGAACAAATTCACTTCAACCGATGACCCGCCGTCGTTCCCCTTTTCAACACCCTTGCCATTTATGGTCACACTCCCGCTGGGTCCGGGAACAATCGTCCCCAGCTGATAGGTGCCATCCGGGTTGGTCCAGGTTGTACCCGTGGTGTTTGCAAGGTTTTTCATTGTGATACCGTCAAACTTGCCCGCACCGCCACTCATTTCTAACGGTCGACGATAGTATTGCCGTGCGCGGGAAGCAAAGTTGACAAGATCATTGGTAACAGCATCACGGTTCGATGAGACTGCGTTGCTAACAAACATTGAGATTCCGACGGCGAGCGCAATGCTGAAGACGACCACGCCGACAATAATTAACAAGAGTTGTTGCTGCCCCATGGAACAGCTCCTTTGATCTGAATCAATTGAGAAGATCTGGCCTGTGCGAAAAGCTCAGATTCTTTCTCTAGTCGGTCAAACCCCATGCCAATGAATCGGTAACTTTTTGTTCACCTTTGTCAAGGAGACAATCGTGAACGATGACCATACAAAGGTGATTCGTGCCTGGATTATCCGGAGTCCCGCAGTCTAGTCACTCGTTGTCTTCGCGACAACTTCATCAACAGTAGTGATACCTTTCTTGATCAATTCAATGCCTGACCTACGCAACGTCTGCATTCCGTGGCGGATTGCCGCCTCTTTGATTGCTTCAGTATCGATCTTCGTTTCGCCGTCGAGTATCAGGTCCCGTATTTCCGAGGTAAAGTAGAGTGACTCATGTATCGCAACGCGGCCCTTGTACCCCCCTACACAATGTGAACACCCAACTGCTTTGAAAAACTGTGTGTTCTCCACTTCCTTGGGCGTGAATCCGATTCGGGTGAGGAACTGATGGCTCATATGGCCGACAGGCTCCCTGCAGTTGATGCACAGTTTTCGTACGAGCCGCTGACCGACAACGATATTCAGAGCTTGCGCAACGAGGAACGGCTCGACTCCCATTTTGAACAAACGCGACACGACACTCGAGGCATCATTGGTGTGAAGCGTCGAAAATGTGAGGTGGCCGGTATTTGCAAGTTTGATGGCAATATCAGCGGTGACGCGGTCGCGTACCTCTCCCACCATAACGATATCAGGGTCATGGCGCAGGATCGCACGTACGGCTTCATCGAAGCTCAGCTTATGACTGAGCCGAACCTGTCGGGCCCCCTCCAGCAAATACTCAACCGGGTCTTCGACAGTGATCGTATTCATCGATGGATTCATGACGGTCCGGAGAGCCGCGACAAGTGTTGTGCTCTTCCCACTTCCCGTAGGCCCGGTGAGGATAACGAGACCATGAGGTCTTGAGATTGCTTCCTTGAACACCTGTAACGAATAGGGCTCAAAGCCAATGGTTTCGAGAGACACTGATGCGTCGGCGTCTCGAAGAATACGAATGACCAAGGATTCGAATTTTCCGTGAAGTTCTCTCGATACAATCGGGAGAACAGACATCCGAAAACGAATCATCTGGTTTTCAATGATCATCTGTGTGGAACCATCCTGTGCGGCGGCCCGTTCAAATCGATCGAGATTCTCCCCACGTCCTTTTGCCACAGACACGATGGCCTCGGAGCGGATATCATCGATCGAGCGCGTGAGTGAGAGCCCGCCGTCTATCCGAAAAAGAATGTCCGTTTTCCGGGCGCCCTTCGGAAGGATATGGATATCGCTTGCACCAACCCGGACAGCATCCAGGAGGATGCTCTCGATCATCG
>Ga0247727_10009749_pt1 | contig 17239 bp, 16 predicted proteins | sample WisWelCaveWW1625_FD_202498 | JGI IMG/M metagenome (GOLD analysis project Ga0247727, IMG submission 202498) | Biofilm microbial communities from Wishing Well Cave, Virginia, United States - WW16-25 | ecosystem: Environmental > Aquatic > Deep subsurface > Groundwater > Cave microbial mat | place...
ATTACATTTATTTCATCCTCTGCTTCAATGGATTTAAGTATTGGAATGGCCGGTTTTACCCTGACTTCCGGCGAAAGTGGAGCAACCTATCAATGGTTAGATTGCAACGCAGCGTATGCAATTATTCCTGGTGAGACGAATCAAGTATTCACTGCCACGGCAGACGGATCGTACGCCGTAGAATTGACAAATGGCAGTGGTTGCGTTGATACTTCCGTCTGCGCCGTGGTTAGCGGTATTGGATTTTCCGAAATAGAGACCGTTGAAATTCAAATTTTCCCTAACCCCGCTGAGGACAAAATTCAGATAAATCTTGATGAAAATTTTGCAAAAATGGATGTCGTCATTTTCGATATGACCGGCAGAGCGGTTCATTGTTCAACGCAAACGTCAACGCTATTTGAATTGGATATTACACATCTGAATTCAGGCGTTTATTTGTTGCAGATAAATGCGGACGAGAAATATATCCTGAATACGCAGTTGGTGAAAAATTAGAGAAAAAAAAGATTCTGATACTTTGGAAAAAGCCGTGCTGACGATAGTGTTAGGACGGCTTTTTTTTTTGAGATTGTTCCTGGTGGGTTTGCGATCAATCGCATGAACCATTTTGCAGGCACATCAAAAGTTCCTTTTTACCAAAATAAATAGTAGCGTTTCGGTATACCTGATTTTTTAATGATACATTTGACTTTGACCCTCTAAGTCTCTGAGATTATGAAAAAAACTGCCCTATTTCTTGTGCTGCTAGCGGTACTCTCCTTGCCTGGCTGTAAAAAGCCCGGCTGCACCGATCCTGATGCTGTGAATTACAACGACAAGGCAAAAAAGGATGATGGAACTTGTACCTACGAAGGCTCAATGAATTTCTGGTACGGTTCAGCGACGGCAACAGAGTTGGTGAATGACGGGGCAGTTACGCTGACTTACTACGTTGATGGAATTTCAATCGGTTCTAGTGCCGCTAGTATTTCGTGGCCGAGCGCACCTAGTTGCGATCAAACACCACCCGTGAATGTGGTAAAGGACTTGGGAGGCCAATCTACACAAGCCTATAGTTATTCGGTGCAAGACCAAACCGGCTGGGAGTATTGGGCTGGTACCGTAAATTTCAACGCAAACGAGTGTTTGAATTTGGAATTGACCTGGTAATTTGCTGAATCTACAAATAAGCGGACTCACTAAATTCAGCGGTAATATCTCCTAACTCAATTGGCTTATTGGGAATTTCACTGTCGATAACTTCAATTATTTCCCCGCTGGCGTGAGGGCTCGTGTCTAAATTGGCCAGTGTAGATTTGAGGCGCGTACGATTTAATCCACCCCACTCTCGCTCGCGCCTACATCGGAAAGTGACACCACCTGACGAAGACCCGGAGGCAATAAATGCAGCCGGGTAGACTATCAGTACACGATTTTGACCACTTTTTGGTAACCCTTGCCTTGTATCGTGGCCAACACAAATGCTTCATCTTTGACACAAGACGCCGTAGTTGTCATTAAAAACTCTTTATCGGCCATTGTAAAAAGTTTGGTCGATTCAGGCAAGGCCCCACCTGCGCCAGTTTCCACCGTTACAGGATACCTTGGACTATCGTAGTTCATATTCATTACCGTTTTACTTACCGGACGCGTCCACAAAATCTGCAAATGATCCTCTACCGGAATAACAACAAGGCCAGAATAACAGAATACGTCACTTGTTGTAACCGCCTGCATTGGCAGCCAACTTAGCGTGCCGCTCATATCTTCATAGTCCATCGAATAAATAAGCGGACTGTGTAGCACGTGTTCAGCGCCCGTGCCTATCTGGTCGTAAGGATGAAGAATGAAATGCGCAATTCCAGTGCTGGTGTCAACCTGGGAATACGAAAAGAATTTGCAAAAAGCCCTGCGGTATTTTTCCAGTGCTTTTGTATCGGTCAGCGTGTTTTTTAATTCAATTTTGCTGTATTCCTGTTCGCCGGTTTTTTTATCATATTTCATAAATAAAATACCATCCCGGTAATACCACTTCGATTCACGTTCGCGGTACACCAGCGCAGAAAGGAATACCTTGTCTAGATCAAACTGCACAAAGGATTCGAGGATATAGTCCCCTTCAAATTCCAATTTATTGGATTCAATCTCATCCCCAATGTCTGCAGGAACGTGTTGCATCAGAAATGTTTTTTCCTCTTCCTCTTCTTCTCCACCTTCGTAAACAATTTTCCAGTTTCCATCCGGGTAATTGAATTCACGAGACTTTGGCACTAAAAAATCTAATACTTCGGTTACCGTCCAATCCCGCGATATTTTAATGACCTGTCTGGGCTTTTCATCCTCCGGATAGGCTGATCCCTCAAAATTCAACTGTAAAAGGAAACCCTGATCGTCCGGTAATATATTGAACTTGGTTTTGTCCAGATAGGCTGGCAGGTTCAGTCCTATTACGACCTTTGGCATAGGAGGAAATTCATAGCTTGTGTGCAGAAGAACTCCTTCTTCGACAAACGTCAGATCCGGCAGATTCAGAATGTCATACTTAATCGTCGCAGTATACACCGTTTTATTATCGTCAGCTGGCACACCTTCCGAGCTCCGGTAGCAACGATAGAGAACATTGTTTTCCTCATCGGGCCAAATGCATATCGTGGATCTGAAGTCTTCCAAAATGTATTTTCCTCTTGACTTTAGCGTCGCGTCGTAGCAATGCCATTCTTGTTTATAATTGTTCTGCACGACGTAAATACACCAATCGTTGCAGGTGATAAACTCACCAGTCGTCCTGTCATAACTGAGCGGAATGGGGTCGGAAGTAGCTGCCAGCCTGAAGTTGAGTTGGGCAGTCAGCGACAACGACAGCATCGAGATGAGCATTGCGATTGTTCTCATAAAGTGAATTTGTCGCTAAATATAAAGATGAAAATCATTTTACACGCGCTGGCGCGAGCGTCCCGCTCGTGCCAGCAAAGTCCCGCTCGTGCGGCTCAATCCACCTGATCCGTCAGCACAAACTCCCCATCGGCCGACACAAGGTAGTACTTGCCATCTCTCGCCCGAACCAAAAGACCCGTAAGCTCTTTGCGATGCCAACCGAAATCCTGACCCGCAATCCGGGTTCCGTCGGTTTTGATGAGGTGGTAAAAATCCTTTTTGAATTCGACGATGATGAGTCCGTTCCCAAAATAATCGTAGCTGCGGTAGATCATTTCCGTGAGGGGCTGGTTCGTTTTGCTGATGAGGCCATACTTGCCGTCTTTGCTCACGATCGCCGAACCTCCACGAAAATCGCGGGCTTTTTCGTAGATGCAGGGAATGACGAGCGAAAACGACTCATCGATGTAACCAAAGCGAACCTCTTCGCCCTTCACTTCGGTGACATACGCCATCCCATCACTGAAATGACCGCCATAACAGGCGCGGTACGAGAGGTAGTTGTCGGAAAAGGGATGCTCGTCTACCAGCACTTCCGCCAGCATCGGTAAAATGAAAATCATCTTGAAAATGGTTGCAACGACAGGCTCCGCAGCGTAGTATCCTTCCCTATAGGCAGTAAATTCCGGAGATGTTCTGCAGTTGGTATCTCCGTAATAATAACTCTGTAGTTTGTCGACGCGGCGGATACCTCCCCAGTCGTACCCCAGACTGACAATGGTGGTGTCCATACACTTTGTATTCATATTGTATACACCGCTCTCCACGCGATACAAGGCACCGCAGGAGCGCTGTATGCTGTGCTTGGTAGGTCCGTAACATAGTACGCCCTTATCGTCATAGAGCGAGTACAAATCCTTGAACATCGTTCGGTCCTGGGTCACAAGGTATCCTTCACCCAGCCATTCCAGGGCATCGTGTTCGTTTTTCATCACGGTGTTTCCGTCGCCATCGATGACGCCAAATTTGTAATTGCGCAACGTGATGTATTGCCCGTTGGGAACTTCCGTGATTCGGTCGCACCAGGGCGTGAGCAATTCTCCGCTGGCACCGACAAGGGCTGCTTCACCCCTGCCCCGCAGGACCGTTTTCTTCTTTCCAAAATCCGGGTTGTAGGCCAACACCGACGAGGGTACTCCGTTTTCCGCGATATACACCATCGAGCGTTCACCCCACAACATACTGTCCGACTTCACCATCATTGCCCAGTTTTTTCCGGCAATGACCGTATCTGCCCGGACGGTGTCGTAGTCGTAGCCGCTGTAGCTGCTGGATGAGTACCTTTTCGTCGGATACATCCAACGCGAATCGGCCAGCTGATAAATAGTGAAGGGTTCCAGAAGCAGTGCGTTTTTGTAAATGTACTTTGCACGTTTTATCTCGTACTTCCAGAAACGTTCGTAGCCGTTGAAGCTGGCGTACAAGCCTGTTTTGCGGTCGGCGAGCAGAAATTCAGACCGCCCGGGGCTGCCGATCAGTGACGGAGAGCCTAATTTGTACCGTTTGTATTTTACAATTTCTCCCGCACTGATTTTCTTGCTGCAAAAGAGATCGTAAAGTCCATCGCGGCGAGTGATGTAGCAATATTCTGTGACACGGATAATGGTGTCGTATTTGGGTTTGAGAATGAATTTTCCGCGGAGTTGAATGCCGAGCTTTCCACCCGAGGGCAAGATCCAGGGAGTGGTTTGGGATATCGCGGCTGCACCGAGCGAAATAAGGGCGAGCGATAATACCAGGCGTTGCAGGGACGACATACGAAAACAAATTTAACGAAATGGTCTGTTATTGACGTTGGTTTTGTTTCGTACTTTTAGACTAAACAAACCGATGCTCAGGACAAGCAAATTGGCAGCGCTCACACTTGGAATGTGCATTTTACTCACCGCCTGCAAGAAAAAGGTGGAGGAAGTCACGGTCACTCTTCTCTCGGTCACCCTGGTCGAAGATGAAATTGAGGTGGTCGCTCACGTCGATGTGGATCCCGATAAATACAGTTGTGATGAGCGCGGAATACTGTATGGTACCACGACAGATCTGGTGAACGACGGGACAAAAATCCCCCTGGGAAGCGAGAACGGAGAATTCAGCGGAATCATCGACGACTTTGCTTTTAGCACCCTGTACTACGTTCAGGCCTACGCAATGCTCGACGGCGTGGAATACCTGAGCGACATTTCCCCGGTCACTACCTTGTCCGGATGGGCGGAGATTTCATCCATACCCGGCGAAACGCTGCACGACCTGGCCATCTCTCCCGACGGAACAGTGCACGTAGTTGGATCCTCCGGGGCACATTTTTACAGCGCCGATGGTGGAATCAACTGGAACCAGGTGACCCACATCAACAGCTACAACCTTTGGAAAATAAAGTTCATAGACGAAAATGTCGCTTTGATGATGGCGGGTAGCGATATCCGGAAATCCACGGATGGAGGGATGAACTGGACGGATGTTCCTGCCCCAACCATCTGGGCCGGAGATGGTGTTTTCTTCTACGACGCCAATACATTTTTTACAACGCACGACGATACGATCTACTCGACGACCGATGCCGGAGCAAATTGGTTTTCGGCGGGAATTGACCTGCCCGGCTCTGGAAGCGACATCGAAGCCATCTATTTTATTTCCGCCGACATCGGTTTCGCGTTATCCTGGGACGGCGCGGTGCTGAAATCTATGGACGGTGGACTGAGCTGGAATGTGATTACCTCTTCTCCGATTTACGGCACAGGCTCGCACTTCTGGGCCATCAATGAAAATATCCTCGTCGCCGGATTGTCGGAATATATTTTCCTTTCCACAGATGGTGGCGATACCTGGGACAACACCTTTGGACCCGAAGGCTACATTACTGAAATTTATTTCTGCGACGATCAGGTTGGAATGGTTGGAACTGCAGAGGGAGAGCTGGCCCGTACAACAGGCGGCGGACTGCAATGGACGAAGGAATATTTCCCCTATAACAATTACGACATAGAAGACGTGGAACTGCTCAACCCGGGTCTTGGATATGCCATCGATGACGAGAGTAGGATATTGAAGTTTTTTTGAGGTGTGTAGTATTTCAATTACTTGAACTCGAATAAATTTCGACGATCTGCATCATTAGTAAAACTAAAGCGATGAATGGTGACGAAACTACGTCCGGCTTTTCATAAACTGATCAAATTTCTCGTAAACGCCCGTCCTCTTTTCGATGATCTTCATGCCCCCCTCAAGAATACTGTCCCGTTCAATCTCGCCATTGAAGAATTTACTCACCGCATAAGGCGAGTAACTGGTCGCTCTGGCTATTTCCGGATGTCTACTTAATGAAGTTGGCCTCGCAGCCAGCTAAGGTCGTTGCGTACGGTCAGAAGTCATCACGATTCACCCCATCCCTCGCCGCATATCTCTTCAACAGCGAAATACTCTCCAGACAAAACCGTTCATTTTCAGGAAAACCGTTTCGCTGCCAGAACTTCGACAGGTCAAGAAAACGTTCATTCATATCAATATTCAAATGATGACAAACTTTCATCAAATCTTCCGGACAAAGAAAGTGGGGTTTTGCATCGCTTTCTTCCATATTGTTACTCCCGTTCATTACGCATTTGTACCGCACGCAATGGGTGATGCTGAACATATGACCGAGTTCGTGCGCAGCCACTTTCAAGGTTCTGGAGAGAAAGAGTTGATAGGCTTCCTTCGATTCCGCGGGATTTCCAAAGCGCGCTGTGGAGTAAACCCCTACCCTTTTCCCCAGATTCGCCTGTCCGAAAACAAAATTGTAACTGTCGTTTGGAAAGAGATCGTAATTGGTGAAGGCCAGGTACGAGACCGCGTTGTCGGGCAAACGAGGAACGAGAATATCGTCGAGAATATACTCCGAGTTGACCTGTTCGTAATCTTGATGCTGCCGTCTCATTCCGTCAGGTATCAAATCTGTTGACAGCGGTTCGAGAATTTCGACGGGAATGTTGTAAAAAATGGTGAGGTACTCTGCCGTCAGTTTAAGTACGCCGGTTTCAAGAGAGTCAAATTCCCCAAGGGGTTGAAGGTAAATGCGAGATCGCTCATTCGTTGGACCCTTTGGATCGGAATCGAGGTACCTGAAGACATTTTGCTCGACCTCCCGATTGTGATACAGCCATTCACCATAGATAGGGTTGCCCATAAATTCGTGAAGAGAGTCGAGCGCGTATTCGAGATAAGCCAGCTCTCGTTTCAGTTTTTTATCGGGAATGAACTTTTCTTCGGGTTCTTTTGAGGAATCATCAAGGAAATCGACCAGGAAGAAGATTCCAAAGCCCAGGAGGGTGCCGGCGAGAATCAGGAAGAGTTTATTCATAAACCCGCTGATAAACGTACACGGATTGCGTTATATCTCTATAACTTCCATCTTCCAATCTTTTGAAACAGGTGAAGTGCAATTCTGACCCCGTATAGTCGACAAGCCTTAACCCGTAAGGGTATTTGTCGTAGCCCAACATATAGCCATCCCAATGATACTTTTTACTTCCATCATTTGAAAAATAAAGCCACTCCGGAACTGCAATATTCTTGTCTTGATCAAGAATCTTATTGTCAATTTCATAATCTCTGATTTTAGTCCACTTCGTACCTGTAAAACAGGATGGATGTATCCCGATTCCTGGTACAACATCATTTTCACTGTTAAAAAGATCAATCATCACGGAGGAAGAAGTTTTGCGTAATTTTTGCTTACAAGTCATCCCACCTTCAACCCAACTCAACCAAAGATCCGAGCCTGTGAAAACAATTTTTTTTGAGAAACTTCTGCTACCAACTGCATACTGCAATGAATCCCCGTGAATCTCAAATTTGGTTCGAACTATCTCCAGGCATTGCTGTCTGAATACGGTCAAGGAATCCGCTTTAAACGTGATTTTCAATCCACAATCTATGATGTGCGACCCTTCAGGAAATTTGTCAAACCGATAGATAAAATCTGTACTGTCGATGCTAAATCTTAACGTGTCATTGATCAATTCATACCTTGTCCCTTCATAGAAGCTCAGTCCCACATTACTGTACATATTCAATGAATCATTCGTAAATTCCATTTCGAAAACAGAAGCAGGATGTGGAATATCTCGATTGATGTTTTCATACGACGATTCATATATCTGCCAAATACCTTGTAAAGTTTGTTTCAATTCATTTTCTTCAGGAGTTGTGCAGGAATTGAAAAGAATTATTCCGACGAATAGTGCTGGACAAGTCCGTATGAAACCACAAGAGTTATTCAAAGTTCAGGTCGTCTTTGCTGTAGATCAAAACTATTCCCTCACATTCATCACAAATTGGTTTCAAGCGTATGCTGCATTCATTCGACCGATCGTCAGATGTAATCTGATCGAACAAAAACTTCGCGTAATAGCTCCAATGCGCCCAATAGACCAAAGTGTCTTGTTGGGTAAAATAGAACTCCCCTCGCCTGTCAGCTGTGATATGGAGTGCGTCTTCAGCCCAAAAATGGTCCGGTTTAGTCGGTTGCCTTTCCTCGTAACGAAGTTCTTCAAAATTCCACGTGCCGTAAAGTTGATTCCAGTTGACTATTGAGTCGTGCAGGAGACTTAGGGTATCGGCGTCGAGATTTCTCCTCAGGTAAATTTCCTTTTTTTCGAATCCGTAATCAGTGAGTTGAGTAAACTCCAGTGTGTCCCCATTTAATGCCAAAGTTTTTGCCCGCCTTTCCCCTCTCCAGGTATAAAAAATGGAATCTCCATCAAGTCTATAACCCGTTGAATTTGCAACAAAAATCGGATAACTGAGATTATGGATTGAATCATTTGTTATTTCCATTGCTCCAAAACAGATGGAGCCAGCCCAGGTGGGTCTTGCGTTATGTTCAGATATTTCTCCGGTCTGGATGTTGGTATAGACTTCTTTCAAAAATTTCCAGGTTCCGATGACAGTTGGTTCGTCTTCAATAATGAGTTCGGTATCGGAGACCTTTTCAGGTTCGGAACAACCCATCACGAAAAGTGCGAAGGCTATTTGGACTAAGAGCTTATTCATTTCTTGTAACCTACCCATTGATTCTCACATCCGGAATCGCAGATATGCTTGAAATTAATCTCGTCGTTGAACGCGGAAGAAAATTCGAACCGATTCAAAGTGTCATTTTCCCGGTACTTGAGAATATTCTTGTCAAACCCGAATGATCTTGAGTTGGATTCACTTAAGTCGAGCATTTCCGGAAAATTGGGATTACACTTCCTTCCAGCGGACTTTATGAATTCATCAAATTGCCATTGTCGAAGGTAATGAGTCCAGTCCACCTTATCAGACTTCAGCAGCGCTATTTGCTCGGCGCTTACATCCTGCTCTAATAAATAGAAAGTCTCAAAATATTTCGGATCCCTTCTCTTAAGAATGAGCGTGTCGCCAGAAAATCTCTTTGAAAAAATCATATCGTCATAGCTGTCTGCGGTCAGGATGTATTCCTCGTCGACGATTTTGTATGTTTGAAAGTATTTTGCATAGTATGGATAACGGGACTGCATAATGCTATCTCCGTAAAAAGTCCAATGATCTGGCTCCCACAATTCCAAAGCATATTGTTGAATGCCGTTATATAGTGGGTCAGTCTCCATCACAAACTCACTTTCAACCTTAATAACTTTCCACGTCCCTTCTAAAGCAATGGTCTCCTCTACTCCACAAGAAACGAAGAGCAACGAAATTAATGTGAGAATAAAGTTTGCCGAAACTTTCATTTTCTGTTGAAACATTGCTGAGACAATTGCTCCAACCAAGATACTCACAAAAACCGCTTCCGCGCAAATGCAATGCCGGAGCCGGATTTACAATATTTCTCAAAAAAGAAAGCTTTGTGCTTTTCGGTAAAGGCAATGTACGTTACCAAATTCACCGGCAGCCGGGTTTTGGTGTAATGAACTTTCTCGATTTGGTTCAGATATTTGCAATCAAGTCAAGTTCCTTGCCCGATGGATACAAACCTGGAAAAATGGATGCAGAATAGGTAATGGGATAATTCACGTAGTACATCATCTCAATTCCTTCCTTTGTCGACGTGAGTAAACCAAGTCGTATCATTTCATCAGTTAGGATTTTCAGGGTTTTGTCGGACATCTCCGTTATTCTCATCGCCTCGGATTTGGAGATTTTTCCTTTGAGAAATACAGTGGTCAGAATGTGTTTAGCCTCCGGTTTCAGCTTGTCCTTTAAAGACATATACTCGCCGAATTTTTCCAACCTGTTAAGCATATTGTCTATGTCTATGACAGAAGACATATACTCCATTTGATCAATTGCCACCTCAAGAAAAAATTTGCAAAATTCCACAAGTGCCTTGTCGGATAAATTGCCTTTTCCGTCGTGATCTGAAAGCCTCTTTTGATCAGCGTTGGCAAGGCGATCCATGTATTCATCCTTTTTCCTGGCCAGGCCACGGGATATGGACCAAAGACCGGAGGCATCCAAGCCTTCGTTGATGAATGAGGCGTCCGAATGTAGTCTTACCACCCGTCCGTTTCCATCCAAAAAAGGGTGTATCCAGGCCAGCCTGTGATGCGATGCTGCAATTGAAATGACTCTTTTTATTTTGGATGTGTTTGACTCCGCCGCTGGCTCATAGACTTTCTCAAAACGCTCCATAAAAGATTGGACACTTTTCGAATGCGGACTAATATGTTCCCCTACTTCAACTTCGGAATCCCTGAATTCACCCGGAACCACCTGTTTTATTAACCCTTCCTTCGATTTTACCCTTCTAAAGCTTTCAGGGAGGTGATCATAGAACTTTTTGTGAATTCCTTTAATGAATGTGGTCGAAGATGTGTTAAGTAAACCATTGTGGATTCTCACTTCGTCAGAAATAGCCTTATGCACTTTTATGTGGGCATATGCTTCCAGTTGTAAATTTCTTTTCTTTCTATCTGCCGAGTAATTCTTGTTTAAAGCATTGTGTATTTCTATAGGATGCGTGTCGTGTCCTTCGATGAGATTAGAGTAATAGCTGTTCATAGGCCTGAGTAAATCAGCAATTGCAGATCTGGTAATGGGGTGCAATTTGCCCGATAATTCCCCCTCTTTTGAAATGAGGGCGATCACCAGGTCCTCAAGAATTTTTGATGGATCTTTTGGAAAAAGTGGCTCCATAGAACTCGGCATCGTATAAAATTCCGTCGTATTACCCATACCTTTAATCTTCAACCAAAGACAATTTATTCCGGTCGTTATTCCGGTCGTTATTCCGGTCGTTATTCCGGCTATCCATTTACAATAATACGTCAATAATATCAATATGTTACAGATATTATTAAAGTAAATGTTTGATATATATTCCGCTGGTCATTCCGCTGGTTATTCCGGCAGGTATGATGGGTAAGGCAAGCCAACAGGGGCTACCCGCGGAACCTGGATTAATTTTCAGGAGTTTTTGCAGAACCCGGGCGGAAATGCCGGGATTCTCACAAATGCTACGAAATCGAAGATTTCCTAATTGTGTGGAACCGGAGGGGATCGAACCCTCGTCCTGCAAACGAATAAAAATCCTTTCTACATGTGTAGTTTGTGATTGAGTTTCAACCAGGAGCCGGACACAAACACCCTATTCCTGATCTAAGCCGCTTAATCTCGTCTTCAGCTAACGGCGGGCTAAAGACCAGTCCAAAATGCGATGCCTGTGATCCGGAACTTTCAGACGCCATTCCGGCAGACAGCTCGTTTGCCCTACTTTATTCGGACAAATGAAGTGTAACTGAACTTAGTTCAATTACGCAGCAAGCGCGTAAGAATTATTGTTTCCAATTATTCTGTCTTGCATCAGCTTTTTACGAGATCAGTTACATTGCTCGACATGCTTGAAAATTCACCGCATCCACAGTCAAATCCAAGTCGGCCCCAAAGAACAGCAAAAAAAATCCAATCAAAAAAAATTCCAAATTTCAAAAAATGACCTGCCAATCCGCCCGAAGCGGGCAAACTGCCAAAGTCATCGCCTGAATTGCACGTATCGGTGACGTGCGGTCAGGTCGCATCCATCGTTCAAAATCAATAAATCGTAAAAACGTAATCCTCGCCATTAATGGTAAAAATCACACTCGATCCGTCAAAAGTCAATGTCGCCGTTTTGGTAACGGACTTGCCATCTTTGGTCGCGTCGATTGTCAGTGCACCGGAACCAGATGTAATCTGATAGGTCGATTTGTCGATGGTGAGGCTCGTCAATGTAAGTTCTGTCACCGTAGAAGTTGTCACCGTGCCTTTGCTTGTCTCAAACGTTGCATTTCCATTGCCATTGAGCGTTCCGCTGGCGGAATATTCCGCAAACGATGGCGCGAGGTCTGTCAGAACAAGTGTTCCCGTCGCATCACCGTCACGGGTGCATTTCGGTCCGGCGTAACTGCCGCTTTTTACCAATGCGAACGTGATGGCCGTCACTTCAAGTCCGGTGCAGTCCACCGTCCAACTCATTGCACTCGAAAAGTCATACGTGCGCAGAGGCCCGGTGTAATTGAACGAATAAATCGTATCGTCGGTAAATGAACAATCGCCAACATAGGTGGAATACATCACCTCGGCGTACGTAGCAGCCATTTTGTAGTCTTCCATCGCGCCAGCATCCACCGTGGCCAGGGACGATTCTACAAGGTCGGCCGTTTGCTGATCGGTAATGACTTTGTTGTCTTTGTTGCAGGAAGCGAGTAAAACCAGTCCGCAAAAAGCCGGAATAAGCGTGTTGTATCTTTTCATCTTTCGTATTTTTTAAGTCCGTTTGTTTCGGTCGGAGCGCTTTGTTCAGAACTCGTTTGAAAACCAAGTGAATGCGTCCAACAATCTGACCCACGCAAAATTAACAATTTTTGTTCAATAAATTTTTCCTGGCCCATCCCGGCCTTCATCTAGCTGAATAATAGATTATTACATTTAAACCGTTTAGTTATTGCCGTCCAGTCATTATTCCCAGTAGAAAAAAATCCCTAATTTCGGACTTGAAAAGGATGAGACCTCTCCTCATCATATTTTGTTTGCTCTCCTGCAGCGCTTTTTCCAAAGAAGTCGTAAAGGATTCGACCTACTTTAAAGAGAAGATAGCATACGCCACAGAGTTGTTTGCTTCCCGCAACGATTCGGCCATCTCCTACACCGATTTCCTGATCACTGAATTGGAAGAAGCCAACGGATTCGATCGCTTTTTTCCTGGTGTGTACACATTACGCGGCGATCACTTTCAAAAGGAAGGCCTTTATCCGCAGGCCCTGGACGAGTACCATATGACACTGGATTATTCCCAGAGCCTTCACGACTCCATTCTGATAGCACGGTCGAACGGTTCCATTGCCCACGTGTTTTTCGCCATCGGTCGTTACAAGGATGCCCTTGAAAAAAATATGGTCAACCTCAAGTATTGGCGAAGGATTGAACACGCCAGCGGCGAAGGCGAAGCGCTGATGGATATTCACGAGTGCCTCACGGCGATGGGCCTTCACGGCGAAGCGTTGGCGTACGGTTTTACGGCTATTGAGGTGACCAAACGCACGCAGAACAAAGAGGCCATTGGTTCGGCACATTACAGTGTTGCATTTTCCTACTTCAACTTGTCGGAACAGCACTTGAAGTACAAAGGAACGTATCTGAATTCTGCGGTGTATTACATCCGTGAAGCGCTTCGTTTGGCCTGGGCTGCCGGTACGCCGTTGCAAGCAATGGAGCGCGAAGTACTGTATGGCTACATCGAAAACGGACTCGGGCACTACGACAAGGGCATTGAGCATTGCCAGCTTGCCAAAGGAACGCCCATCGGAAAGGAAGAGCGGCAGCTCTACACGGAGGCCTGTAAATGTTTGTCCGAAGGACATCAGCAGAAAGGCAACATCAAGACTTCGTACGAATTCTATTCGGAGTATTCTTACCTGCGCGATTCCATCCGCAAGGCCAATAATCTTTTGCTGATTGCGCGTAAGGAACTTCAGCACGAATACGAGCGCGAGAAGTTTGCAGACAGTCTTCAGAACCAAATGGAGGTAAACCAAATTGAAGCCGAGCACGCCAGCAAAGCCGGTCGACAAAAGGTTTTCATCATCATCAGTTTGGTTCTTTGCGGTGTCGCTTTCTTTTTCGCCGTTTACGTTTACCGCGACTACCGCGAGAAGAAACAGGTCAATCTCAAGTTGGCGATGTACAACAAGGAGATAATGGACAGTATCAGTTACGCGAAGCGGATTCAGGAAGCGATTCTTCCGCCCGAACATTTGATGCAGCACGAACTGCCCGATCATTTTATTCTGTACAAACCGAAGGATGTCGTTGCCGGCGATTTTTACTGGGCCGAGCCAGTACGAAACGGAGACGACGAAATGATCATTTTTGCTGCCGCAGATTGCACGGGTCACGGGGTTCCCGGAGCGATGGTCTCAGTTGTTTGCTACAACGCGTTGAACAGAGCGGTGCGCGAATTCGGACTTACCGAGCCCGGAAAAATTCTCGACAAAGTGCGCGAATTGGTTGTCGAGACCTTTCAGACCAATGCAGAAGAAGGTTCCGACATCAAAGACGGAATGGATATTTCGCTCTGTACTTTACACAAGAAAAGTCTTCAGCTGGAATTCGCCGGTGCCAATAATCCGCTGTGGATTCTTCGTGGCGACACAAACGACATCGAGATTTTCAAAGCCACGCGTGAGCCGATTGGCAAGATAGAAAATCCAACTCCATTCGAAACACAGCACATACAATTGACGCAAGGCGATCTGGTGTATTTGTTCACCGATGGGTATGCCGATCAATTCGGCGGAGAAAAGGGTAAAAAATTCCGCTACAAACCTTTCCGTGATCTGCTGCTGGAAATGGGCCGCGACAAGTTGTTGCGCCAACGAGAAAAGATCGACGAGTTTTTCGAACAGTGGAAAGGTGGGTTTGAACAGGTCGATGATGTCTGCGTTATAGGAGTGCGAGTATGAGAACGATAGTTATGATAGACCAAGGCAATTCGAGCACGAAACCGCCTTTATGCCTCGGGGCATTTCGGCGGTCAGGCTGGAACGCATTGACAGCATCGAGGCCGAGCGACGAAGGAGTCGAGGTCTTGTTCGATTCTTTGGAGAGGTTTACGGTCTGCGTTATAGGAGTGCGAGTATGACAATGAATTCCTTGAACATTCGCCCCTTCCTTGTCGGCATTCTAGCGCTTGTTCTCAACACGTCATTTTCGCAGGAATCTTCGGGTTTCGACTTCAGTGATGATCTACTGAAACACCATTACTTGTGCAGATCGGCGAACGATTCTTTTCCGGAATTTTCCGATAGTTTACTGGCGCGTATCACCCGTGGACATCAGATACAGGATCATTTTCAACGCATTTATTCTGACCGTGGAAATTTCAACGAACACGTTGGCAATCCGGGAAAGGCCTTTGATGAGTTCAACAAGATGTACGATCTGGCCATTTTCTACAAAGACACGGTTTGTTTCGGGGTGGCCAACGGCTCCATCGCCTGGTTGAACAGCAAGTATGGTCGGGACGAACTTGCCATTAAACGATTCAAAGTGAATCTTACGTTATGGAAATCCATTGGTGACTTTGACCACGCAGCGGCAGCCTGTCAGAACATTCAAACCTGTCTGATCAACCTCGAAAATTACGGCGAGGCGCTGGAATATTCCAAGGAAGGTTATAACTACTGTCTGTTGATTCAAGATACAACACGAATAATGGAAGCCACGTACTGGCTTGCCAAAAGTTATGCCGACGTGATCATCAACAAAGTGAGTACCGATTCTTCCTTAATCGACAGTGCCTTGTACCTGAATGACATTTCGATGGAATATCATCAGAGATACAATCACCGGTATCTTTTGTCCCGCAATTTTTTGCTCGAAGGAGAAATCAAACTGATGAAAGGTGAATATCCACTGGCCTTGAAGTTCTGCAGCGATGCCATCAAGTCCACCGTGAACAACACCTCCAATGCCGACCTGATCGTGACATCGTGTGATTGCATTGCGCAGGCTTATGCCGGGATGGGCAAATTCAACGAGGCTCTGGTGTGGAAGGAGAAATTCCGGTTTATGAGCGATTCGCTGAGTAATCTCGGGCGGGCTGTGGAATTGGAGCAGAAGGAATTGACAGAAAACCTTGAACAGCAGAAACTCGAGACACAACTCCTGGCCGATATGGAGCGGGAGAAAAAGGAAGCAGAATTGGCTGGCGACTTGAAATCGCGAAGAATTTACATTGTCGTCGGCATAGCGATGTTTTCGATTTTCATCGGCATTTTCTTCTGGATCCGTAAGAATGCCCGAAAAAAGGAATTTGTGAACCAGCAAATCGGCCATTTTAACCGCGAAATTACCGACAGCATCAACTACGCCCGGCGGATTCAGACGGCCATACTTCCTTCGGAGGCCAATATCCGCAGGCATTTCGAGCACCACTTCATTTATTATCAGCCAAAAGATATTGTCGCGGGTGATTTCTACTGGTTCGAAGATGCCGGCGATCATCTGCATTTTGCCGCGGCGGACTGTACAGGACACGGAGTACCCGGTGCGATGGTGAGCGTCGTATGCCACAATGCACTGAACCGCGCAGTCCGCGAGTTTCGCCTCGACGATCCAGGTGCTATCCTCGACCGGACCAAAGAATTGGTGATCGAGGCCTTTCAGAACAAGGGCTTCAACGACAAAACCATTCGAGACGGGATGGATATTTCACTTTGTACATTTGGTGCCGGCGCGGTGAAAAATGGCATCAAGGAGATCGAACTTCGTTTTGCTGGCGCCCACAACCCCGTATGGATATTGCGCAAGGACGCGGCGGAAATGGAGATCATCAAAGGCACACGCCAGCCCATTGGTCAGACCTACACGACGGTTCCCTTCGAATCGCACACCGTCACCATTTATTCCGGCGACCAGGTCTACTTTTTCACGGATGGATTTGCTGATCAGTTTGGTGGACCCGAAGGAAAAAAGTTCAGATACAAAACGCTGCGAACGCTACTTGTTGAGAACTCGCGAATGTCTATGCACGATCAACGAAAGGCACTTGAAATCGCACTCGGCAAATGGATGAGCGATATTGAGCAAATAGACGACGTCTGTGTTATTGGGGTGAGGATATAGATAACGGACACTAGACATTTGGACGCTGGTCTATCTCATACCTGTTTTCCCTTGATCGCCAGCCCTCTCTCCTTGAGGGGAGATAGAGAGGGGTGACCTCGCTTAATTCAGCCCGATCTATCAAACACCGACCTCAGCGAGACTGAATTGATTTCCGATTTTCGTTTTCCGTTTTCCGATTTTCGATTTGACTGCCCGCCAATGAACGAGCCAACGAGATAGT
>Ga0247727_10009750_pt1 | contig 17238 bp, 12 predicted proteins | sample WisWelCaveWW1625_FD_202498 | JGI IMG/M metagenome (GOLD analysis project Ga0247727, IMG submission 202498) | Biofilm microbial communities from Wishing Well Cave, Virginia, United States - WW16-25 | ecosystem: Environmental > Aquatic > Deep subsurface > Groundwater > Cave microbial mat | place...
GTGACGGCGACGCTGGCCGACGCTGCCGTGGGCATTGCCATTGGCCACCATTACGGGGGCCGTCGCGAGGCCACCACGGTCGAGCTGAAGGTGAACTACTTCCTTCCGGTAACCGGCGGGAAACTGACGGCGCGGGCCCGCCTGATTCACACCGGCAACACGCTGTGCGTGGGCCGAGTGGACCTGCTCGATGAGAACCGGCGTCTGGCCGGGGCCGCGCTGGTGACCTACATGCTGCTGCCGCGGGTGCGGTGATCGGGCCCGGCACGATATCACGATATAATGACAGGCGTTATGGGTCGCGCGGGCGCGTGGCGGCCGGGATGGGGCGTAGTGTGCGTCTTGACCGGGCTCGCGGAGGGGCAGACGGTCGACTTCAATCGCGATGTGCGGCCGATCTTTTCCGACAAGTGTTTCACCTGCCACGGGCCCGATTCGGCAAACCGCAAGACACCCCTGCGATTCGATGCTGAAGCCGCCGCCAAACAGGACCTTGGCGGGCGCTTCGCGATTGTCAACGGACAGCCGGCGAAGAGCGAACTGATCCGCCGCGTCACCGCGACCAACACGGCGCTGCGCATGCCGCCGGGCTATGCAGGCGCGGCGGCATTGACGGAGCGGGAAATCGCGGTTCTGCGCCGCTGGATCGAGCAAGGCGCTCCCTGGAAGCAGCACTGGGCGTTCGTCGCGCCGCGGCGGCCTCCGCAGCCGAAGATCGCCGCCAGCGAGTGGCCGCGCAACCCGATCGATCACTTTGTGCTGGCGCGGCTGGAGCGGGAAGGGTATAAGCCCGCCCCGGAAGCGCCGCCGGAGACGCTGATCCGCCGAGTCACGCTGGACCTGACGGGCCTGCCGCCCACACCCGCCGAGATCGACGCGTTCTTACAAAACGGCTCCGGGGACGCCTACGAGAAGGTTGTCGACCGTCTGCTGGCTTCGCCGCGTTATGGCGAGCGTATGGCGGCCCGCTGGCTCGACGCGGCCCGCTACGCCGATACCAACGGCTATCAGACCGACGCCGAGCGCTTCATGTGGCGATGGCGCGATTGGGTGATCGAGGCTTTCAATCGCAACCTTCCGTTCGATCAGTTCACCATCGACCAGATTGCCGGCGACCTCGTTGGAACCGCCACGCTGGAGCAGCGGATCGCCACCGGTTTCAACCGCAATCATCGAGGAAACGGAGAGGGTGGCATCGTTCCCGAGGAGTACCTGGTCGAGTACTCCGCCGACCGGGTCGAGACCATGTCCACCGTTTGGCTCGGACTGACGATGGGGTGCGCGCGCTGCCACGATCACAAATACGATCCGGTCACGCAGAAGGAATTCTACCGGCTGTTCGCCTATTTCAACAACATTGCCGAGCGCGGCCGCTACTTCAAGTACGGCAATACACCGCCCATGATCCCGGCGCCGACGCGCGTCGAGCAGGCGGAACTGAGCGCGCTCGAGCAGAAGCTGGAGGCGGCCGCGAAGGCGTTCCACGAACTCGAGGGCGAATTCGCCGGCGCCCAGGAATCCTGGGAACAAGCGATGGCCGCCAAGACGCCGCTCGACTGGTCGATCTCGCGAGGCCTGGTGGCGCCCATCGCCGGCGGCGGGGCCGGAGTTTTTGATGGCAAGCGCGCCGTCGAGCTGGGACAGGCCGCCGATTTCGGGTTTCACGACAAGTTCACGCTGAGCGCCCGGATCTACCCGGCGGCGCCGGCCGGCGCGGTCGTCACCAAGACGCAACCGGTCGCCGAGGGCGGCGGCTATGGCCTCTACCTCAGCGACGGAAAACTCCAGGTCAACCTGGTGGTGCGTTGGCTGGACGACGCGTTGCGGGTCGAGACCGAGCGCCCGCTCGAGCTCGGCCGCTGGCATCACGTGCTGGCGACTTACGACGGCTCGCTGGTCGCCGACGGGATCCGGATCTACGTCGATGGCGCGCCGCGGAAGATTCGAGTATTACTCGACGAGCTGAATCAGAATTTTCGCGTGAACGAGCCGCTGCGGATTGGCGCAGGCGGCGGGCCCGAGAACCTCTTCCGGGGGCGGATCGAGGAGGTCCGCATCTGGCGCGGGGTGCTCACTCCCGAGCAGGGCGCGGTGGCCGCGGTCAGCGAGACAATCACCGGAATCGCCGCCAGGCCGCCCGGACGCCGCACCGCCGCCGAGCGCGACAAGCTTCGCTCGGCCTTCCTCGAGGAATTCGGCCCGCCACGATTGCGGGAGGCGTGGAGCCGCCTCCGCGACCTGCGCGAGCAGCACGCCCGGATGGTCGCGGCGATTCCGACGGTGATGGTCATGGAGGAAGCGCCCGAGAAGCGCGACGCGTTCGTGCTCGTCCGCGGCGCCTACGACCGGCCCGGCGAGAAAGTGACGCCGGGGACGCCGTCGGTTTTGCCGCCGCTGCCTCCAGACGCGGTCAACAACCGGCTGGCGCTGGCGAAGTGGCTGGTGGCGCCGTCGAACCCGCTGACCGCCCGCGTCGCCGTCAATCGGTTCTGGCAAATGTACTTCGGCTCGGGGCTGGTGAGAACGGTCGAGGATTTCGGCTCGCAGGGGGAATGGCCTTCGCATCCGGAGCTGCTGGACTGGCTGGCGACGGAATTCATGCGCCAGGGCTGGGACGTGAAGGCGCTCCAGAAAACGATCGTGACCAGCGCTACCTACCGCCAGTCGTCGCGGGTCACCGTGGAGCTGCTCGAGAAAGATCCCGAGAACCGCCTGCTGGCTCGCGGGGTCCGGCTGCGATTGCCCGCCGAAACGGTTCGCGACCAGGCGCTGGCGATCTCGGGGCTGCTGGTGGAGAAGATCGGCGGCCGGTCGGTGAAGCCCTATCAGCCGGCGGGTCTGTGGAAGGAGCTGTCGGGCGGCGAAGACTACAAACAGGATCACGGCGAGAACCTGTACCGGCGCAGTCTGTACACTTTTTGGAAGCGGACCTCGGCGCCGCCGATGATGATGAACTTCGACGCCGCTTCGCGTGAGACCTGCGTCGTGCGCGAGACACGCACCAACACGCCGCTCCAGGCGCTCAACCTCATGAACGACACGACGTACCTGGAGGCGGCGCGCCGGCTCGGGGAGCGGATGATGATCGAGGGAGGCCGGACGCCTGGGGATCGCATCGGCTTTGCGTTCCGGCTGGCGACGGCGCGCGAGCCGGGTCCGGCGGAACGGCGGCTACTGGTCGAGGGTTACCACTTTCATCTGGACCGCTATCAGACCGACCGCGAGGCGGCGCGGAAGCTGATCAGTCAAGGGGAATCGGCGCGGAACGAGTCGCTCGATGCGGGCGAGCTGGCGGCGTGTGCGGCCATCGCCAGCCTGATTCTGAACCTCGACGAAACCATCATGAAGCAGTAATCCCATGGATCCACGACTCGAGCATCGGCTGCTGGTTTCCCGGCGTCACTTCTTCGGCCGCTCGAGCTTCGGAATCGGGACAGCGGTTCTGGCAACCTTACTCCGGGACGACATCGAGGGTGCGGTCACAACGATGCCGGTGACGCACTTTCGGCCGAGAGCCAAACGCGTCATCTATCTGTTCCAATCGGGGGCGCCGTCGCAACTGGAGTTGTTCGACTACAAGCCGAGAATGAACGAGCTGCGCGGCACCGAGCTGCCCGACTCGATCCGTCAAGGCCAGCGCCTCACCGGCATGACGGCCACGCAGACCAGCTTCCCGGTGGTCGGAACGATGTTCCGCTTCGCGCAACACGGCCAGTCGGGCGCCTGGGTCAGCGAGCTGATGCCCCACCTGGCGCGGGCCGCCGACGAGCTGTGCTTCATCAAGTCGATGCACACCGAGGCGATCAACCACGACCCGGCGGTAACCTTCTTCCAGACCGGCGCGCAGATTGCGGGCCGGCCGAGCATAGGAGCGTGGCTCTCCTACGGGTTGGGCAGCGAGAACAGCGATCTGCCGGCATTCGTCGTCATGATTTCGCAGGGATCGGGCAATCCGGCCGATCAACCGCTCTACGATCGACTGTGGGGCAGCGGCTTTCTGCCCAGCCGCTACCAGGGCGTCAAGTTCCGGTCGGTCGGCGATCCGGTTCTCTATCTGACCGATCCGCCGGGGCTGGGGGGAAAGGCGCGGCGGCGTTTTCTCGACGATCTGGCCGGGTTAAACCAGATGCAGCTCGAGTCATTCGGCGATCCGGAGATCGCCACACGGATCGCCCAGTACGAGATGGCGTACCGAATGCAGGCGTCGGTGCCGGAGTTAACCGATCTTTCCAAGGAGCCGGAGCGCATCTTCGAAAGATACGGGCCGGATTCGCGGCGGCCGGGTTCGTTTGCCGCCAACTGCATCCTGGCGCGGCGCATGGCCGAGCGCGGTGTTCGCTTCATACAGCTTTTCCATCGCGGCTGGGACCAGCACAACAAACTGCCCAAGCAGATTCCCGGCCAATGCCGCGACACGGACCAGCCTTCGGCGGCGCTGATCGGCGATCTCAAGGACCGCGGGTTGCTCGAGGATACGCTGGTGGTCTGGGGCGGCGAATTCGGCCGCACGGTGTACTGCCAGGGACGGCTGGCCGAGGACGACTACGGGCGCGACCACCATCCGCGCTGCTTCACCATCTGGATGGCCGGCGGCGGCGTCAAAGGCGGGGTCACCCACGGCGAGACCGACGAGTTCAGCTACAACATCACTCGCGACCCGGTCCACGTCCACGACCTGCACGCCACGATCCTCGATTGCCTGGGCGTCGATCACACCCGGCTGACGTTCAAATACCAGGGCCGTCACTTCCGGCTGACGGACGTCCATGGAAAAGTGGTGCGCCCGGTCTTAACGTAGAGGGCGCGGGCCGATCCCACCGCGAGCATCGCGTACACCGGCAGGTAGATCCACCACCGCTCCGGCGTCGATCCCTGCCATTGGCCGAGCAGGCGGTAATCGATCAACACACGATAAGCCAGTGGCGCCAGGGCGGTCCACAGGAGTAAGGGAACGGACGGGCACATGACAAGCAACGGCAGAAGCCACGTCAGATACCAGGGGTGGCAGTTGGAGGACACCATCAGAATCAGCGCGATCGTCCACAAGCAGGCGCGCTCGAGCTGCCAGCGCCGCCACGCGATTGCCAGCACGCCGGCGGCGACAACTCCAAACGCGAGATACTTGGCGAGGTACAGGTCGCCGGCGAGCAGCAGCAGAACGCCGAACAGGCTGTCGTTGTTGCGCCAGCCGCCCAGGAAACCGCTGGTGAAACGGACGTTCTGTTCCACATTCGCCCAATACGGCAAGAACAAACCGGCCCAGAGCGGCAACGCGACCCACCATTGCCAGGGTCGGAGCGCGCGCCGTCCGCCCCAGCCGATGAACAGCGGAAACAGCGCCAGCGGCCAGTACTTGGTCGCGGCCGCCAGCGCCAGTGACAAGAAGGCCCACACCCAGCGCCGGCGGGCCGCCGCCGCCAGCGCCAGCACCGTGAACAGCAGCGTGATCGAGTCGTTGTGACCGCTGCCCCAGAACTCGACGATCGGCAATGGCGACCAGGCATATACCAGCACCCGTTCCACCGGCATTCGCTTCGCCCGCAGCAGCACCACCAGCGCGGCGATCAATCCCAGCTCGAACAAAGCGTTCACAAGCTTGAAACCGAGGATCTGCCCGGAGGGCTCGGAGGAAAACCGGGACACGATTCGCCACGCCGCCTGTTCCACCAGCAACAATACCGGGCCGTAGACGGATGGGAAATCGCGGCCGGGGATGCGATGGGAAACTTCGTCGTCAAGGTGTTTCCAGTTCGGATCGTTGGGACGAACCAGATACGGATTGCCGCCTACGGTCTGGAGCCGGCCTTCCCAGCGATAGCGGAAGATGTCGTCGGAGAGTGAGGGGGGCGCCGGGAGGCAGGTGAGGCGAAACAGGAGGGCGGCGGCCCCCGAGATCCACGCCAATCCACTGATTCCGGGCGATTTATCGTCGAAACGAATTTTCAAGACCAACCAGACCGAAACAAGGTAGAATATATTGATCGTCAACAGCAAGGCGACTGCTGCCGGCACCTGATCCCGAAGGTCCCCGATTCGGGCCAGGGCCAGCAACAGAGTTTCGATCGACAAGGCTAGAACGACGAATTTTCCATGCCCGCTCCAGTTTTTCCGCCGGCATTTTTCCTCGCCACTTCCTGGACGGACCGAATGGTCGAGTCGCTGTTCGATGACACGTTCGCCGGAATCCACACGCTCTCCTGGTTCGACTGGTCGCTGCTCATTCCATACTTTACTCTGCTCGGCATTCTATCGATCTACGGACTGCATCGCTACGAAGTCATTCGCACGTACCTGAAGAACCGCAAGCGGCTGCCCGCCGGTCCGGCGGCGCGGTTTTCCGAGCGGCCGCGGGTGACGATTCAGTTGCCGCTCTACAACGAGCGCAACGTGGTCGAGCGGCTGGTCGAGGAAGTGACCCAAATCGAATACCCGCGCGAACGGCTACAGATCCAGGTTCTGGATGACTCGACCGACGAGACCCACGCGTTCGCCGAGCGCCTGGTCGGCGAGTATCGCGCGCGGGGCTTCCCGATCGAGTACCATCACCGGGCGCACCGCGAGGGGTACAAAGCGGGGGCGCTTCAGGAAGGGCTTCTGTCGGCGACCGGAGAGCTGGTCGCGGTCTTCGACGCCGATTTCGTTCCGCCGCGGGACTTTCTTCTGCGGACAGTCGACTACTTCACCGACCCCGACGTGGGCGTGGTGCAAACGCGCTGGAGCTACCTGAACCGCCACTACAACCTGCTGACGGAAGTGCAGGCGATGCTGCTCGACGGTCATTTTGTGCTCGAGCACAGCGCGCGCTGCGGCCGCGGCCTGTTCTTCAACTTCAACGGCACGGCGGGCGTCCTGCGGCGCGCGATGATCGACGGCGCCGGCGGCTGGCAGCACGACACGCTGACGGAGGACTCGGACCTGAGCTACCGGGCGCAACTGGCGGGCTGGAAGTTCGTGTACCTTCCCGGTCTGGAATGCCCGTCGGAGCTGCCGGTGGAGACCTACGGCTTCCAGGTGCAACAGTCGCGTTGGGCGAAGGGGCTGACGCAGGTGATGCGGAAACTCCTGGGCCGGATCCTGCGCGCCAACCTGCCCTGGCGCGTGAAGCTGGAGGCCTTTTTTCACCTGACGCCGAATCTCACGTATCCGCTGATGATTCTCACGTCGGCGCTGCTGGTTCCGGTGATGATCGTGCGGTTCTACATGGGCTGGCAACAGATGGTGCTGATCGATCTGCCGCTCATCATCGCCAACTTCTTGTCGATCATCGCATTCTATGTGTTCGCCCAGCACGAGCTGGACCGGCGGAGCTGGAAGCGGTCGATCGTCATGATGCCGATGCTGCTGGCCGCCGGCGTCGCGTTGACGGTGATCAACTCGCGGGCGGTGCTCGAGGCGCTGCTCGGCGTCAAGACGGCGTTTGTCCGCACCCCCAAGTACGCCATCGCGGGAAGCCGGCAGCCGGTGAGGAAGGAAGTCCGTTATCGCCGCCGGAGCGGCTGGCTGCCGTGGATCGAGCTGGGAATCGGCACGTATTTCCTGGCGATGGTGGGCTACGCGATTGAGACCTACAACTTCATGGCGGTCCCGTTCCTGATGGTCTTTGTCGGCGGCTATTACTGGGCCGGGACGACGACTTTGTACCAGGAATACCGTGACCTTTGGGCGGACCAGCGCGCACGCCGCCTCCAGATGGAAACCAACCGCTAGCATCATTCGGGATTCTGGTGTATAGTAGTTGGCGAGGGGCTGTAAAACCCACATCATGAGGAGAAAGTCACAGGGCGGTTCGTCCGTCTCGAAAGAGATCCCCGAGCCAACGTGGCGTCCTGCCGCTCCCGACAAGCTCCTCAAGGACACAAAATGCGTGGTGTGCGGCGAGGAGTGCGCGCCGAATTCGGCGGAAGGGCTTTGCTGGGTCTGCCGCCGCCTGAAGATCAGCGCCTGGCGCGACGCCGATCACCAAATGCCCGCTCAGGAATAAGCGGGTCCCGTCTCTCTCCCTCGCCCGTGCTGTCTGGCCTGCTGGTAGACGAATCCGGCTGCCGCGACGTCCTCGACGCCGAGTCCGTTGGACTTGAACACGGTAACATCTGACGCACTGCGGCGTCCGGCCTTTCCGATCACCACTTCTTTGAGCTCGACGAGGCGCGGGTCGTTCCATTGGGCGGGCTCGAGCGCCAGCAGAAGGTCGCCGGACTCGATCCGCGACTGTTCGAGAGAATCGACAACGATGAGATCGGCTCGCCGCACCAGCCCGGCGGGGAGCTCGCGGCGCCGGGCGTTGTTGGATCCCACCGCGTTGATGTGAACGCCGGGGCCGATCCATTCGTCCTCGAGCACCGGATCCTTGGCCCACGTCGCGGTGACAACGATGTCGGCGCCGGCGACCGCCTCCCGCGCCGTGCTCGCCGCAACCACTTCCACTCCGAAGGCGGCACATTCGGCCGCAAACCTCCGGCGACGCTCCTCGGTTCGGCTGAAAATGCGCACCGTGTCCACTTTCCTTACGGCGAGCATCGCTTCCAACTGGCTGCGCGCCTGAAACCCCGTGCCGATGATTCCGATACGTCCGGCGTCCGGACGCGCGAGCAGGCCGGTCGCCAGGCCGCTGGCCGCCCCGGTGCGGATCTGTCCGAGCCAGTTGGCCTCGATCAGCGCGAGCGGGCGGGCGGTATCGGAATCGTAGAGGAGGAAGACGAAATGGGCCCCGTGCTTGGGATGCGTCGCGTACACCTTTGCGCCGAAATAGGCGCCGCAGGCTCCCGCCATCGAGTGAAGGACGGCGCCGGAGGGGATCAGCAGTCTCCGTCGCGGCAGGTTTTGCGCGGTTTCCCCGGCCAGCGCCTGGAAGGTCTCGCGCATGAGCCTGATCGCCTCGGTCATTGGAAGCAGCGCCCGAACATCCTCTTCGGCCAGGTAGAGCATGGAAAAACTTTCTTCTACCAGGATGCACCAGATGCCTCCGGCGGCGCGTCACACCACCGGAGGGCGAGATCATGAAACCTGTAATCGGCCGTGGGGCGGCCGTGGTCGCGGCGCTGATGCTGGCCGGCTGCGGTTCGGTGAAGGTGCGCCAGATCGTCTCGAATCCGGCGAAATATCACAACCGCGAGGTGAGCGTCGAGGGGACGGTGAAGCGGGCGTACGGCATTCCCTTCGGCGGCTACTACCAGGTTGAGGACGATACCGGCCGGATCCACGTGATCGCCAACGGTCCGGTTCCGCCGGCGGGTTCATCCGTGCGGGTGAAGGGGACTGTCACCAGCGGACTGATGGTGATGGGTCAAGGCTTCGGGACCACGCTGCGCGAGCGCGACCACAGAGTTCGCTGAGACCGAGAGCGGGCGGCTCCGCCCGGAGGACGCCAGCCAGGCAACGTGAGGCTCGTGCTAACGCTACACTGAGGTAAGATCGTGTTCACCTGGATTTGTCCTCAGTGCGGCCGCGAGGTCCCCCCTTCCTTCAACGAGTGTCCGGATTGCGCCGGCAAGGCAACCGCCGAGCCGGTTCGGTCCGCTACCGCGCCGCCGCCGCCCACAGCTCCGGCCCCCGCTCCCGGATCAAGGCCCGCGACGCGGAGGCGAGCGATGCCGGGCTGGGTGGTCAGCGTGCTGGTGGCGCTCGTTCTCGTGGCGTTGGGCGGCGCCGCATACATCTTCATCCGCGCCCGGTCGGCGCCGACGGCGGCGGCCGCGCCGGGCGTCGCGATGCAATCGCCGTCGACGGCCGCCGGTGGCGTTCCGAACCGGCTCGTCAAGTTTATCGAGATCGCCGGCATCCGGATACTGGAAGAGAACAAGAAGTCGCAGGTGCGGTGCCTGGTGGTGAATCACTCGCCGGCGGAGCTGCCGGAAGTGCGAGGCACCGTCCTTCTGCGCGCGCCGGAGGGAGGGTCGACCGCGCCGCTGGCCAGTTTCGCGTTCCGTGTCGCGGGACTCGGTCCGTGGGAATCGCGCGAAGTGATCGCCCCGCTCGAGACCAGGCTCCGCGCGTACGAAGTGCCGGACTGGCAGTTTCTGCGCGCTGAGCTCCAGATCACTTCGCCGTAGCCTCGAGTTCGAACCGCTGCTCGGGGGTGAACCGGCACCCGGCCGGAGACGTCACCGGGACACCCGATTTCCTCAGGTTGAGCCGGGCATCGAACAGGCATGGATCGAGCGCCAGTGCGCGCGCGAAGTCTTCCCGCGCCGCCTGGTCCTGCCGCATCGCCAGAAGCACGCCCCCGCGATTGTTCCACGCACGGGCGTCGCGCGGCGCGAGAGCGAGGGCACGGCCGAACTCGCCCAGCGCCTCAGCCGGCTGCCCGAGTTCGAATAAGACGCGACCCAGCTCGGCGGCGATCGCCGGATCGTCGGGCGCAAGCTTCGCTGCTTCCCGCAGCACTACGAGCGCGTCCGGGGCATGGACGGAGCGCGCGAGCTGGATTCGCGGCCGCACCCGCGTTGGATTCGCCCGCACCGCCTCCCCCCAAAGAGCACGCGGTGAGTTCCAGATCGTCGAGCGGTGGACCGCGAATCCGAAAAACGCCGCCAGCGCGACGGCGATGAACGGCGTTTTCAACCGTTCGAGCGGAAAAGCGGCGGCCGCCGCGAATGCGACCAGCGGCAAGTACATTCGCCGGTCGGCGCTGAGATCCTGGGCGGGAAACAAGCTCGAGCTCGGCGCCAGCAATGCCAGGCCCGCCAGGAACCAGAATCCCTCGCGCGCTCTCCGGAAGCGCCGCGTCGCGAGGATCGCCGCCGCCGCCAGCAGCATCCAGCTCAGCCACGCCGTCCAGGCGGTGGTCGCTCCCACGTCAGGCTCGATGGTGAATCCCACGGGCACGAGCAGCAATCGCAGATAGCGCAGGATCACCGGGCCCTGGCTCGCAACATAGTCCGCCGGCGCGACACCCGATTCGAATCCAACGCCCGAGCCGGCCGTGACCGCCCCAACCCAGGCCACGCGAACGCCGGCCGCCACCGCCAGCGCCAGCATGACGCCGATGGGCTTCCACTCGGCGCGGTTCCTGGAGATGGAAACATGCAGAAGCGCGAGCAACACCGGGAACGCGGCGCACTCTTCTTTTGCCAGCAACGCCGAGGCGAACCACGCCGCCGCCGCCCAGAAACGCCCGCGCGTCCAGCAGCGCAGCGCCAACAGGCACAGTACGGTCATCAGCAGGTTCGAGCGGGCGAAGACGTAACACACGGCCTCGGCCTGAATCGGATGAACGGCGAACCACAGCGCCGCGATCGCGGCCGGGCGGCGCGGCACCAGCCGCGACAATGCGATCCACGCCAGCCATACGGCCCCCAGGTGGAGCGCCAGGTTGACGGTGTGGTAGCCGGCCGGATGCCTGCCCCCCAGCTGGTAATTCAACCAGAAGGTGAACCGGGTCAGAGGCCGGGTCTGGCCGATTCCCCACAGCCGCCACCAGCCGTCCATCGAGGTCACCAGCGGATCGGAGAACAGCGCGTGATCGTCCAGATGAAACGGACCGAAGATACTCGGGCCGAACGCCAGCAGGGCGGCCGCCAGGAGGAGTGCCGGAAAGCGCAATGTTATCATGTTAGATCTTCGATGACCGCCTCCGCCGTGAAACGTCCTCCGTCGAGGCGAGCCATCCGCGCCAACCGGCGGCCGAGAACGGCGGCCGAACGCGCGGCGCGGGTCGGCGAGATCCTGCGGCGGCTGGATTCTGTTTACCCGGGCGCCACCTGCGCACTCCGACACGGGAATCCCTGGGAGCTGCTGGCAGCGACGATCCTGTCGGCGCAATGCACCGACAAGCGGGTGAACATGGTTACGCCCGGGCTGTTTGCCAAGTATCCGACGATCGACGATTTCGCCCGCGCCAGCCAGGCCGAGCTCGCCAGCGATATCCGCCCGACCGGCTTCTTCAACAATAAGGCGAAGTCGCTCATCGGCGCGGCCCGGAGGATCGTATCGAATTTCGGCGGCCAGGTGCCGCGGACCATCGAGGAAATGCTGACGGTTCCGGGGGCGGCGCGGAAAACGGCGAACGTCGTGCTCGGCACCGCCTTCGGGATCGCCTCCGGCGTCGTGGTCGACACCCACGTGCAGCGCATCGCCCGGCGCCTGGATCTTACCCGGCAAACCGATCCGGTCAAGATCGAGAAAGACCTCCTGCGGACGATCCCGCGCGAGAAGTGGATCGTCTTTTCGCATCAGATCATCCTTCATGGGCGGAGCCTCTGCGTGGCGCGGCGGCCAAAGTGCTCCGAGTGCAAGCTGGAATCGGTCTGCTGGGCCAAGGACAAGACGACATGAGGAGCGCGCCGGGGCCCAGGCTGGCGGCGGTTGGCGTGATGCTGCTGGTCTCCTGCGCCTCGACGCCCGACTCGTACCCGCCGCCGGTCCAGCGCAAACCGTTCGCGATCGAAGCTCCGGGGCCGATCCGGCATTTCGTCTTCATGAAGGATCCGGGGGCGGCGGCGCACATCCTCGCCGATATCAATGGTACGGTCGAGGCCGGCGGATTCCGCTGGACCGGCCGGCGGCCCACGCTGCGGTTCCGCCTCCCGACCACACGCCACGCTCGCCTGGCGATGCATTTTTCCATCCACGATGATGTCTTCGAGAGCACCGGCCCGATCACCGTGTCGTTTTCGGTGAACGGCAGGCTTCTCGACAAGGTCACTTACGACTCGACCGGCGAAAAGCGTTTTGAAAAAGCGGTGGATCCGGCCTGGCTCCGCACCGACGTCGACACGCTGGTCAGCGCGGAGCTGGACAAGATCATGGTGGCCGGCGATGGCGTGCGTTTCGGGCTGATTCTGCTCTGGGCGGGCTTCCGCGACTGATGCCCCAGGCGTTCTCCATCCTCTTCGGCGCCTTCTACACGGTGGCCGTGTGCTGGGCGCTCGGGCGGCTCCTGTTCCGGCGGCTCGGGGTGACTTTTTTCCGCCACGAGGATCACGGGCCCGCATTTGTTTGCGGCGCCGCCTGTTTGAGTGCGCTGGTATTCGTGGTGGCGGCGGCCGGCCTGGTCCACGAGGGCGTTTTCCTGGCGCTTGGAATCGCCGTGCTGGCGGCGGCGTGGCGCGCCGGAGCTCTCCGCGTCAGCGGCGAGAGGATGCCGCCGCTCGGCGTCCGATGGAAGCTGCTCTGTCTGGTGGTCTTCGGGTTCTTCGGTGTTCTCGGCTTTTTCCATGCGATGGCCCCGGAGATCAGCTCCGACGGCAGCGGCTATCATCTCGGCTCGGTGGCGCGCTACTACCGGGACCACGGCTTCCGGCGCGTGACCACGAGCATGTACGAGCATCTTTCGCACGGGGTCGAGATGCTGTTTCTGTTCGCCTACGCATTCGGCCGGCATTCCAGCGCGGCGATGGTGCATTTTGCATTCCTGGCGGCGCTGGCGCACTCGATGATCTGCTACGGCCGCCGGTTCGGGTGCGCCTCGGCCGGCGCCGCCGGGGCGCTGCTGGTTTTCGCCTGCCCGGTCGTCGGAATCGACGCGGCCAGCGCTTACAACGATGTCGCCGTCGCCGCCGTATTGTTCTCGCTGCATCACCTGCTCCAGGTCTGGGACACCGCGAACCGCCGCGGGCTTCTTGTGCCGATCGGCGTGCTGGCCGGCTTTGCCTACGCCGTCAAGTACACAGCCTTTCTTGCCGTGCCCTATGCGCTGGGCTTCATCGCGTGGCGATCGTGGCGCCGCCGGCTGCCGATGACGCGTCCGCTGGCGGCGATCGCCGGTTGCGCGCTGGTGATGATCGCGCCGTGGACGATCAAGAACTGGGTCTGGGTCGACAACCCGGTGGCCCCGTTCTTCAACCGGGTCTTCCCGAATCCCTATGTTCACGTGGCTTTCGAAGAGGAGTACGCCAAGCGCATGCGCAACTACGACGGCCTGAAGAGCCACTGGGACATACCCAAGGAGCTGACGGTTCGCGGCGGCGTTCTGCAAGGCCTGCTCGGTCCGGTTTTTCTGCTCGCCCCGATTGCCTTACTGGCCGTTCGGTTCCAGACCGGGCGGCGTCTGCTGGCCGCCGGGCTGTTGTTCGGCCTGACATACGCCACCAATATCGGCACGCGCTTTCTGATCCCCGCGCTGCCGTTCCTCGCCCTGTCGATGGCGCTGGCGCTTGCCCGCACCCCCGGTCTGACTGCGCTGGTGGTGGTCGCGCACGCCTACAGCGCCTGGCCATCCATCATGAGGGATTACTGCGATCGCTACGCCTGGCGGCTGGACCGCATTCCCACGCGGCAGGCGCTGCGCTGGGAACCGGAGGACCGATACATGGATCGCGTGTGGCCGCCCTACGCCACCGCGCGGATGGTTGAAGCGATGGTTCCCGCCAACGGCAAGGTGCTGACCTTTAATGGTCTAGCGGAATCCTACACCAGGCGCGAAGTGCTGGTCGCCTACCGCGCCGCGCTCAACGGGATGCTCGGCGAGATCATGTGGACTCCGGTCATGCCCGAATACCCGCCCGTTGGCCGCGTGCGGTTTCGGTTCGCCTCTCAACCTTTGAAGAAACTCCGCGTCGTGCAAACCGCCTCCGGCTCGCCGGAGCACTGGACGATATCGGAGTTTCGGGTGTACCAGCGCGGGCGCGAGCTGCCGCGGACGCCCGGCTGGCGGCTGACGGCGAAGCCGAACCCCTGGAACGTCGGCCTGGCGTTCGACAACAGCCCGGTGACGAGGTGGAAGTGCCAGTATCCACTCTATTCCGGCATGTACGTGGAAGTGGACTTCGGGCGCGCTGAAGAAACCGACCTTGTAGTGCTCGAGTGCTCGCTCGGCCAGGAGACGGTGCGCCTGCGCCTGGAAGGAATGGACGCGCGCGGCCGCCTGATCCCGCTGTCCGAAACACCGGAACTGAGCCGGACGCCGCCAATATTCGGTCTGCGGCGGGCGGCCGCCGAGGAGCTGAAGCTGCGCGGCGTCACGCATCTGCTGGTGCACGAGAACGATCTGTTCGGCAATGACTACCGCGACATGGCCGAGGCCTGGGGCTTGACCGAGCTCGGCGAACGGTACGGGTTCCGGCTGTACAAGATCAACTAACATAATCCTTTGGCACGTCTTTTCCTCGGCGTCGATGGCGGGCAGTCCTCGACGATCGCTTTCATCGGCGATGAATCCGGGCGGGTGCTCGGCGCGGGCCGGGCCGGGCCGTCGAACCACGTCGGCGGACCGGAGGGTCGCGCCAAGTTCACCGGCGCGATCGAGGGTTCGGTCGGCGAAGCGTGCCGCCGGGCGGGCGTCGATTTTCGAGCCACCGAGTTTGAAGCGGCCTGCCTGGGCTTCAGCGGCGGACCGGAGGACAAACAGGCTATCTTGGAAGCGATGCTGCGGACCAGCCGGCTGGTGGTGACTCATGATGCGATGATTGCCCTGGCCGGGGCGACGGCCGGCGAGCCGGGCATCATCGCCATCGCCGGCACGGGCTCGATCGCCTACGGCCGCAATCGCGACGGCCGCACGGCCCGCGGCGGCGGGTGGGGCTACGTGTTTGGCGATGAAGGCGGCGGCTTCGATCTCGCACGGCAGGCCCTGCGGGCCGCGTTGCGCATGGAGGAGGGCTGGGGAGCGGCCACGTCGCTTCGAGCGATGCTTCTGGAAACCACCGGCGCCCGCGATGCCAACGATCTCCTCCATCGTTTTTACACGGCCGAATTCCCGCGACCGAAAATCGCCGGCTACGCCAGACTCGTCGACCAGGCGGCGGCCGCCGGCGATGCTGTCGCCGGCGACATCCTGCACGCGGCCGCACAGCAACTGGCGGGGTTTGTCGCCGCCGTGCGCGGCCAGTTGTTCGCCCCGGACGACTCCGTGCGCGTCGCCTACATCGGCGGCGTCTTCCGAAGCGATCTTCTTCGCGAGCGGTTTCGCCGGATCGTCGAGCTGAGCGATGGCAACCGGACCGGCGCGCCGCTCTACGGCCCGTCGGCCGGCGCGTTGCTCGAGGCCTATCGCGCCGCCGGTCTAGGTCCCACCCTGAGTGAAGTGCCGGAGCTGGAGAAATGAGAACACTGATTCTGCTATTGACCTCCATGGCGCTCGGCGCCGCCGAGCCGGATTGGACGCGCCTCGAGAGCTACGCCGTCGATTTGCTGCAACGGTACCTGCGCATCGAGTCCGTCAACCCGCCGGCCGATACCCGGGCGGCCGCCGCGTTGTTCGAGGCGGAGCTGAAGCGCCATGGCCTCGAGCCGCGACTCTACACCGCCGGCCCTGGCGGCCAGACCAACCTCGTCGTGCGGCTCGCCGGACGCGATTCCTCGAAGAAGCCGCTGCTGCTGCTGAATCATTTCGACGTCGTTCCCGTGGACCGCAAAGCATGGCGGCTCGATCCATTCGGCGGATTGCTCCGCGACGGCTTCATCTGGGGCCGCGGCGCACTCGATATGAAGGGGATCGGCGTCCAGCACCTGGCGGCGCTGATCGCGCTGAAAGAGGCGGGCGTGACACCGGCGCGCGATATCGTGATGCTCTCGACCGCCGACGAGGAGACCAACGGCGTCCATGGCATCCAATGGATGATTCGCAACCACTACGCCGCCATCGACGCCGAGTACGTGCTCGACGAAGGCGGCTTCGGCAGCCGGGAGATTCTCGCGCCCGGCAAGCTGGTGTTCGGCGTCGCCGTCGGCGAGAAGCAGGTGGCCTGGCTGCGCCTGCGCGCCCGGGGAACGGCCGGCCACGGATCGCAGCCGATTCCCGATAACGCCAACGTCACGCTGCTCGCTGCGCTGGGGAAGGCGATGGCGCTGCCCGACGCGCCCCGGATCCACCCCGTGGTGGAAGAGATGCGGCGGAATCTGGGCGGATGGCTGGCGGTGAACAAGTACACGAATGCGATTCAGCGCAATACGATTTCGCTGACAACGCTGACGGCGGGCGTCGGCTCGCCGCCCAAATCCAATGTCATCCCGTCCACCAGCGAAGCGACGCTCGACTGCCGCCTGCTGCCGGGAGTGAATGCCGAGGAGTTCATCTCCGAGATGAATGCACGGATCAACGATCCGCGGGTCACCATCGAGCTGATCAACGCAGCCGACGATCCGGGCGCTTCGACGAGCCGGACGCCGCTGTTTGCCGCCATCGCCGCGGCCATCCGACAGCATCATCCGGGCGCGGTGGTGACGCCGATGCTGGTTCCGCATGGCACCGATTCGGTGAAGCTGCGCCAGAAAGGGGTGATCGCCTACGGGCTGACGCCGATGACGCTCGACCTGGCGACCGCCGGCACGATGCATAGCGACGAGGAGCGGATTCCCGAG
>Ga0247727_10009751_pt1 | contig 17235 bp, 15 predicted proteins | sample WisWelCaveWW1625_FD_202498 | JGI IMG/M metagenome (GOLD analysis project Ga0247727, IMG submission 202498) | Biofilm microbial communities from Wishing Well Cave, Virginia, United States - WW16-25 | ecosystem: Environmental > Aquatic > Deep subsurface > Groundwater > Cave microbial mat | place...
ATTGGATCACCAATTTGAGATACAGCAGATTTTAATTCGGAATTAGAATCCTCCACAGCTTGTAAGATGGATTTGAAGTACCCGATGTTCCAATGTTGAAACACAATTGAAAGCCACCTATCTTCCTTAAGCATATTAAAAATCGAGCGGATAGATCGATAAAGCCTGTTCGTATATTCCTCCTCTGAAAATGCGAGCTCACCTCCGACTATCAATTCTTTTTCTCTCACTTCCTGCGAGGGAACATTCCCCAGCCAGACATTCCACAATGTTGACAAATCCAAATAAGAAATATGGCCTCCGTATGGTGGATCAGTAAAAATGTAATCAATCTTATTAGCAAATTCTTTCTCCAAATCCAATACATCAATATCATAACAGCGAAATTCTCCGCTCCATCCTGATGTCTTTTTCTTTAAATCAATTGCCTGAATCATCTCTTTTCTTGCTGTCATTATGCTTTCAAAACGTTGTTGAAAGACTGTCCAAAAATCAAGAGAGACTTCATTCTTTGCCACTTTGTAGCGATAAATGCTGAAGATACTCGACCCCCCCCTTGACTCCGCACGATTTTTTGACGAAATAAAAGTTTTATTGATGCGAGCAAGAACACCTGACCATACGAGAAGAAACAAGTTTCTAACCTGGGTGACCTTAATCGCATCAATTTCCTTTTTCAGGATGCCCAATGACACCAGTTGAGCCGGGGAAAAAAGATCATAATAGAAATCAACATCAGAATTTCTCGGTAGCGAAACGTTTGGTGGAAGAAATTGACGATACTTATTCAAATCAATTTCATCACTGAAAGTAGCCGCATCAATTTCTTTTTTACACTTACTAATTATGTTATAAGCTTTGATAATTTCGTTTTCATTTGTTTCTGGAAGGTTTGCAATTCCAGTGGCAATAAAGTTTGCGAGGGGATTAATGTCTGATTGAATACCAATTCTGTTTGAGAGAAACGCTTCAATTGCTGTAACACCTGAACCTCCAAACGGATCTAACACCAGATCCCCTGGACTTGAATAATGAAGGATATAATCTTTGACAACGTTGAAAGGCCTTCTTGTAAAATATGGATGAACACCATAGTGTCTTTTCGCAGCTTGTCTTAAAGCAGGAATTCTCTTTACAATAGGACTTATTTGCGAATACTTCATAGTGAATTCCTAAATTGAGAAAAAGCTGATAACTCAATCACGTCTATATTCTTGTGCACATTTGTCAAATCATGTTGAGCACAGAGAATAACTGCTCTTGAAAGTTCATCTTTTCCATACTTCTTCATTTGGTAGTGGAATCCTTTACTAAATCTTTTTATTTCTACTGGAACGCTGTATTCCGGTAACTCGTCAAACTGGAAGAAACTTTTGCAATCATAGCCCTTTCCTACGTAGGCTCCAAGACTAATTCCTAAATGTTTCAACGCACCACATGCTCTTAACAAATCCGGCTCTTGAATATGGGGAACCTTATTGATATGATCATTCGCAATTTGTGAAATCTCATCAAAAGACCACTTCACTAACTCCTTATCTTTTCTTGATATGGCGCTAATTTGATCTTTCCAGAATTTGCTGATGTAGTCAGAAGTGAATGTCAAAGGCCTTTCAATATGATCAATGGTTATTGATCTCTTTGCCGCCACTTGTTTACAAATAGTAGGGACTATGTAGAAACTGTAATCAAGAATATCTACTTCGATATCTATTCTTTCAAAATCACCCCTTGATAAATTATACCAAAATCGAATGGCTTCGCCAATGCTGTTTGATGAACTTCCCTGTTGTATTCTATCATGTCCAACCTTACCAACCAGTTTTTCACCCTTCGAATTAAGTTTGGTGTCTTTGCTTATTGCATAGAAAGTTGTTTTTGTAGCGCCATACGGTGTAACAAGTGCCAGCGGAACAACTTGCTTTTTGCGCAGATAGATTTTTACGGCATCAGTAAGATTGTGAAAATAATATTGAGGTCCCCCAGAAACTCTGCTTTCTCTTTTTGTTTGTTGAATATGCATGTCCGCAAAGTCGGCAAGATAAATTTTTCCTCTCATTGAATTAGAACTTTCTACCCCTCTACCCATGTTGGTCGGGATTTTTTTCAATCCCGACCAAAATAGCCAAAGGATTTCTAATCCAACCCATCTGGCTTGCCATTGTAGCTACACCCTAAGCGCAGCCCTCGCCTGCCTTTTAAAATTGCATAATTGATTACTCACGGGGCTGACCAAAAAGCCAAAATTGTTTCGGTCATTCCGAATTTATTTCGGAATCTCGCGTAAAATTGCAGATGCTGAAACAAGTTCAGCATGACTGTCGGGCTTTTTGGTCAGCCCCCTGGGGGTGAGTTAAAAAACCACAACCCGCCTCACCAGCGGGGTTGCTATGTTACCAAATCCGGGTCTCCTCGAAGAATTCCCGGATATCATCAAACCTTCACCATCCTGATCTCCAATCGCAAAAGTTTATCCGTTTCAAATCCCAAGTTCGTCCGCTGTTGAGCCACATAACCCGCCTTCGTCGAATCCAAAGTATAATTACCCTGCGGTGCCTCCTGCTGCATAAACGTCACCACACCCACCAATGAACTCAGCTTCTCTATCGGCGCAGCGCCGCCACTCAGACTAGTGGTAACTTTCTGCAATCTCACTCCCGTTGCATCATCTAAATAAACAATGCGTGCCGCCTGGTGGCGTATCCCTGCATCATTAATTTCAAATGCATCCAAAGTAGAATTATAAAACGTGGTATTACTCAGTGCAAACTGCGCCAGCAGGTCAACCATATCCTCCTTAACCTCTCTTAAAATCTTTATCTCAGAAACGATATCCGTCGTAGCTGCTTTCTTTGCTGCTCGTCCTGCTATTGGTTCACCCTCCAATAATTCAAACGCATCAATCTCACCCTGCAATCCGGTTAGCTGCAAAGCCGTAATCCCATAACCTCCTGCCACCAGCGCAAGAATATGAGTGTTCGCTCGGTCATGCACCGTTTGCCAGCGCTCCTTAGTCACGCTGTCCTTCTCAAATATCAGGTCGCTCAGTTCAAAATCAATCTCCTCCAGAAGAGTCATATTATTATTGTCATGAGCAAACACCCGCATCACCTTCGCTACCATCCAGGCGCTCGTGCCTGCCGTTCGTTTAGCATTTTGTTTCGCAACGGTTGTTCCCGTCCGGTCCATCTCCTGCACGTCATGCAAATCATCTAACCGGTCAATGCTGTCATCAAGTTCGCCTTTCTTATTCACTATTGCTGCCTTGCCATTCCAGATAATAGCATTATTGTCAAGAACAGTTTGTCCGCCAACGGCTGCATTGTATTCGCGTGTTTGTACATCGTTCATAGCTGAAGATTTTTTTGGGCCTGCCAATCCCGATAGCTATCGGGACATGCAGACGGATGTGAAAAATGATTCATCAAATATACAACCCTCAAATACCATTTGTCAATACCGGGAGGCCTTTTGCCCAACTAAATTTTTGTACACCCCTGTTCATAAACCCCTACTTATCCACATACCAAAATGTCAGGCCTCTTTTCAGAGAAATTTCAATGGTCAGATCAGCTTTTCATTACTCACTCTCAACTTATCATCTTTAACCGTTCACTTTACCGTTACGGCGATGTCTGAATCAATTCTCGTGATCTCTGAATCAATGCTCACTACTTATTTTTCATTCCTCACGATGTCTGAATCAATAATAGCAACTCTAAAATCACCCGCATGCGAACTTATGTCAGCAGGTGCTTTCACTTTTCAATGCTCACAACAATAAAATCATTCTTCACAAATCACTTTTCAATGATGGCAAGTCCCTCTGAATGTTGTTAGCAAATTTCTAAATGTTGTCCTGAAATTTTTCATCTCGCATCTCTAACTTTTCATTATCGTTCCCTCACTTTTCATGTATGTGCTCATCCTTTAACATTTCGTCCTTATCCTTTTAATGCACGTCCCCATCTGAATCAACTTCATCCCTATCCTTTTCATCCCTAAGCATGTCATGGTGAGCGAAGTCCCTGCCCGTCCGGCACGCGGGGAACCATTCTTGATTTCACACTTATAGTCCCTCGACTTCGCTCGGGATCACATAAGATTGGACTTCTTGTTCAGCCCCCAGAAGTTGCTCGCATCATAGCTTCCTCCAGCTTGCGCTCAATGCTTATAGGAGTGAAGCTGTGGCAAACTGAAAGTAGTATCTGACTTTTATTTTTGAACAGCCAGGCTCTTTGAGATGATTCTGTTCCCGTGCTCGTAAATATTGAGCAAGTACATTCCTGCACTGATGTCAGCTATATGAATGCGCATGAACGACCCCTCAACCGGCGTGGTTAGTATTTCCTTTCCCGAAAGATCGGTGAGTACTATTATTCCGTTGCGCAATGGTTGAGAAAAAGTGATGTCTGTGTAGTGAGTAGCGGGATTGGGAAATAAGTGAATGGTTGTTTCATTCAATTGGCTCTCTTCTATTCCAACTTCTATGGAATCGCAATCGAACCATCCGTAATACCCAACTTCGCTGTCTTCATAGCTGCAAAAGCCATATTTATTATCGGTAACGCAAGGTGATGAGAGATAAAATCCCAGTTTTGTGCTTCCCATTCGCTCAATAAAAGTATCAATCGCACCATCAATTAAAGTTCCGTGGTAGGCAATCAGTTGTGTCTTCAGCGTGTAGCCATTCAGAACGATGTGCGACGTATCTATCACTTCCACGTAGGCCGTATCGCTGCCGCAGCAATTGTAATACAGGCCCCATGTATCGCCGGGCACTGCATTAAAATTGTAGATGGTATCAAAAGCATTGTTGCTAAACCCGTTATACGATCCGAAAACATAGCCCCCAAGTTCATATGCAAAGGCCTGATCATAGGAGGTATCAATGATGCTTGACTGCTGAGTGGCCTGTACTTGTGTTTTGAGGAGATGCTTACAATTTACTCCATCATAAACAGTGTCGCCCACTACCACATAATCTACATAGCCATAGTGGGCAAACCAGTTAATGCCGTCGGTAAGTGTAGCGCCGGGCAGAAACCAGTTTTGTTGAGCAGCAACCTTGCTGCTGAAAGATTGAATGATCAGGAAACCAAGGAGAAGTTTTTTCATGGCAAGCGATTTAGATGTATCAGAACTGCTAATCAAAGGTAAGGCATCTTTATTCTCAAATCCGCTGCATATTTCCGACTAATGCCTGAGCAGATTGTTTGAGCTTTTGAATCCACCACAGCTTCCTCCGGCATGTGCTCAACCTCTGCAGGAGTGAAGCTGTGGCAGAGGAGGTAGTTAGACCTGCCCCGATATTTTCGAGAGGGCAGCGAAGCAGAATTTTCCTCCGCTGCCCCTAACCCCCTAAAGGGGGAACTCCTCAGCTCTCGAGCGTTGCCCGTTTCGTTCGGCATGCTGCCGAACGAAATACAATAAAGCGACTTAAAGTCGTATTACTTATCAGATCGCGGCTGCAAGCCCCCCTCAACGAAGAAAGCTGTTGATAGTGGACCAGATCACCACATAATATTCAAGTTTTGAAAGCAACGTTATCCGGTTACCTTTGCCCGAAATTCAAACCGATCAATGAAACTCACAATTCTTTCAACTCTTATTTTAAGTTTAGTTTTTGTTTTCAGTTCCTGCAAGCAAAGCCACGACCAAAAACTCATTGGCAAATGGAAGTTAGCCCGCGCACAAATGGAAGAGGTACAGCAGATAGCAAAGATGGCTGAAGATTATCTGCAATCATTAAAAGACAGTGCCGCTATTGCTACTGACAGCGCTGCCAAAGCCAACTTCGACTACCAGGTGATACAGATGGAAGAAGGGATGCTAAAGGACAAAGCCGAACAGGACTCTATGATGAAATCTACGTTCTGGGATTTTAAGGCCGACAGCATTATTGAAATTTCTCAAATGGGAAACAGCATGCTCGGCAAATGGTGGATCAATGATTCGGTATCCGTTCTTTCCATCCAAAAAGATGGCCAGGTGAATACGGTGGATATTAAGCTGGCAAAAGACACACTTACTTTACAGTTTGATCCGGCCAATTACATGAACATGGTTCGGGTGAAGGAATAAATCTTCCGATCTTCATTTCACCCATTTTAATAAAAGTGGGAAAAAATGATTCCAAGAATCACCTCATCTGAAGATTATAAGCGCGCTTACGAGCGCGGCCTGAATGATTCGGATAATTTCTGGGCCGAGATTGCTTCTGCATTTCACTGGAAAGAAAAATGGCATACCGTTCAGTCGGGAGGTTTTGAAAAAGCGGATTACAAATGGTTCGAAGGCGGCAAGCTCAACATCACAGAGAATTGTCTCGACATTCATCTGAAATCCAGCGGCGATAAGGCAGCTATCATCTGGGAACCGAATAATCCCGCAGAACAATCACGACAACTTTCATACCGCGAACTTCATCAGCAGGTGTGCCGCTTCGCTAATGTGATGAAGCAAATGGGCATTAGTAAAGGAGATACTGTTTGCATTTACATGCCGATGATTCCTGAACTGGCTATTGCTACACTTGCCTGCGCACGCATCGGCGCCATTCATTCCGTGGTGTTTGGCGGATTCTCTTCTCATTCTCTTTCAGGAAGAATAAAAGATGCTGAATGCAAACTGCTGATAACAGCAGATGGTTTTTACAGAGGTGAAAAACCTGTTCATCTAAAAGATATAGCAGATGAGGCATTGAAAAACTGTCCGTCCGTTCAAAAAGTAATTGTGCATCGAAGAGCCATGCTCGATATTTCAATAGTCAGTGGCCGTGATTTGTTTTGGGATCAGTTGATGGCAACATCCATGGATCAGTGCGCTGCAGAAATCATGGATGCAGAAGATCCTCTTTTCATTCTCTACACTTCCGGCAGCACCGGACAACCAAAAGGCGTAGTGCATACAACCGGCGGTTACATGGTTTATGCCGGCTACACTTTTCTGAATGTGTTTCAATTTCATGAACACGACATTTATTGGTGCACTGCCGATGTAGGATGGATAACAGGTCATACCTACGTGATCTATGGACCGCTTCTGAACGGAGCTACAACTGTAATGTTTGAAGGAATTCCATCCTTCCCCGACTGGAGCCGCTGGTGGCAAATCATTGATAAATACAAGGTGAACATTTTCTACACTGCTCCTACTGCTATTCGATCCTTCGGAGCGCAGGGAATTCAACATCTTCAACATGCACAATTGAATTCGCTGCGGGTACTCGGCACTGTTGGTGAACCAATCAATGAGGAAGCATGGGAATGGTATTATAAGCATATTGGAAAAGAGCGCTGCCCGATCGTTGATACCTGGTGGCAAACAGAAACCGGCGGCATCTTGATTTCGCCGATCGCAGGCCTCACTAAACTAAAACCATCTTATGCAACGCTCCCTTTGCCGGGAATTGAACCTACGATAGTTGACTCAAATGGAAATATTCAGAAGGAGATAAAAGCAGAAGGTAATTTATGTATCAACCGTTCATGGCCGGGTCAGGCACGCACTATTTACAAAGATCACGAACGGTTTGTGAATACCTATTTCAGCACCTATCCCGGATTATATTTTACCGGCGATGGATGTCGCAGAGAGGAAGATGGCTTTTATCGCATCACCGGTCGTGTTGATGATGTAATCAAAGTTTCGGGCCATCGCATTGGCACTGCTGAAGTGGAGGATGCCATCAATGAACATCCGAATGTTGCAGAGAGCGCAGTCGTATCAATTCCTCACGACATTAAAGGTGAGGCAATCATTGCATTTGTAATCTGTAATGAAAAAGTAAATGATATAGCCGCTCTTGAAAAAGAAGTGAAGCAACAGGTGGTGGAAGGAATAAGTGCAATTGCCCGTCCGGAGAAAGTTTATGTAGTCAGCGGGCTTCCTAAAACACGCAGCGGAAAAATAATGAGGCGCATCCTGCGCAAGATTGCTGAAGGTCATCCCGAACAAACAGGAGATACTTCTACCCTCCTGAATCCGGAAACAGTGGAGGAGATAATTAAGCTGATTGGCGGCGGTTAAGTTTAGTTACCTCTTCTCCTTTTTCTCTTTCAGCCAGTTATTGAAATCACTTTCCAGAACTGCTAAAGGAAGACAACCATTTCTCAGCATCACTTCATGAAATTCAGGGTAGCTGAACTGATCACCCAACTCTTTCTGTGCTTTAGCTCTTAACTCTAATATTTTCAACTGCCCGATTTTGTAAGAGAGCGCTTGTCCCGGAATGGCCATGTAGCGCTCAATCTCTGCTGCGGCGCCTGCATAGTCAATTGCTTCATTATCGAGAGAGAATTGAATGGCCTGCTCGCGGGTCCATCCTTTCACATGAAGGCCTACATCCACCACGAGACGAATAGCGCGATGCATTTCATCACTCAGGTTTCCAAACTTCTGATAAGGATCAGTGTACAATCCTAATTCCTCACCCAGTGATTCGGAATACAAAGCCCATCCCTCACCATAAGCATTAAACCAAATGAATTTTCTAAAGGCTGGTAACGATTCATTTTCCTGCTGGAGCGAAATCTGGAAATGATGCCCGGGAATTGCCTCATGCAGAAACAATGTTTCCATTCCTGTAGCATTATACTTTGTTGCATCCAAAATAGGAGCATAAAATATTCCGGGCCGCGATCCATCGGCTGAGCCCTGCTGATACTCTGCACTGGCTGAAGCTGAACGAAAGGCCTCCGTCTGCCGGACCTCAAATTTCGTTTTTGGCTGGAGTGAAAACATTTTGTTTACCTGCGGCATTTCTTTGGTGTGAATGACTTCATATCCATCTAACACTTCTTGCGGTGTCTTAAATGGAAAGAACTGTTGATCTTTATAGAGATATTCAAAGAAAGATTTCAGGTCGCCTTTATATCCCACCTGCTCTTTTATTTTTCCCATTTCTTCCCTGATGCGTGCCACTTCCCTATTTCCCAATTCAAATATTTCATCAGCAGTCATTTCAGTGGTAGTGGACTGCTTAATAAGATAATTGTAATAATCGGTTCCATCCGGAACAGATGCAATACCTGCTGTTGAACGGCTGGCTGGCAAATATTCTTTTTGAAAGAAGTCCAGCAATTTCTGATAGGAAGGAATCAATTTCTCCCTGATGGCTCTGGAATAATCTTCGGTAAGACGACTCTTTTCTTCACCGGAAAATTCTGTCGGAAAATGTTGGATGGGGTAATAAAATATGAGTGAAGTTGCATCATCAATTGTCATGGCACTCAATTGCGGAATCACGCGCTCTGCAAGAACAGCGGGTAACACATATCCTTTTAAAATCCCCATTCTCATATTTTGTACCGCTGTATCTGCCCATTGAGAAAAACCATTGATGCGTGATAAGAAGTCATGGTAATCTTTCACTGTCTTGAATGGTTGAATACCCTGGCCGGAACCCAGTTGTCCCATCGTGAGTGTTAAACTCCAGAACTGGTTAATAGGAAGTAGTTCATCATGATATTTTAAACCTTCCAGGTTTATTTCGCACTCCCACTTCAGCACATCAAAGCTGATCTGATCATTGTATTCCATTGCAGCGCGATCAAATAGAAGCAGAGAATCGAGATACCCCCGGTAGAATTTTCTTAACTCATTTCGATGCGATTGAGAAATTGTATTGAGAAATAAATCATTGTAGCGGTTGTCGCCGTTGGTCGTTGCATCAATCGGGTAAAACTTCAGTCGCGCTTCATAATAGTTGAAGAAAAGCCCGTTAATCTTTTCATGATCGCTACCTGAAGCCGAATTTAACGAGTTACAGGAAACAACAGTGATCATGATAAATATTGTCAGCAAAACAGATAAGTGCTTCATTCAGGAATAGTTTTGGTTAAAAGTAAATGCCTTGGCTCAAAGAACGCCTGAGGGCATCGGCTGTAGAAATCTTTTAGACAAAGGCAAATAATGAGTAGACAAAGGAAATTAGCTCAACATTCCTACTACTTTGAAAGATTCTGATATTTCTTATTCCTTCACCAGTTTTATACTCTGACTGCGGGCGGCATCTGAATAATGCAATAAGTACATGCCGGAAGGTAAGATGCTAATATCAAGTAATTGAGTGCAATCATTCAATATCTGTTTTTGAATTAGCTGACCGTCCAGGTCACTTAGCAGCAGAATACCGTCCGTGGAATTGTTACCGAGATTCAGAGCAACAACAGTAGATGCAGGATTTGGAAATACATTCAGTAAAACCGAACCGTTGATTGCATCATTGTTACCGGTTGATACACCAATAATATTTATGGTAAAGTCATCAAAGTTGCCATATTGATAAGAGCCGCAGGCGCCGTAACCATTTGCGCTTACATTGAAGCAGTCCGTTCCCCAGCCGGCAATCACCCGCATGCGGTAAGTGCCAGTTGGAACACTGACAGGTATAGCAATAGTAAAATTGTAGTTGTTGGTTTCATTGGCCACGTAACTGTAAAATAAATTCTCAGTGGTATCAAAATCAAGATCCTGGTTGAAGTCCATCCAAACGCCGCAGCCGCACCAGTCGCCGTTCATCACATCCATGGTATAAGATGATCCGGCATTCAGTGTAGTGCTCATGAAGGTGTAATCAGATGCACCGCAGTTGTAAATGTCGCGCACCCAATTGATGGAATCAAGTGTAATGGCATGGTTGCTCCAGGAGAAACAACCATTTACAAATGTGGGAGAGCAATAGGTTTGTCCATTACTCCGGAAAGCTGAGATCAGCATTGCAGTTATTAAACTTATGATCCATTTTGCAGAAGTAAATTTTGATTTCATCGTAGAGAGTTTTGTTAAGTGAATGCAAACTTAAAAAAAGTAAGCTAAGCGAATCATGTTTCTTTTTCCGCTTTACAATTAATTTATATTACTTTAGAGGCATGAAAACTCCCTCACTCCTCTTCCTCCTTACCCTGCTTGCTTATTCTGCCTTTTCACAAACCAACATACCCGACACGATCAATGCCGAGCCGGTAACAGAACTCCAAACTGTTCAGACACCGCTGAATACATTAATCACCGCACTGATGGTTAATAATGCTTCTTACTGGAGTAAGACCGTGATTTACCGAAGCACTGATAACGGCGCCACGTGGGATTCTGTTTTCAGCTATGGCTCCGGTGGGGGATTTAATGCCACTCCCGACCCGGTGCTTACTGTGGATGATGCAGGAATTGTTTACATGACTGCCATGCGCCATCTGCCATTGGGTGGCGGCTTCACTGCTCACCTTTGGATGTGGCGCTCGACAGATGACGGACTCACGTGGAGTTTGGCCAGCACCCCTTACACCGGAAATGCTTTTGCTGATTATCCTTCTCTTACCTCAGCAGAGAACGGATTGGTTTATCTTTCCTACACTCATTACGACCCCGATACTTCTTACGTGCGGTTTACTTCCTCCACCGATGCCGGATCTACATGGGCAAATGTTTCTACGTTCGGTACACTGCCGAATAGCGGGTGGAATGCAGTGGGCTCCGATTTGGGCTGGGGCCACAATGGCAAACTTTTCCTGAGCTATGGCGACTACAATTACAATGTGGTCTATTATACTTCGAGCAACGATTCGGGTGCAACGTGGGCGCCGGTACAGAATACTCCTGTTGCTTCCGGCGCTATGTTTCTCATCACTAAAATTGTGAGCAGCAATAACTATAGTCATTTGGGAATCATTGCACACCGCCCGCATGCAGTTACAGATATTTATTATGTCACCAGTTTAGATGAAGGGAATAGCTGGCAATATCAAACCATCAGCAATAACTCGGCTTACTGCGAAGGGGTGATTGATGCCGCGGGAACCGTTCACCTCGTTTATAATGAAAGCTTAGGCACGCCACGGCTGTGCTATAAATATTCGGGCGATGAAGGCCAAACCTTCAGCAGCACCCTCACCCTGCTGCCATGGACATCTGTTTCGCTCACGGCCGGCGAATATCAATCCCTACTGATTGGCAATGATGGCCTGCTGCATGTTACCTATGTTGACTGGAATGAAGCCGGCACGGCCAAGCACCTCGTGTTTGCACCGATGGTTACCGACATCTATCTCACCGATCCCTCCACACATGCGCCGCGCATCTTCCCTAACCCCGCTCACGATGTGCTCAGCTTCCGCAGCGATGAAACCATTGCCGGCGGCCGCTATGACCTGATAGATATTTCGGGGAAAACAATCACCGGCGGAACAGTCACCCTTCCGCTTACCACTGTAGATATTTCTTCGCTCGATGCAGGCACCTACCTGCTCCATGTTTCTACCGGAAATGTAACCTGGGTGCAGAAGGTGGTGAAGAACTGATTGGCTGAACCTGCCATCTCCAACTTTTTATCTTCCTTTTCTTCTTTCAGATAGAATAAATGCTTATACTTGTTGCCCCAATCACTTAGCAGTGATCACGGTATTCCATCCTGCCCCCTGTATATAATCTTCTCCCCTCACTTCACTCTTTTAAAATTCCATCCATCATCATTTTCTGTCCTGGTCTTTATAAAATCCCAGCCCATCGAGCGCCTGATGCGGTTGGCCACATCGGCGGGGCGACCTTTTCCTTTCCATTCTTCCTTTTTCATTTCAACCGATTCACCTACTTCGAGCGTGAGCAGCATCTGCCGCAGGTAGGTGCTTCTTCCGTGACGGCCGGGAGCAAGATTCTTTGTTTCTTCAACAGAAAGTTTTCTCATCCGGTGATTTTTTGCTTCAATCCAATTGCATTTTCAGCATATTATTATGCTTATTATTCATACTCTTATTCTTTGGCAGCATATTATTTTAGTTCTTTTACCTGATATTATACTTAATATTCCTGTATTAATGCTTTGTTTACCTGTTATGATGCTTTATATACTTATTATTATTGTTCAATTACTTATAATTATAGTTCGTTGTAATACTTTTATTCTTTACTTACCTGTTATTATATTTTGTGAGCGTGTTATTATGCTTTGTATACCTATTAATTTAGTGAGGCACCAAAAAAAAAGCCCTTCCCGGCTGAAAAGAGCATTTTTTCGGAATTAAGAAATTATCCTCCACCTCCACCGCCCGTGTTCACGGTGTTTCCCTGGTTTTCAAACAACGGGCTCAGGCGCTGCACAATCACATCGGCGCCGGGAACATTCGACTTCACGGCCCGCTTGGCAATATCATACAACTCAAGCATGTAGGTGTAGTTGAAATTTTCGGCAGCAATGCCATGGTCGCCCACCACATCGTTCACCATGCTCACGCGGTCGGCAATGCTGCGCATCTGGTTCATGTAATTATATGTTCGCAATTCGGTAGCGAACACCTTGTAAGGCACCTGGCATTGCGGATAGAGGGGCGCCAGGTCTTCAAACGTATCGCGCACATAAGAGTAGCGGCCGTCCTTAACCGACTGAACGTCGCCGCGCTCATCGTCGCTGAGCTGTATCACCTTGTGGCCGTTCAGAATGGTGATGATGCCATCGAGGTGGCCTACAATCTGCGTTACTTCCAGTGCGGTAAGTTCGAAACCCATTTCATTTGGTAGCATGGTCTATTGATTTTTTTGGTGAAGAAAAATTTGTTTGCTTCTGTAAACATAGAGTGCCGGAGAGCCATTGCCACCATCTGCCCTTGCCGGTGCATAGAATTCTTTGCACCACCCATTGTGCATTCAGTGTGGATAACTTAAACTGGCATGGAGATTTTTTCTGAAAAGAACCTTTATTCTGAAAAAAGGAGGGGTGTGGAAAAGAAAAAAATATTTTTTGCGGGAAGGGAAAACCCGGATTGCGGGGCGGAAAGCCCGGCCGGCTGCAGAAGATGGGTAGATTTGTAACAGCAAAGCAAAAAGATAATCAATGGCTAATTCAGTTCTACCTTCAAAAAGTAAATCTCCTGTATCAAACAGTACTCACTTTTCCGCTGTTAAAGCATATGTCGCCTTATTACAATTGAAAAATTATTCCGAAGCCACTATTTCAAACTACAGGAATTGGTTCACCGTTTTTCTTTCCTGCTTTCCTGACCGTAAACCTTCCACAATTACCAAAAAAGAAATCATGGATTTCCTCATCTCCTACCGCCATTCTGAGAAATGGAGCGCCACATCGCAGAATCAACTCATCAACGCCATCAAATTTTTTTATGAAAAACTACTCAACAGGCCGGCTGAAGTTTATGAATTACCACGTGCACAAAAGCCGCAGCAATTGCCAACGGTATTTTCAGAATCAGAAATACTTGCCATTATAAAAGCAAGCCACAACTTAAAGCATAAAACCATTTTATGCCTCGCTTATGCAGGAGGGTTACGAATAAGTGAAATTGCCGGTCTTAAGATTAAGGATGTGGACAGCCAAAGAATGGTTTTGACACTAAGGCAAGCCAAAGGCAAAAAAGACAGGCAAGTTATGCTGAGTGAAAAATTACTGGTAATGCTGCGAGCATATTACAAAAAGTACAGACCTCAAAAGTGGATGTTTGAGGGATATGGAGGAGAACAGTATAGTGTTCGAAGCATATCGAAGATAATGGAGAAATGCAAGCAAAAAGCCGGGGTAAAGAAAAAAGGAGGCATACATGCTATCAGACACAGCTTTGCAACTCATCTGTTTGAAGGTGGCACTGATTTAATCTCCATCAAGCAACTGCTGGGGCATAATAGCTTACGAACAACCATGATTTATACTCATGTGAGTAAAAAACACCTTAGCAAAATACAAAGCCCCCTGGATAAACTTTGATACGAAAGTTCCGAATATCGTATCACAGATGTCGGAATTCGGAACTTTTTGCAAGGAAAAGTTCCGATATTTGAATGTTATCTGCAACTCTAAAACCACCCTGCGAACTTCAAACTTTTGTGCCTTGAACGAACTGCTTTGGAATTACGCTGGACAACAACCGACACAACTTCTAATGCCAACGCTAAAAAAATAAATTTGTAAAAAAATTCCTACCCACTCCACCGCACAAAACACACTTTCATTTTTTTTGCTGACACACGAAACCAACCCGAAAAAAAAATGAAAGAGTGTTTTTTCCAACGCTTTTGAAATACAGTTAACTTTCTTCTCCAAGAAAAAATATTTTCAAAAAACTTGTGCAGTCAAATGGCTTCACTATATTTGCAGTCAAATAACTGCATAAATGGAAACCCGTAGAGACATCTTTCAAGCAATTGCCGACCCGACCCGTAGAGCCATCATCAGCTTATTGGTTCTGCAAGCAATGACACCAAATGCTGTAGCGGAACAGTTTCATTCAACACGACAGACAGTTTCTAAGCACATACAAGTTTTGCAAGAGTGTGGACTTGTAACAAGTGAGCAAAAAGGCAGAGAAATTTTTTATCAAATCCATCCAAAAAAATTAAAAGAAGTGGACAAGTGGCTTGAACCATTCCGCAAAATGTGGGAAGACCGTTTTGACAAATTAGAAACAACAATGAAAAAATATAAAAGCAAATAATATGGAGCAAAAAACAAAAATAAATGCCGAAGAGGGCAAACAGGATTTAGTAATAACAAGAGAATTTGATTTGCCGTTGGAATTACTTTTTAAAGCTTATGCTGAATCCGAACTTGTTGAACAATGGATGGGAACGAAAGTTCTGAAACTTGAAAGCAAAAAGCATGGTAGCTATCAATTTGAAACATCACACGAAGGGAATGTAGTATTTCGTGCTAATGGAACAATCCACGAATTTATTCCGAACAAGAAAATCACACGGACATTTGAAATGGAGAATGCTCCTTTTCCTGTTCAGTTGGAGTTTTTAGAATTTGAAACAATTACTGACGACAAAAGCAAACTTAATATTCATATCGTTTACAGAACGGTTGCAGACAGAGATGAAGTATTGAAACTACCATTTGCATTCGGAATAAATATGGCACATAATCAATTGCAAGAAATCTTAAACAAATTAAAATAACACATCATGACAAAGAGAAACAAAATTATCTATTGGATTGCTACCATCTGGTTAGCATTAGGAATGGTTTCAACAGCCGTTGTTCAACTCATAAGAATGAAAGAGGAAGTTGAAAAAACATCTTTACATTTAGGATACCCAATCTATTTGCTGACTATTCTTGGCATTTGGAAATTGTTAGGCGTAGTTGCAGTTCTTATTCCTAAATTTCCATTATTAAAAGAATGGGCTTATGCAGGTTTTATCTTTGTTATGTCAGGAGCTATTATTTCTCATTTGGTAGTTGGAGATAATGCCTTAGAATTTTTTGGACCATCATTATTACTAATCCTAACTGTTCTGTCTTGGTATTTCAGACCTGCCGACAGAAAAATTATTTCAACTAATGAATAAAATGAAAAAGGAATTGCCGCCCAAACAATGTGATGAACTATTCAGCACATTAAGAGCCCGTTTTGAGAACAACATGAATCGCCATAAAGGTATTGAATGGGCTAAAGTGCAAGCAAAGTTGAAAGCCAACAATGAAAAAGTGTGGACGCTGAACGAGATGGAAGAGACAGGTGGCGAACCTGATGTTATTGGTTATGATAAAATGACTGATGAATATATTTTTTATGATTGTTCAGCAGAAAGTCCAAAAGAACGCAGAAGTTTTTGTTACGACCACGAGGCACTGGAGAAAAGGAAAGAACATAAACCTGAAAACAGTGCTATTGAAATGGCAAATGAGATGGGCATTGAACTTTTAACGGAAGTAGAATATAGGGAATTGCAGAACCTTGGAAAGTTTGATGCGAAAACATCCAGTTGGCTTGTAACACCTGCTGATATTAGAAAACTTGGAGGTGCAATCTTTGGTGATTGGCGTTACGGGCATGTATTCATTTATCACAATGGTGCAGAATCCTACTATGCCGCCAGAGGATTTCGTGGCTCACTAAGAGTGTAAAAGCCCACCCACAAAAAACACACTCTTAAAAAAACGCTACAAGCCAACGCTACAAGCAATTTTTTTTAAGAGAGTGTTTTTTCTCCACCGAAAAAAAACCACCGCACTTTTTTTACAAATTTATTTTTTTCCCACCGCACGGGTTCACAGCGAACTCCAACTTTTGTGCATCTAATGTAAATCGCTTTTAATTACCTTCGTGCGAACTTCAAACAGTATCGCTTCGGATGGACAGCAGAGCAGCAGATAACAATAGTGGCCGTTGCACAACAACATTTTAAGAGTGCCGGTAGAAATTTTTCTGTGGTATGCTTTATAGATTGGTATGGCGCAGAAAAATATTCTGCGTTCTATAGCGCTGCATAAATTGCCGGAGCATA
>Ga0247727_10009752_pt1 | contig 17235 bp, 15 predicted proteins | sample WisWelCaveWW1625_FD_202498 | JGI IMG/M metagenome (GOLD analysis project Ga0247727, IMG submission 202498) | Biofilm microbial communities from Wishing Well Cave, Virginia, United States - WW16-25 | ecosystem: Environmental > Aquatic > Deep subsurface > Groundwater > Cave microbial mat | place...
TCCAGCGGCGCGATGGCATCATCCGCCGGTACGACCGGCAGCTCGAGGGCCGCCTCGCGACCGGGGCTGCCGGGGGCGCCGCCGAGGTGCAGTCTGACGTTCCCCGGGTACGGCGACGGCCAGATGACCGGCCAGGCGGACGTCGCCACGGACAGCCGGATCCGGTGCCCAGCCGCGAAGCGATAACCGGCGGCGCGAAGCGGGACTCGAACGACCTCGATCCTGCCGGGCTCGAGTGGCTCCGGATCCGTGTGTGAGCGACGGTGGGTCAGGTTCAGCAGCCCGGCCGTGACCTGGATCGGCGTGCCATCCGGCGCCTCGTCGGACAGCCGGACCACGGCCGTCGCGACGGGCGCGTCAGCCTGCCAGGCGAGCACCGCGACCGGCCTCCCGAGGACGTGGACCGCCTCGTCGAGCGGCTCCGACACGAACACCGGGACCAGCGCCTCGTCCGGCCGCAGGTCGCGCGCCAGCCCGTTCGGCGGGCTCCCCGCGCCCCACGACAGGGCCGCCCGGGTCCCGAGCGTCGCCCGGTGCGGGAACGTCATCGCCGCTGTTTCGACCTCTGCCGCAGGGTCCACCAGGCGGCCGATGAGGGGGCCCGCTCCGCCGGCCAGGCGCCAACGACGTGTCGACGCCCCCGGGACCGGGTACGTGGCCGCCGCCCGCCAGCGACCAGGCCACGTCGCCGGGAACGGTTCCGGGGCGGCCCAGTCGCGTTCGAACCAGGCGAGGCGAGGCGCCTCGTCCTCGCCGTCCGACAGCCCCTTGAGGTGCCGCTCGAAGAACCGGATGAGCTCGTGCAGCCAGTCGAGATTCGGCCCCGGGTAGCCGTCGTTCGGGAACTCGTGGACCCAGTTGCCGACGATCGCCCGCCGCGGCGACGTGCAGCGCTCCAGCATCCTGAAGACCGGATCGATGTAGCTGTCCATCCAGCCGCCGATGAGCAGCGTCGCGGCCTCGATCGACTCGTACTCCGGGGCCAGCGAGCCGACCCGCCAGTACGGCCCGTCGTGCTGCCGGCGCAGCCACTCGAACGACCACGCCGGGGTTCGCTCCAACCGCTCGCGCCACACGTCCCGCCAGTCGGCGCCGCGGTACGACGGTCGCGGCGGCAGGGCATTGTGGACGACCATGCTCACCGCGTACTGGGTCAGCTCCGTGCCCGTCACGCAGCCGCCGATGTAGTGGACGTCGTCGGTGTAGCGGTCGTCGGTGGCGTACATCGGGACGATCGCGCGCAGGTGCGGCGGCCGCAGCTTGGCGACCTGGATCGCGGTGAAGCCGCCGTAGCTGATGCCCCACATGCCGACCGCGCCGCTGCACCACGGCTGGGCGGCGAGCCACTCGACGGTGTCGTAGCCGTCCTGCGTCTCGCTGACGGTGTACTCGTCGAGCGCGACGCCCGGCGAGCTCCCGGTGCCCCGGATGTCGAGCCGGCAGAACGCGTAGCCGCGCGCCGCGAGGTACCGACCGCGGGCCTCGTCTCCGTTCGCCCGCCAGTCGTCCTTGCGGTACGGGATCATCTCGAGGATCGCCGGGACCGCGGTCCCGGGCTGGCCGGCCGGCGGCACCGGGAGCCACAGGTTCGCCGACAGCTCGACGCCGTCGCGCATCGGGATACGGACGTCGCGCGAGACGGTCACCTCGTTCACGAGCGTCAGTACGTCTCGACGCGGACCGGTGTCAGGCGGAAGTCTCGGACGTTCCTCGTCAGTACGGCCGCATCGAGCGAGACGGCGGCGGCGGCGATCAGGGCGTCGGCAAGGCCGAGTCGGAAGCCGCGGGCGTGCGCCTGAGCGCGCCACCGGCCGGCCAGCAGGGCCACGTCCCGGCCGGGCTGGACGAACTCCGCCGGTTCGAGTAAGGCGAGCAGGTGGCGCTCATCCGATCGCCGTAGACCCGATGCGACTTCGCAGACGACGACCTCCGTCGCGACCGGGGTGTCGCCCGACACGAACATGGCGCGCCAGCGTCCGATCGCTGCCGTTTCGCCGCGGAGATGGTCGATGACGAAGCTGGAATCGACGACGACGTACACCGGTCACTCAGCCTCGGGCCCAGGGTCGGTGACCTCGTCCCGTCGCTCGCGCACCCATGCCTGGACGAGCTCGGACGTCGCCCAGTGCGGATAATCCTCTGCGCTGAGCGCCCCGGCGGTCGCCCGGACCGCCTCGCGCAGCCGGTCGCGACGCAACCGCGCCTCGAGCGCTTCGGCGACGTAACGGCTCCGGTTCCGGGGGCCGGCGAACCGGTCGACCTCCCGGACGAGCTCCGCCGGCAGCAGCAGGTTGGTGCGCACGTTCATGCGCGTAGATTAGCACACATTCGTGCGCACGCACCCAAGCGACGGCGGCCGCCGCGGCCCGGGGCGTCAGGGTCGGCCGAGCGCCATGATGAAGAAGGCGACGAGCCGGCGGTCGTACTCGTCCGGCAGGAGATCGGCCGCCGCCGTGTGGCCGGCGCCGGCGACGATCCAGGGGTCGACATCTCCCCCCGTCAGCCAGATCTCGGCGGCGAGCTCGAACGCGTAGCGCACCGACAGCCGCTCGTCGCGCGAGCCGTGGGTGATGAAGACCGGGCGGCCGTCCGCCTTCGCGACCGCCCTGAGCGGGCTGAACGCGGCGAGATCGTCGCCGACCACGATCCGCCCGAGGAGGATGCCGCCGGGTGCCAGGTACGTCGGGTAGCCGTTCCTTGCCAGCTCGTCTCGGATGGCCTGGTCGATGTCGGCGAAGCCGCTGTCCTCCCACACCGCCGCCAGTCCGGGCTCCTCGCCGAAGGCGATCATCGCCGTCGCGGCACCGAGCGAGAAGCCGAGGACGCCGACGCGCTCCGGCGGCTCCGGCCGCGTGCGCAGCCAGTCGTAGGCGCCCAGGACATCGCGGTGCTCGTCGGTCCCGCCGGCGTAGCGACCATCCTCGACTGTTGAGTCGCCGTGGTCGCGAAGATCGATGAGGAGCACCGAGAAGCCGGCCCGATGAAGCATCCCGGCGGCCAGCAGGTTCTCGCTGTTCCGCCGGCAGCCGTTCAGCCCGTGGACGAGGATGATCGCCGGCGCGTTGGGCCGGACGAGGGACGGCTCCCACCACGCCGCGATGGCGATGTCCGCCTCGGCTCGACTCGGGAAGGTGACCGTCTCGGGCGGCGGCATGTGGTACGGGGTCGTGTCGACGCCGTCGACGTTGAAGGACGTAGGGTCGTGGATCGCGTTCTCCCCGGGGCAGCCCGCCTCGGCGTGCGACAGCTGGTCATAGACGTACCAGCTCGCCCCGAGGTAACCGAGAGTCGCCGCCGCGACGGCGATCGCGAGGAGGCGAGGCGCCCATCGTCCAAGGCGTGATCGAGTCGGTCGCATCTTCGGGCTCCTCCGGCGCTCCGTACGGTGGGACGCCGCCTGGCCCCGCACGTTACATGCCGGGGTCGTTAGCATGCGGCGCAATGGCAGCGGCGCGCCGGACGCGGGACTGGGACGCGATCGTCGTCGGGCTCGGTGGCCTCGGCTCGGCGGCCGCATACCGGCTGGCCGCGCGGCGGGGTACGAGGGTCCTGGGGCTGGATCGGTTCGGCTTCGGCCACGACCGTGGCGCCTCGCACGACCACTCGCGGATCATCCGACGCTCCTACCATCGGCCCGACTACGTCAGGCTCACCGCCGACGCGTATGCCGCCTGGGCGGAGGTGGAGGCGGCTGCCGGCGAGACGATCCTGACGCGGACCGGCGGTCTCGACCTGTTCCCGCCGGGCGCCGCGATCGCGGAGGCCGACTACGCCTCGAGCATGGCCGCCGAAGGGGTGCCGTTCGAGCGGCTCGACGCGGCCACGACGATGCGCCGCTGGCCGCAGTGGCGACTCGACGACGGCACGGTCGCGCTGTATCAGGCCGACGCCGGGATCGCCGACCCGCTCCGCGGCAACGAGGCCCACCGGCGGCTGGCCCGCGAGCATGGCGCGACGCTGCTCGATCACGCCCCGGTCGTCGCGCTCGACGAGCGCCGTGGCGAGCTGGCGGTGACGACGGCCGATGGCGCGACGCACGTCGCCGGGCGCGTCGTCCTCGCGACCGACGCCTGGACGAACGACCTGCTCGCCTCGTTCGGGCGGCGCCTGCCGCTGACCGTGACCCGCGAGCAGGTCACGTACTTCGCGTCGCCCGAGCCGGACGTCTTCGCGCCCGACCGCTTCCCGGTCTGGATCTGGATGGACGACCCGTCGTTCTACGGCTTCCCGACCTATGGCGAGCCCGGCCCGAAGGCGGGCCAGGACGTCGGCGGCCGCGAGACCACGGCCGACGGCCGCGACTTCGAGAAGGACCCCGACGCGTTCGGCCGGCTCGTCCGCTTCCTCGACCGGCGCCTGCCGGGGATGGCCAGGCGCGAACTGCTGACGAAGACGTGCCTCTACACGCTCACCCCGGATCGCGACCTCGTCGTCGACCGGCTGCCGGACCGGCCGGGCGTCGTCGTCCTGCTCGGCGCCGCGCACGGCTACAAGTTCGCCGCCGTCCTGGGCCGGATCGCCGCCGAGCTCGCTCTCGACGGCGGCTCGACGCTCGGACCCGAGATCGCCGCCTTCGGCATCGACCGACCGGTGCTGCTGGACCCGGACGCGGAGCGGCGCTTCCTCGCCTGACCCGATGCGTCCCGCGGTTCCATCTTGCGCAGCGGACCGCGACTGTGCCACGCTGCCCCGCGCCCATCGCCGCGGCGTCCTTGAGGAGGAGACGGACCATGCGATCGTCGTTCCGCGCGCGACTGGCGCGCATCCTGGCCGCATCGGCCCTCGCTCTCGCCGCGGGCGCCCCGGCCGCGGTCCAGACGACCGCCGCCGACCCGCTCATCCTGCGCGCCGGAACGGACCAGGACCTCCAGGTCCTCAACCCGTTCAGCAGCATCCTGGTCGTCGACTTCGAGGTCTTCACCCTCAACTACGACCTGCTCCTCAACTTCGGGGCGGATCTCGAGCCCGTGGCGGGCTTCGCCGACGACTGGGATGCGTCGGCCGACGGCCTGACCTGGACGTTCCACATCCGCGAGGGCATGAAGTGGTCCGACGGGACGCCGGCGACCTCGGCAGACGCCCTGTACACGTTCCAGCTCATCCTCGACGCGACCGAGAGGAGCAACGCCTCAGAGGAAGGCTTCTACCTCGGTGCCGGCTACCTCGAGGGCTACCACACGAACGCCGGCGTCATCGCCGCGAGCGCACCGGACCCGCAGACCCTCGTCGTCGAGACGGAGTTCGCCAGCCAGCTCCTGTTGCAGGCGTACGTGCCGATCCTGCCCAAGCACATCTGGTCGGAGTACTCGCTCGACGAGATCGGCAGCGCCGAGGGCGCCGAGCCGTTCCTCAACGAGCCGCCGGTCGTCGGCACCGGCCCCTACGTGGCCGTCGAATGGAAGCCCGGCGAGTTCATCCGCTTCGCTCGCAACCCCGAGTACTGGGGTGAGCGGGGCGCCGCGGACGAGGTGATCCTGCTGACCTTCGAGAGCGCGGACACCATGGTCCAGGCGCTCAAGACCGGCGGCGTCGACTACGTCCGCGGCATCCAGCCAGAGCAGTTCGAGGCGCTCCAGAGCGAACCGGACATCGCGGTCGTCGAGGGCATCTCGAACGGCTATTCCGAGATCGCGTTCAACACCTACTCGCGCGGCGCGATCCCGGGCGGCGGCGCCTCGACGACCGCGCTCCAGGACCCGGCCTTCCGCGACGCCCTCGCCTGGGCCGTCGACCAGGAGCGGCTCGTCGAGGTCACCCTCGGCGGCCATGGCGCGCCGGGCGACACGAACGTGCCGCCCTACCACACCCGTTGGCACGTCACGCCCGACAGGCCGCGCACGTTCGACCTCGAGGAGGCGAAGCGGCGCCTCGATGCCGCCGGCTATCCGCTCGATGGCGAGGGCCGCCGGCTCGACAACGAGGGCAAGCCGATCGTGCTGCGGGTCACCTGGCCGGACTCGGAGGCCGAGCACGCGATCGACGCCCAGCTCATCCAGGAGTGGTGGAGCTCGATTGGCGTCGGCGTCGACGCCTACGTGACAGAGGAGGGCAAGCTCCTCGAGGACCTGCTGCCGCCGGAGGGCGGCGGCCTGGCGAACTTCGACATCGAGTTGTGGGGCTGGGTCGGCGATCCCGACCCGACGTCGCTGCTCAACGTTCTCCGCTCCGAGGAGATCGGCAGCTTCAGCGACAGCTTCTGGGAGAACGACCGCTACGACGAGCTGTTCCTGCTCCAGCGTGCTGAGGCGGACGAGGCGACGCGCCTCGGGTACATCGCGGAGATGCAGAACCTGTTCTACGACGAGGCGCCCTACATCATCCTGTACTACGACGCCGAGCTCCACGCCTATCGGACCGACAAGTTCGACGGCTGGTCGCTCCAGCCCAGCGAGGGCGGCACGCCGCTGTTCGGCTACGGCTCGATCGGCTACACGAAGCTGACCGACGCCAACGCCGAGCCGACGCCCGGTCCGACTGCGACGACGGGTCCAAGCGCGGAACCGACGCCCGCCCCGTCCGGCGACGGCGGGACGGGTGGGACCGATCAGTCGACGCTGGTCGTCGCCGTCGTCGTGCTCGTCGGCATCGGTGCAGTCGCGATCTTCCTGCTCCGGCGCCGGAGCGGCTCCACCGAGGAAGAGTGAGCGTCGGCCGGGTCCGACGCGTTCGACGAGGGGCCGCCGCAAGGCGGCCCCTCCGCACATCCGTGACCTGATCGTCGGTGGGCGGCTCGTTCGTCCTCCACCGGATCGGCGTCGCGACCGCGACGATCGTCGCGATCGTGATGCTCAACTTCGTCCTGTTCAGGCTCATGCCGGGCTCGCCGGAGCGGGTCATCCTCCACGGCACGCCGCGGGTCACCCCGGAACTGCTCGAGGCGACCCGGGAGCGCTGGGGTCTGAACGACCCGCTGTTCCCGGACCAGTTCGTGAAGTACGTCAGCGCCACCGTCCAGGGCGATCTCGGCTACTCGTTCGTCGCCCGCGGGCAGACCGTGACGGCCGTCCTCGGCCAGCGCATCTGGCCGACGATCCTCCTGTTCGGGCTCGGCGAGATCGTCGCCATCGCCGTCGGCCTCGCCCTCGGCGCCTACTCGGGCTGGCGTCGCGGCGGCGTCATCGACTACATCGGCAACGGTGTCTCCCTGCTGCTCTACGCGACGCCGTACTTCCTGCTCGGCATGGTGCTGCTGCTGCTGTTCGGGGTCGCCCTGCGCTGGTTCCCGACGTTCGGCATGACGACCGCAGGGGCGAGCTACGACGGGCCGCTCGACGCACTCGCGGACCTTGGCCTCCACCTCGCGCTGCCGCTCGCGACCGTCGCGCTCGGGCTCATCGGCCAGTACGCGATCGTCATGCGCAGCTCGATCGTCGAGACGCTGTCGGAGGACTACATCACGACGGCCCGGGCGATGGGCCTGCGAGACGGCCGGATCCTGCGCGCGCACGCGGTCCCGAACGCGCTGCTGCCGACGGTGTCCCTCGTCGCGATCAACCTGGGCTACGTCGTCGCCGGTGCGATCACCGTCGAGGTGGTGTTCAACTGGCCGGGCCTCGGGACGCTGACCGTGGAGGCGCTCCAGGCGCGCGACTACCCGGTGCTCCAGGGCGTGTTCCTGCTGCTGTCGATCTCCGTCGTCCTGGCGAACCTGCTGGCCGACCTCGTCTACGGCCTGCTCGACCCGCGGGTGCGGACGTGAGCGCGGGCGTGCTCACTCCGGACCAGCTCCAGCGCGAACGCTGGCGACTCCGGCTGCGGGCGACCCGCGACTTCGCCGGACGCTACGCGAAGCGTCCCGACGGCATGGTCGGCGCCCTCATCCTGCTCGCCTTCGGCGTGCTCGCCGCGGCGCCGGAGGCGTTTGTCGGGCCGCTCCAGACGGCCGTTTCGGCGCACGGCGGCAGGCTCGATCCGCCGACCGCCGGCTTCCCGCTCGGCACGGACGAGATCGGTCGGGACATCCTCAACCTGACCGTCCACGGCGCCCGGGTGTCGATCGTCATCGGCCTCCTGGCGACCGTCATCACCGTTCTCATCGGCGCCGTCGTCGGGATCGTCGCCGGCTTCGTCGGCGGCCGCCTCGACGGCGCTCTCATGCGCGTCACCGACTTCTTCCTCGTCATCCCGACGTTCGTGCTCGCCCTCATCCTGACGCCGATCATCCGGGATATCGTCGGCTCGGGATCGACCGAGGTGTTCGGCATCCGGATGACGCTCATCGTCATCGTCGTCGTCATCGGTATCACCAGCTGGTCCTCGACGGCCCGGATCATCCGCGGCCAGACGCTGTCGCTGCGCGAGCGGGCGTTCGTCGACCGTGCCCGCGTCGTCGGCGCCGGGCCGGGCGCGATCATGCGGCGGCACATCCTGCCGAACGTCGTGAACCTCATCGTCGCGAACGCGGTGCTCGTCTTCGCCGGCGCCGTGCTGACCGAGACGACGCTGTCGTTCGTCGGCCTGGGAGACCCGTTCCAGCCGTCGTGGGGTCAGCTGCTCGAGGCGGCCCGCTCGGTCGGCGCCCCGGGCCTGGGCGCCTGGTGGTACTTCGCGCCGCCGGGCGCGTCCATCGTCCTCGTGGTCTTCGCCTTCACGCTCGTCGGCGCCGCCCTCGACGATCTGCTGAACCCGAAGCGGCGGGCGCGCCGATGACCGCCGCCCCTGCGACCCGGACCCGGCGATTGCCGAAGGAGGCGGTCCCGGCCGCGCCGCTGCTGGAGGTCGACGACCTCGCGACGCACTTCCGGCTCGGCTCGGAGACGGTCCATGCCGTCGACGGCGTCAGCTTCCGCTTGGCCGCCGGGGAAGCGCTCGGCCTCGTCGGCGAGTCCGGCTGCGGGAAGACGACGACGGCGCTGTCGCTCGTCCGGATCCTGCCGCCGAACGCCCGGATCGTCGCTGGCAGCGTGCGGCTGTACGGCATCGACCTGGCCCGCAAGTCCGACGACGCACTGCGGCGCTACCGCTGGCGGGAGATCGCGATCGTCTTCCAGGGCGCGATGAACGCGCTCGACCCGGTGCACCGGATCCGCGACCAGATCGCAGAACCGATCGTCGTCCGGCTCGGCCTCCCGCAGCGCGAGGCGCAACGCCGGACCGGCGAGCTGCTCGAGCGCGTCGGCATCCCGAAGCGCCGCGGCTCGGCCTACCCGCACGAGCTGTCGGGCGGGATGCGCCAGCGGGCGATGATCGCGATGGCCCTCGCCTGCGACCCGGCGATCCTCATCGGCGACGAGCCGACGACGGCGCTCGACGTCATGGTCCAGGCGCAGATCCTGGCGCTGCTCGAGGAGCTCCGGCGCGAGCTCGGCCTGTCGCTCATCCTCATCACTCACGACCTGTCGGTCGTCGCCGAGACCTGCGACCGGGTGCTCATCATGTACGCCGGGCGGGTCGCCGAGGAGGGCCCCGTGCGGGCCATCTTCGCGAAGCCGCGACATCCGTACACGCGGGCCCTGCTGTCGGCCTTCCCGAGCATCGACGCGGACCGCCGGACCCTGGAGGTCATCCCCGGGGCGCCGCCAGACCTGCGCATGCCGCCGCCGGGCTGCCGTTTCGCGCCGCGCTGCCCGTACGTCATGGACGTCTGCCGGACGGTCGTGCCGCCAGAGACGCTGAGCGAGGACGGGGTCCGAGTGGCGTGCCACCTGTACCCCGCGGAGGACGGCCCCCCGTGACCGACGACGCGGGCGACGTGCTGCTCGCGCTGACCGGCCTGGAGGTCCACTTCCCGGTCCGTGCCGGCGCCCTCGACCAGCTGCTGCGGCGCTCGCACGGCGTCGTCCGCGCGGTGGACGGCATCGACCTCGAGCTCCGCCGCGGCGAGGTCCTGGCGCTCGTCGGCGAGTCGGGCAGCGGCAAGACGACGACCGGCCGGGTCGTCACCAAGCTGACCCGCCAGACGGCCGGCCGGATCGTGTTCGAGGGCGAGGACGTGTCCGCACGCTGGGGCCAGGCCGCGCTGCGCGACTACCGGCGCCGCGTCCAGCTCATCTTCCAGGACCCGTACGAAACGCTCGACCCGAAGCAGACGATCCACGACTTCGTCGCCGAGCCGCTCGACGTCAACGGCCTCGGCGGCTCGGCCGCCGAACGGGAGCGGCAGGTCTTCGACGCGCTCGAGGCAGCCGGACTCCGACCGGCCTCCGACTTCGCGTTCCGCTACCCGCACGAGCTGTCCGGCGGCCAGCGCCAGCGGGTCGTTATCGCCGGGGCGCTCGTCATGGGCCCCGAGCTGGTCGTCGCCGACGAGCCGGTGAGCATGCTCGACGTGTCGATCCGGACGGAGCTGCTGCGGCTGATGCTCGACCTCCGCGTCGAGCGCGGGCTGACCTACCTGTTCATCACCCACGACCTGTCGATCGCCTGGGTCATCGCCGACCGGATCGCGGTCATGTACCTCGGCAAGATCCGCGAGATCGGCCCGGCCGAGGCGGTCATCCGCGACCCGCACGACCCGTACACCCGGGCGCTCGTGTCCGTCTCGCCGTCGGCGAAGCCGCCGGAGGCCGGCGAGACCGCCCGCCGAGAGATCCTGGAGGGCGAGACGCCGGACGCGGCGCACATCCCGACCGGCTGCCGTTTCCATCCGCGCTGCCCGCTCGTGTTCGACCGCTGCAAGACCGAGGAGCCGCCGCTGTTCGACGTCGGGCCGGGCCACCGCGCCGCCTGCTGGCTCATCGAGGGCGGCCGCTCGCTGCCGATGGTGGCCGGTCCGACTCCCGCTCCATGAACGTCCGGCCTCGACATCGCTCGGATGCCCCATCCGCGCACGAGTCGAGCGCTTACCGTAGCGGAGCCGCCGAACCACACCTATTTCAGCCCGAGAGCGTCCAAGTGTCTTGACGCGGAACAGTAGGCGCCCGCGCCGCCGCCGGTGAGGCAGACCTGGAGCGTCGGGTCGGCGCCGTAGTTCGTCGTCGGGTTGGCGTCGCGGACGTGGGCGTCGTCGGACGGCGCGAACGTTGCCGTCGTCGTCGCCGGGATGGCGAGCCCGATCGCCCGCCGCGGGTCGGCCCCGAGTCTCCACGACAACCAAAGCGGTTCAAACCAGAGCACGTCGAGGTTTCTTGGCGAGCGACGCCTCAGCCAGCTCGGCCAGAGGTGGAGTTCATCGTTGGAACAATCCACCGCTCCCATAAGGCCCGGCTGTTCGGGCCGAGGTGGCGCACGAGCTCTTGGATACCCAGCATCGACGGATCAAACACTTCGAAAACGCTGACAACGAGGGCATTGTCAACATCTGGGTCCTTCATCTCGGCAAGGCGTTCGATCGTCGCGATGTACGTCGAAACGCTTCCCCGCTCCTCCTCAGATGCCTCGCCCGTGACGGCTCGCGAGAGGAACGAGCCCAACGCTCCGAAGGCGAGGTACGGCAGCTGCCGGAGGTCAGGGTTCACAGCCCCGTACTCTTCTGAAGCGAGGAACGGACCACCGACTGCCCGAAGAGTTGATAGCGCATCGGGGAGCTGCGAGCGGATGAGTCGGAAGTCACTCAAGGTATGGGCCGCTTAGCGCTAGCTGAATCCGGCGAAGGAGCCATTTGACAATCCTCTTGTCTTGCCGGCGCAGCAAGACGAGGTGGATCACCGCCGACGAGTTTGAGCTTGGCCAAGTCTCGGTGGAGCTTCAACGGTCTGCCTGTGATGCCTGATGGAAGCTCAATCTCGCCTCGAGAGGCGGTGAAGTATGCGACGACGCTCTGGCCATCGCTAAAGACGACAAGGTTCCACCCGTCAGTCAGCGCACTCCTGACGCCGTTTCCGTTCCAGCTGAATCCGAGTTCCCGTTCGACCATCTCATTCGTATGGTGCGGAGGGAACATCACAACCTCACTCCAATCGAACGGTGCCACGTCAACGAGGTCGACGACGTCGCCGACCCTTGTCTCCTTCACGAGGGCATTCAGGCGCCCCCTCAGTTCCGGACGTTCGTCGGAGGGGGTCGTGAAGAACTCGAAGACCCGAAGGGCTATCGCGAGGAGGATCGCGGCCCCGATGAATGTCGCGCCAAGGACGAGCACCTTTGTCGGCACCGTCACCTCCGCGACGGCACGAGGCGAGGACCCGCTCGCTGAGTCGCGATAATTCGCAGCCAGCCACGGCCCATCGCCTCGCCGCACAGGGTTCGAGCCCAGTAGATATCGGTGCCTGCCCAGGTGATCTCGTGCACCCCCTCACCAAGGAGCTGGCCGCTCCGGTTGTTCTATTCGTCCATTCGACGCTCGATCCACGGATTCGGGGAGCCAAGCTCGTGGAGTCTGGCCCACGCCTGTGCTCTTGGCTGACCAAGTCGATGCAGCCACGACGACGCCGGCCGGATCAGCGTATTCGCGTGCCCAGTCTCAGGATGCGCCGCCTGTCCCCTGGCCGTCAAGACTAGCTATCCACGGTCTTTATGAGTTGTGTACTGCATCGGACGGCCCACCCGGCTGATGCCGGACGGGCCCTGAGAGGAGGGAGCGGGAGGAGCGGGAGGAGCGGGAGGCTCGCCCTCTGCGATCAGAACGCGGAGTGGGCGCCGCCGTCGCTCCAGCGGAACGGGCCGTGGCCGTTCACATAGTAGACGCCCTCGCCGGCGAAGTAGGCGCGGCCGTGGCCGGTCGCGCGGAACCGCGTTAGCGGGCTCGAGATCGTGGTCGCGATCGTGCGGCCGGCGATGTAGAAGTTCCCGTGGACGCCGCGGAACAGGAGCGAGCCGTCGGCGAAGCGGGTCTTGGACGTCCAGCCAGTGACCCGGACGATCGTGTAGCGCGTGACGCCGGTGACCTTCAGCCAGCCGCCGTCCATCGAGCCGGCGAGGACATAGCTGCCGGCGATCCGGGCGTAACCGGAGCCTTTCGCGGCGAGCGTGCCGGTCCCGGCGACGACGGTGGCGTCGGTCGTCGGCTCGGCGGCGCCGACGGCCGCGGGTGCGGCGACGGCGAGCGCGAGGACGGCCGGCAGGACGGCGACCCGCAGGAGAGCGGAGAGGGTGCGCATCGTTGGTTCTCCCTGGTGCGGCCGGTCGAGGGAGCTCCCGTGGCGCCCCCGCCGGTGCAGGGAGGCTCGGCGGCGCGCATCAGGCGCGCCGCCCGTCGATGTCAGCCGTCCGTCAGGCGACTCCGGGGCTCGCCTTACACGGACCGAGCCCGGTGGGTCAGTCCGCGTCGCTCCCGAGCAGCCGGTACGCCGCCCAGCCGACGAGCGCGCCGGCGAACGGCGCCGTCAGGTAGATGAGGATCGAGGACAGGTCGCCCGAGACGAGCGCCGGTCCGAGCGCCCGGGCCGGGTTGACCGAGGCGCCGCTGATCGGGATCCCGGCGAAGTGGATGACGACGAGCGTCAGCGGGATGACGAGCCAGGCGTGGCCCGGGTCCCGCTTCGTGACAGTCAGGATGACGGCCACGAAGACGGCCGTCAGGACGACCTCGGCGACGATGGCTGCGACGTCGCCCCCGGCGCCGGGGACGTTCCGCGTCCCCGAGACCGTCGCCGCGTCGGACATCGCCAGGATGACGGCCGACGCCGCGACCGCGCCGACGACCTGGGCGACGACGTAGCCGATCGCCCCGGTCACGTCGATCCGCCGGTCGACGAGGGCGCCGAGCGTGACGGCCGGGTTGTAATGGCCGCCGCTGACGTGGCCGCTCACCGCGATCGCGGCGAGCAGCCCGAGCCCGAAGCCGAACGGCACGACGAGCAGCCCCGACACGCCGGCCGCGCCCGCCGAGACGATGCTCAGCGAGCCGACGCCGACGAGGATAAACGTGCCGATCGCCTCGGCGAGGAGCTTGCGCGTGTCCATGGTCCCTCCCATCCCTCAGATCCGTTGGGCAGGCCAAGTATCGCGTACGGGCAGCCTTCGGTCAGCGCCCGCGGGCGGCCCGCAACACGAGCGCGTCGCGCCAGACCCGGCACAGGACATCGACGAGCTCCATCCGGTCGAGCGCCTGAGCGAGCGCCCCTTCCGGCGCGGCATCCGTGCCCTCGGCCGATCCGACGCCCACCGCGATCGCCCCGTGGCGCTCGAGGATGGCCGCACCGGCGAGCGGGAGCGGCGGCTCGGCCAGGGCCGCCGCGATCCGGGCCGCCAGCTCCGCGCTGCCGGGCTCGCCGTAGGGCACGACCGGCAGTCGCGGCAGGAACAGCGCCGTCTCCGGGAGGAGCGCCGGGTCCGGCGCCTCGCCGGCCACCGTGAGCGCCATCGCCGCCGGGACGTGGGCGTGGACGATCGCGCTGACATCCGGGCGCGCGGCGTAGACGGCCCGGTGGATCGCCAGGTCCGAGCTCGGTCGGGGTCCGGCGGCGCGGCTGCCTGAGGGCGTCTCGGCGTCCATCGAGACGACCACGAGGTCCTCCGGATCGAGCTGGTCCTTCCGCCGGCCGGACGGCGTGATGAGGATCCGGCCGTCCGGCAGCCGCAGGCTGAGATTGCCCTCGCCGGCCGCGATGAGGCCGCGCGCGCCGAGCCTCGCCCCGGCCCCGACGAGGGCGGAACGAAGGCGGGCTGACGGCTGCGTCACCGTCGCATCGTAGCGGCGTCCGCGCCGGCGGCTCGACGGCATCGTCGCGGCCGGCCGCTTCGGTCGCTCCGGGCGGCGCGGCTGGAGGGCCGCTGACGCGGGCTCAGGCGGCCAGCGAAAGCTCCGCCGCGCCCGGATCCGGCGCGATCTGCTCGGTCAGGCCACACTCCTCGCAGCGGAGCTCGGCGATGTCGGGCTCGACGCGGGCGGCTGCGCCGCAGTGGGGGCACTCGACGGTGATTATCGGTTCGTCCTCCTCGGCCCGGGTGGGATCCCGGTGAGCGGATCCTCGGGGCCGGCCGTGCCAGCTCTCGTGTCACGACCGGCGGACGCCCCGGCGATCGAGATCCGCGACCTTCGGAAGCGGTACGGCCGCATCGAGGCGCTCGCCGGGCTGACGATGACCGTCGGCCGCGGCGAGGTATTCGGCTTCCTGGGCCCGAACGGGGCCGGCAAGACGACGGCGGTGAAGCTGCTGCTCGGCCTGGCGCGCCCGACGTCGGGCGGCGGCCGGATCCTCGGCGCGCCGATCGGCGACCTCGCGACGCGGCGCCGGGTCGGCTACCTGCCGGAGCTGTTCCGATACCAGCCTTGGCTCCGCGCGCGGGAGGTCCTCGCGCTCCACGCCGACCTCATCGGGTTGCCCCGCGGCGAGCGTCGGGCGTCGCTGGACGACGTCCTCGGGCTCGTCGGGCTGGCCGACCGCGCCGGCGACCTCGTCGGCGGCTTCTCGAAGGGCATGCAGCAGCGGCTCGGGCTGGCCGTCGCGCTCGTGGGCCGGCCGGACCTCGTCTTCCTCGACGAACCGACGTCGGCGCTCGACCCGCTCGGGCGGATCGACGTCCGCGGCATCATCCGCGAGGTCCGTGCCCGCGGCAGCGCGATCTTCCTGAACTCGCATCTGCTGACCGAGGTCGAGCTCGTCTGCGATCGGGTCGCGATCGTCGCCCGCGGGAAGGTCGTCGCCGAGGGGACGCTGGACGACGTCCTCGGCGCTCCCGAGGTGCGTGTCCGAGCCGACGGGCTCGATCCTGACACGCTCGCCGCCGTCGAGCGGTTCGGCCGGCCGTCGCTCGATGGTGACGAGCTGACGATCCGGGGGCTCGATCCCGATCTCGTCCCCGACCTTGTCGCCGCGCTCGTCGGCCGCGGCGCCCGGATCCGCGGCGTCGATGCCGGCCGGCGCTCGCTGGAGGAGCGCTTCATCGACCTCGTCGGCCGGGCGGATGACGCCGCGGCGGGCGGGGCGGCCGCATGATCACGATCGCCCGGCTGACGATCGGCGAGGCGGCCCGGCGCCGGGTGCTGTGGGTCCTCGTCGTCCTCGCCCTCATCGCCGTCGGCCTGACCGGCTGGGGCGTCGAGCGACTCGTCGCCCTCGCCCGCGAGAATGGGGCAGGGGAGCTCGAGATCAGGCTCGGCGTCTCCCAGGTCCTCATCTTCATCGCCTTCCAGTTCGGCTTCGTGCTCGCGATGACGGCCGCCTTCCTCGGCTCGCCGGCGATCGCCTCGGACCTCGAATCCGGTGTCGCGCTGGCGCTCCTCGCTCGCCCGCTGCGACGCTCGTCGTACCTGCTCGGGCGCTGGCTCGGGCTTGCCGTCGTCGTCGTCGCCTACGCCGTCCTGTCGGCAGCGCTCGCCATCGGAGTGGTCGGCCTCGTGTCCGGCTATGTCCCGCCGAACCCGCTCGTCCCGGTCGCGTTCCTCGCCGGCCAGGCCGTCGTGCTCCTGAGCCTGACGCTCGCCCTGTCGACGAAGCTGCCGCCGATCGGCGGCGGGGCGGTCGCCGTCGTCGCCTTCGGCCTGGCCTGGTTCGCCGGCGTGCTCGGCGGCGTCGGCCGCGCCCTCGGGGCGGACACGCTGACGTCGATCGCCGAGGCGACTCGGCTATTCCTGCCGACCGACGGACTATGGCGCGGCGTCGTCTACGGCCTGGAGCCGCCGTTCATCGTCGGCATCGTCGGCGGCGAGGGCTTCGCCGAGGGCAACCCGTTCTTCGCCTCGTCGCCGCCGCCGATCGCGTTCCTCGTCTGGTGCATCGCCTGGGTCGTCCTCGTCCTCGGACTGGCGATCGTGGCGCTCCGTCGACGCGAGCTGTAACGGGAGCGAACGACAGCTAGGGCGCCAGGAAGATCTGGTTCGAGCGCAGGTCCGGGTCGCCGGATGGGTTGCGGGCGTTGAACACCGCCCGGAAGACGTCGCCCGAGACGCGCTTCGTACCGCCCGAGCCGATGAGCGTCACGCTCACCAGGCGGCCGGAGACGCCGCGGACCCCGAGGTCGAGGGCGACGAGCGAGCCGACGTTCGTCCGGCTGTCGGCGGCGAACCAGGCCGAGACCGTGGCGAGCGGATAGGCCTTCGTCGTCCAGGCGGCGTACGGCGAGGCCGCATCGTATCTCGCGCCCGCAGCGTCCACGTCGGGCGAGCCGCGCAGGTAGCTGAGCGGCCCGGCGACCTTCGCCCCGCTCGACGAAACGAAGGCGTTCTCGTTGTGCTCCGTCGCGCCGCCACCGGTCGAGTGGAAGAGCGCGTTGGCGATCCCGGTCCCCGAGCGGAGCACCTCGCCGGCCGTCGCCGTGACCGCCGCGTCGACCGTCGCCTTCTCGGCCAGGACGCCGCGGTAGACCTGGGAGCGGCTGTCGTCCACCGTGTCGTACGTGCCGACTCCCGGCCGCAGCCGGTACGCGGCGTACGAGCGCGCCGCGATCGCCTGCGCGGCGAGGGCCTGGGCCGGC
>Ga0247727_10009753_pt1 | contig 17234 bp, 12 predicted proteins | sample WisWelCaveWW1625_FD_202498 | JGI IMG/M metagenome (GOLD analysis project Ga0247727, IMG submission 202498) | Biofilm microbial communities from Wishing Well Cave, Virginia, United States - WW16-25 | ecosystem: Environmental > Aquatic > Deep subsurface > Groundwater > Cave microbial mat | place...
GTCCGCAGAAGCCCGCACCGGAGTATTTTCCGAGACGGCAATGTCAATTCCCAGATGCGAGCGCCCGGTCGCATCCGGTTGTTCGCGAAAACCATTGGTAATCCAGCCATGCAACGGCGGATAATTGGGGATGGCATTTAAAACCTTGCGCCTCGCCGGTTGAGAATCTCCAAACTGAAGGGCTTGTTCCTGGCGCTTGTAATTTCTGATGAACAGGTTAATCTCTTGTTCGGTTAAGAGATCCGTCTCCGCTTTTGTAAAGGCCACTTCTGCCAATTTCTCTTCGGGTTTTTCAAAATAGGCGCCGGCCATAATGCGCAACTGTTCCTCGATTCGGTCAATCTCGCTCAGACGCTCTTCCAATTGTTTTACTTTTTTATTTTGCTCTATCAATTCCTGGATCTTAAGTCTTAAAATTCTCGCCTGAAAAGTTTCATAAACCAGATGTCCGTAGAGTGCCGCCCCGATGATCATCAGAACCAGCAGCGTACATAAGGCATAAACAGCAACCTTAAAAAAACGATGCGGGACACGGAAGGAAACGGGCTGCGTCCCTTCTTCGGGAACTATCAGGATGGAGACGGATTTTTTTGATGTGTTTTCTTCTTTCATGTCTTGAGCAATAAAATTCCGATCGTCATTGGAATAAGGTAAATAAAAAAAGGCGGTGAGAATACCGGAACTCTTAAAACAAAAGAAAGACGTGCCGAAGAAGAAAATAACGATTCCATCGCGATCACCAGTCCCTTAACGGCCTTTTAAAAATAAATAAACGTCCTCTGCATAGCTTATGAATAAAATGAAATTCATGCAGGCAAAATTTAATCTCTCTTGGTGGGCGGCGCAAACCCGATCAAACGATATTTAACAATTTCAGAATCCGGTCCAGGTCTTCGGCGTTGTAATAATCAATTGCAATCTTTCCAGCCACCCTTCCTTTCTTCTTATTCTCCTGATTAATCTGTACCTTCGTACCAAAAAATCGTTGCAGTTTTTCTCGGTAAGAAGTAAAGACGTCCGGCCCGCCGGCCGCCTTCATCACCGCTTTTTTTGGCCGGGCCGCTTGATCTGACACTAAATGCTCCAGTTGCCGGACACTTAGTCTCTTGGTCAGACAAAGACCAAAGAGGCGCGATTGCTCTTTTTCGTCCTCAATCCCCGCAAGAATCTTGGCATGTCCAAAACTGATTGTATTATTTAAAATAGATTTTTGAATGGTTTTGTTTAACTTTATTATTCTCAATGCGTTGGTTACAGATGAACGGTCCTTCCCGACTTTTTCTGCAATCTCCTCATGGGTCAAATGAAAACGGTCGCCGAGTATCTGATAAGCACCTGCTTCGTCGATGATATTTAAATTTTCACGTTGTAGATTTTCAATCAACCCCAATTCCAGCATCTCTTGATCGGAAACAATATTACGGATCAGCGCCGGTATTTTTTTAAGTTTCAAAAATTTACAGGCCCGCAGCCGCCGTTCTCCCGAGATCAGTTCATAGGATGTGCCGGCCTTGCGCACGACAACCGGCGAAAGGATCCCTTTTTCGGAAATCGTCTTCGCCAATTCCTGAATTTCTTTTTCAGAAAATAGAGTGCGCGGCTGAAAGGGATTGGTTTTTATTTTCGCCAACTCCAATTCCAAAACTCCGCTTTCTCCGGAATCTGATTTTACCGATGACAGATCCGGGATTAAAGAATCCAATCCCCGTCCGAGAGCAATTCTACTTGGCATATTTCATGATCTCCTTCGCGAGTTTCATGTAATGTTCAAATCCGACTGAAAGAATATCGTATTGAATAATCGGTTTTCCAAAACTGGGGGCCTCGCTCAGCTTAACGTTGCGATGAATAATCGATTTAAAAACCTTGCCGGAAAAACATTTTTTGACATCCTGATGAATTTGCCGGGACAAATTTAAGCGGTGATCATACATGGTGAGCAATGCCCCCTCAATGGCCAGCCTCGGGTTAAGCCCCCTTTGAACCTGATTAATCGTATTGAGCAGGGTTGCCAGCCCTTCCAGAGCATAATACTCACACTGAATCGGGATAAGAACCGAATCGGCGGCAGTAAAAGCGTTGATGGTTAAGAGTCCCAGCGAAGGAGGGCAGTCAATAAAAATAAACTTATAGTCGGGCTTTAATTTCTGCAGAATATCCCGCAAGAGCTTTTCGCGGTAAAACGGCTCCTCTGCATTCTTGGGGCGTTGAACCTGATCGGCCACGGATGGCAAGGAAATGAGCTCCACCTCGGCAGCAGCCAGCTTGCGGTTAGAGGGAACTACTTCTAAAAATGGCATGCTGGTGGGATGAATATAGTCCTTAATGACCAGACTCTTGTTATCCTGAATATGCGAAATCAGAAGATCATACAGTGTTTTATAATCGGGGTCATTATTGATATCTTTTTGATTAAAGCCAAGACCCGTTGTCGCATTGGCCTGGGGGTCAAGATCGATGATGAGGGTTTTTTGTTCGGAGACAGAGATGCAAGCCGCAAGATTTATCGCCGTAGTGGTCTTCCCTACCCCCCCCTTCTGATTAGCAATCGCAATAATCTTTCCCATTAAATTGAAAAATAATAAGAAAGATGAATCTAATCAACTTTTTTTAAGACCACGAGATGTCTTGGTTTGGAGTCCGATGGCAAGAGATAGGGGCAGATCTCAATTGAATGGCGAGGTTCCGGCTTAAGCCCGGAAATTTCTGCTTGGAAACTTGCTCCTTTGAAAACAACCAGGTCTCCATGGCTTTTTAATAAGGAAGAGCATATTCGGACATTTTCTTTTAGAGAACCGACTCCTCTTGAAAGAATAACATCATAAACAGTGGGGGTCTGAATAGTTTCAATTCGTCGGGACAAGAGAGAAACGTTTTCAAGTCCCAGCTTCCCGATGGCCTGCTTCAAAAAAAAAGCCTTCTTTTCTATCGATTCAACAAGCACGATCCGGAAACAAGGACAGAGGATAGCCAGAGGAATTCCAGGCAAGCCTCCGCCGCTTCCAAAATCTGCAATATCTTTCGGTTTATTGATATCCCATTTTAAAAGGAGCGGAACAAGCAGGCTGTCCAAGATGTGCTTTTGATAAAAAGCTTCTCTTGAGAGCTTTCGCGAAACAAGATTTATCTTTTTGTTCCATTCAAAAAGAAAATCCACATAGCGGGCCATTTGTTTAAGACTTTCCGGCGAGGCTGTGATTCCATATCCCTTACAAAGAGAATCAAAATTTTTCATGATGGAGGCCAGAAGTTCCACGTGGAACAAAATTTGCTAAAGCAGTATAGATTAAAATCAGAAGGCTGGGGAGACGTGTTCCACGTGGAACAAAATTAAACAAATTGATAAGTCGTCCCGTAGGGATGGGGCGCCGGTGTTCGGGATTTCTGTTATTCCGCAGTCGAGGCCATGGATTTTTCTCTTGGCGGAGGGGGTTCCTTTTGTTTTTCTTCCATCCTTAATGGAAATTCAAATACAAAGGTGGCCCCTTGACCGGTTTCGCTGACAGCGTAAATATTGCCTCGGTGGATATTGATAATTTCCCGGCAAATGGCAAGTCCAATCCCCGTCCCACCATATAATCGTGTGGAAGAAGAGTCCACCTGGTAGAAGCGTTCAAAAATTTTATCGATTTTGTCCTTGGGCATTCCGATCCCCGTATCCTTGATTTTGACCTGAACCCATGGTTTTTCAGGATGAAGCTGAATTGTGAGGGCAATCTTCCCCGCCGATTGAGTAAACTTAATCGCATTATCAATAACGTTCATAAATATCTGGGAAATCTTAAGTTGATCTGCGAAAACCATAATTAGAGAAGAATTAAAATCCTCGCTAAAAACAATCCCCTTCTTTTTCGCCTTGGGCTGGGCCATCGCAATGGATTCTTTGGCCGTAGCGATCAGATCAAATTCGCTGAGATTGAGATGGGCCTGACCCTGCTGAAATTTTGAAAATTCCAAGAGATTGTCAATAAGAGATAATAGCTGTTTTGTATTCCGCATCACCACGTTTAGAAGCGATTTCTGTTGTTCATTAATGGGACCGGCCGTCCCTTCCAGGAGAAGATCGGAATAACCAATGACCGAAGCGAGCGGCGTGCGCAATTCATGTGAGACGTTAGAAATCAGATTGGTTTTGAGTTCATCCAGTGTCTTTAGTTCCTGATTAGCCAGCAGGAGACTCTGATTCGTTTTTTCCAAAGACTGGGACAGATTGTAACGTTCAATCGCATGAGCAAACATTTGACCAGCGATATTGAGGAGTCCCAGAATTCCAGTGGACCACTGTTTTTCGAACTGGATCGTTTCCAGCCCTAGATATCCGATAACCTTGGAAGAAGAAATAAGCGGCAACAAGGCCATCGATCGGATCCCCAGTTTCCGGAAAATTTTCTTTTCGTTGATTGCCGTTTCAGGCAGGTCTTTCTCACTAGAAAAAAAAACGATCTCCCGTTCGTCTAATTTAAGACTCCACCAGGGAAATAATTTTTCTTTGTCTTGGCCTTCGGGCATAAGCAGGGTTGGGGCGATTTCATCGTCATCCGCCTCCTCCCATCTTTTTTCGGACCAAGAATAAGTTTTTTTATTTTGATTCTCTTCGTTTCTAAAGATCAAGAGATAGCTCCGATCCATTTCCAAAAAACGTCCGATCTTTTCCAGGCTGAACGTAAATATTTTTTCAATTTCTTCGAGCGGATAATTTATGAAGGCAGTCGCTATTTCGGCAATCAGGGCCGTGAACTGCAGCCGAACCCGCAAACGATCTTCAGACTGATGCAAAGCCGCTTCAGCTTTTTGGCGGATCCCGATTTCATTTTTCAGGCTTGTATTAATCAATGAAAGATCGCGGGTTCGCTCTTCGACGCGCCGTTCCAGGTCGGCCTTGGATGTGAGCAGATCCTGTTCGATCTGTTTGCGCACCTGAATATCGGTACTCAGGCCGATTGATCCGACCACGCCTCCGTCTTCATAAACCGGCGCTCCGCTCACCATAAACCAGCGAATCTCCCCGCTCTTCTTTCTTATTTTAATTTCATAATTGTCGCCGATCCCTCTCTTGCGTAGCTCCAATTTTTCTCTCAAGATCTGTTTGTCGGCATCCTCGGCCAAGAGTAAATCTAGCGTTCTCTGACCGATGAGTTCCTCCCGGCTATACCCCGTCAGCTCACAGAAACGATCATTGACGAATTCAACACGGCTGTAGAGATCAACCCGGGCTACCCCTTCGTTCATATGCTGAACCAGCAGTTCATAGCGCTGCTCCATTTTGATGAGGGATTTTTCGATTCGGCGACGCGCCGTAAAGTCTCGAACAAGAACAATCTTTCCGGAATCTAACCCATTGAATTGAAAAGGATGCTGAGAAACCCGAACGACTTTTTCTTGGTAATCAGCTAGAACCATCTCCTCATTTTCATAATTTTTATCATATTCGTAACCCTTAATCAATGAAACGATGTCCGTTTGATGCACGTTTTTTTTGTCAGAAATATTAAAAATATTCATTGCGGCCTGATTAAGATATAAAATTATTTTTTCAGGATTGACGAGTATCACCCCTTCGCGAATTCCTTCAATCGCACTACCGGACGCGTTTTCAATGTGACTGACAAACAGATTGTATTTTTTTACGGCCATAAAGATGAAGGCAGAAAAAATGATGGTGCCGAGAGAGCCCAGACGAATTGAGCCGGGATGATTTAAGAGAATGGGAAACACATAGTCTGAGACATAGCCGATAAACATCGTCAGCACTGTTCCGATCAGGATAAGGCGTATTTGTTCCTTAAGTTGCACGTTCTTCGTTTTAAAAAAATAATGCCTTAAAATTCCAATTGAATATAAATTGGGCAGCAAAGCCAGCAGTACAAGGATCGGATGATAGAATTTCCCGGGCAGATGAATATTGCCCCAGAAATAATGCTGAATATCGCCGACTATTAAGCCCGTGAAAATCCCCATGATTAGCCCCGGCAGCAGCAATCCCAGAGAAAAATAAAAATAAACGTCTTTGCGTTTTTCAACGAGAACATAGCTGAGATAAATAAAACAAAATCCCGTGGGAAGCCAGAACCCGATAGAGATCCTCATAATCCAAACCAGAACTTGGTCTGGAAGGGGCTGCCAGGTGAGATAAGTACAGAAAATCCAGCCGCCGATGAGAGCGATTAATAACAGAAAGACTCGGTTTATCTCTCGTTTGGAAGAGAGCGCCTGGACCTGCGCAAACAGATAAACATTAAACAACAGCCCGATCAGAGGAAGCAAAGCATAATAATTCATCATTGACGGCCCTTCGTTTCTTTAATTTTTCCGTATATTTTAATGCCCGCATAAAGAATCATAGCGAAACCAAAGAGTGCCAGCAGGCCCCAAAACAGACTTAAAATATTCTTCAGGACGACGAGGAATACGATACTCACCAGAAACAGCGTCGCCCCTTCATTCCACAAGCGTAGAGCAAGGGGGCTCAGCTTAAATTCATGATTCAGAAGTTTTATGCGCATCTGTCCGCAGAGAACGTGGTACCCCAGGAGCCCTGCGACCAGGCACAATTTTACAAACAGCCAGGTGTCCCAAAAGTAACGGTAAAAGGTAACGATCGAGAGCCCGCTCAGGAGTGTTCCCCACATCGAGGGAACCGTAATTCCATACCAAAGTCGGCGTTCCATGATTGTGAATTGCGCCTGCAGGATATTTTTTTCAGTCTCGGATTTATCCTCGGCTTCGCGATGATAGACAAACAAGCGCACCAGGTAGAAGAGTCCTGCAAACCACGTTACCACAAAAATAATATGCACAGACTTTAAGTACAATAACGGCATGTCTTCTAATCCTCTTTTCTCACGTATAAAGGCAGGGATCCTTCCTGACGTTCATTGATTGCCAGATCAATGGCATAGTCTCCCGCAGACTCCAGAATTAAATTGTGAATAATCACAACAATATTGGCCGAGGAAGAATCCGTATTCTCGGGAGCCTTGGCCTGAATCAACGTTTCGCCACTCACAATCATTTTTCCATCGCGGTCCACAATATTAATCCGGATCCGCTTTTCGCCTTCCTCAATTTTTGCAAAACGCAGGCGCAAGGCCACGGCCCATTGGGGGAAGGTGATTGGAAAATATCGAACCACAATGCGATCCGTTGCACCCAAAATATTCAACCGGTTATTATCGTAGTTGGCCGCTTCGCACAGCGTAAATATTTCTACATCCATGAATTTTAATCTTGGTTATGAGTTTATAATATAAAATAATTTTAAACCGATCCGCTTAGGCAAAGTTTTATTGATATTTCGGGCAAACGCGGTTAAAAAAATTCCCCGTCTTCATTTAAAAAACGGGGGATGACTCGTCAACTAAAAAATTAAGCGATCGTTATTTCTTTACAAAGATAGACATCCTGAATAGCATTGAGAAGCTTCACGCCGTCGTCAAAAGGCTTCTGAAAGGCCTTGCGTCCGCTAATCAAACCGATCCCGCCCGCGCGCTTATTAATCACAGCGGTACGGACCGCCTGAGCGAGATCATCCTTTCCGGAGGCACCGCCGGAATTGATGAGTCCCATGCGGCCCATATAATTGTTGATGACCTGATACCGCGTTAAATCAATCGGATGGTCTGAGGAAAGGTGTGTATAAATCCGTTCATCAAATTTTCCGTAGGCCGATTCTCCTGTATTTAAGGCCTTAAAACCGCCATTGTTTTCCGGAAGTTTTTGTTTAATAATATCGGCTTGAATTGTTACGCCCAGGTGGTTCGCCTGTCCGGACAAATCGGCGCTCACATGATAATCCTTGCCTCCAATTTTAAAATTAGAGTTGCGCAGATAGCACCAGAGGATCGTTACCATTCCCAGATCGTGGGCTTTTTCAAAGGCTTTGGCTACTTCCACAATCTGCCGCCCGCTTTCATCTGACCCAAAATAGATTGTGGCCCCAACTGCCACGCAGCCCATTTCCCTTGCCTTCTTTATACTTGCAAAAAAGATCTGATCAAATTTATTGGGATAGGTCAAAAATTCGTTATGATTAAATTTTAAAATAAAGGGTATTTTATGAGCATATTTTCTTGCGACGCTCCCCAGAACCCCGGAGGTTGAGGCAACCGCATTGCAGCCCCCTTCCAGGGCAAGCTTGATAATATTTTCCCCGTCAAAGTACATCGGGTTCTTGGCAAAGGACGCGCCGCCGGAGTGTTCAATACCCTGGTCAACCGGCAAAATAGAAAGATAGCCCGTGTTGGCCAGTCTTCCATGTCCAAATAACGACTGTAAATTTCTTAACACCGGAATCGGGCGATCACTTTGAAAAAAAATACGATCAACCCAGTCCGGTCCCGGCAGGTGTAACTTGTCCTTGCTCACCGTTTTGCATTGATGGTTTAACAAACCATCTGCTTCGGCTGATAAAAAATTTTTTAAATCACTAATATTATACATAGACAATCCTTTCTCGCTAAATCATTTACAAAACACATTGTATTATAATCTAATAAAATAAAATTTATTTATATCCGCCACAAAAAATATTTTTTAATTAACTTATTCATATTTAATTCACAATAAGTTCTTCTTAATCGTTTAAGAAACTATGGATAAATAATAATTTTAAATATTAATTTTATTATTGCTCTTTTTATTATAATCTAATCTATCCATATCATCATTTTTAAACTTATTTTTTTATTTTATTTTATTACTAACCCATTTATTTATATATTAAATTTAAATTAAAATCTTTTAATTTTATTTATCCACAGACTTATTCTTATTATCTTATTCTTATATATAATCAATTAAGAATGAAAGAACACCGCTTCCCTAAAAATAATTTCATTCAGAATAATTTCAATAATTCTCCTTTATTAACTGAACAGGTTATTTATTGTTTAGAACTCGTTAATCAACTCAGTCTTTCAAACTTCGATTTTTTATTTAAAGGAGGGAATTCCCAATTACTCATCTTGAAATCACCCCAACGCTTTTCAATCGATGTGGATATTGCCACAGCAATTCAAAAAGATGAAATTTTAGAAATAGTTAAGAATATTGTTGAAACAAAAAATATTTTTTCTCGTTTTAACCAGCGTGTCCATAAAACAAAACCCTGGCTTCCCATGACAAGTTTTGAGCTGTATTATCCTTCTTATTTTAATTCCGAAGAAGAAAATTTTATTATGCTGGATGTTCAGTTGAAAATGAGTCAATATCCGAAAATTAAGAAGAAAATTAAATTTTTATCATTATATCAATCCGCAGCGGAAGTATTTGTTCCCACCGCTTCCAGTTTAATCGGAGATAAATTATTAACCCTTGGACCCTTAACCCTCGGGATCCCTTTTAAAAAAAACAAAGAAACCCAAAGAATAAAGCATATTTTTGATATTTTTACACTTTCTAATGAACCGCTCAATCTTAAAGAAATAAGACAAAGTGTTGATTATTGTTTAACCCAAGAAAATGAATTGCAAAAAAAGAACTATACTTTATTGAATGTTTTACAAGATACTTTAAAATTTTGTGCTTCGATTCTAAAATATCCGGATCTTCCCCGGGGCGATGTAGAGGAAGAGGGAATCACTGAACTGCTTAACGGGATTACCCCTTTTAACAAGCACCTGCTTGCGGGTTCTTTTGATTGGGAAAATTTGCTGATCGCGATGTCTAAAATCGGTTTATTATTTACCGCTGTTTATAAAGATAATCTTTCAGAACAGGATTTAAATAATATTCCAAGCCTTTCGGAACAAATTTTAACAGTCAGTAGTCCGGAAATTTTTTCTACCCTGCAAAAAAAATCCCCCATTGCTTTTCAATACTGGAAAAAAATTTCAGACTGGCTGGGAAACGAACTTTCATTTTTATAAATAAATTCCATGCTTTGAGCATGGAATTTATTCCGCCTGCATAGCCGGTCAACAAGATGCGTGTCCGGCAAGGGCCGGAACATCCCCTTTTTTCCATTCTTCCTTCGGCCTTGCTTCGATAAGACCTGACACAAGAGCTCAGGACGGGTCTGTCTAATCCGAATTAGCGATTTATCGTGTCGGATAGGGGGAATCCACGCCTCTGCGGGAGGCCCCTCGGCCACTGCCTTTTTAAAAAGAAGCATTCGGAGCAGATGAATAGAAATTTATACTGTCTCTAAAGTCACCAGGCTCCGTTCCTAAATAATTAAGAGCGGGGCCTTATTTTTTATTACATTAAAAACCAATAAGTTGTGAAAAAAAGAACTCAAGACGTGCAGAAAAATTCCGATTATTTGGATAGCCCGCGCTATGCCTGTGGCCAAGTTATTATATATTAATTACTTATTAATTTAATAACTTAATATAAAATACTATAAAACAGCATGTTAAAAATATTTTAATTTAAACAATATTTTTTGTAAACAATATGTTAAGCGTCAATTTTAATCCTGGTTCCCAGTCTGCGTTAAACGGTCTTATTAAAAACAATTCTGTTTTTTCTAAGACCATGGAGAAGCTGTCTACGGGGTACCGGGTAAATCGCGCCAGCGATGATGCGGCTGGGCTCGCCATTTCAGAAAGACTGAGAAGCCAAATCCGCGGCTCCCAGCAGGCTGTTCGCAATGTCCTAGATGCCATTAATGTTTTTAAGATTGAGGACGGCGTCTTGGATCAGGTCCATGGTATTTTGCAGCGACTGAGAGAACTCGCCGTACAATCGGCAAACGGCATTTACTCTGACAGACAACGGACATACTTGCACCAAGAAGAGATGCAACTGATTGAAGAAATTAATCGTCTGGCCGGAAATAAAAATTTTAACGGCGCTTTTCAGATGGATGGGACGCATATTCAGGGTGAGGTTACGGCTGGACTCAACCAGGCCCTGAGCGGCGGCGGATTTTTTAGCGTTCAGGACATTAATAAAATAAAAGATTTTGTGAACGACGAAATCGAGGTCACGATTTTGCAGGATGCAACTGCGCAACAGCTGATTGATGCTTCCCAGCGCTCGCTGCACGTGCTTGAAACAAGAACCGGAGTCACGAGCGCAGTCCTGCCCAGTTCCGGGACCCTTGCGGGCAGTTCAAGCGGACTTTCGGGCGATACTATTATTAATTTAACAACGCTGGCTGATTCTCCGTTGGATGGAGCCGGCACTCTCCGCAGGAGCCATGATAATGGAATTGTCAGCAGTTATTCAATTTTGGGAGCGCCCATTCCGGCGGGGACTGCTTTTCAAATCGATGTCACCAATCCTGCTCAGGCCCGATACAATGTGTTCAGTCAGGCCGGTGTAAATAGTTTTCCAAGCGGGAATCTTGTTTTTTCCACGACGGATGTTTTTAGTTTAAACCTGGTTCGTGCATATGAGCCCGTGATCAGTTTCACAGAAACATACTTGGGGGATGCGGATGGCATTGCCGACCTGTCCAATTTAGGAGTAACCAGCATTCAGCAGGTTGAAAGGTTTAACGGGGTTGCCTGGGTTCCCCTTGCAGAACGGATGAGCGGTCTGGTGGGAGACTATGTCTATGAGTGGAATGGTGCGCAGCAGGTTACGGTCGGTATTAAGCAGCCGGACACAACGGTTCTCCCCAGTCCGCCGACCGATATTCGCGTTACATACTTTGCCCCTAACAACAATACGTATATGGTTATTCCCGATCTTGCCAGTGGCGTGGATGGACAAACTGTTTATCAGTGGGACGGCAACCGAACAATGCAAGTCGGACTAAAAAGCGGGGCCGTTATTGTTCCCAATGCCGCCTATGTCGTATTGACCAGCTATACAGCCTGGGAAGACAGCTATACTTTTTCCTATAATTCTTACAATAAATATCAACTCAGCGGCGGAACCTTATCGGGCGGTGTGGTAGAATTGGCGGATGATTTATACGCGGGAAGCGACGTGCCTGCGGATAACAATGGATATCAGGGGCTGGAGGTCCGAATCAATGGAGCCCTGACAGGAAACTACACGTATTATAAGAGCGGCTACATGGGATTAAACAATGTTGTCGTTTTTGATTCAACCCCCACCCTCGGGGACAGTCTGACTTTTAATTATGCGACGACCAATACGGCCGCAGTAGATTGGTCGGCGGCTACGCTGGGGGAATCGACGATGAATAACGGCTCCATCAGCAACCTCGAGGCGCAAATCAACGACGGAACTTGGAATGATTTTTGGGTTGGACAAGGCACCAATACGATCACCATCACCCAGCCCAATCGTTCCAAAATAATGACGCTGGCCATCGATCCCAACTGGACGAAGGACGACCTGGTTAACAATCTTAATTCAGCGTCAGTGGCGGCGGATGTGGAATTAATTGCTTATGTTGAGGGGGGGACTGGAGAGGTGCGCATTCGGCCGGGAAGCTTGACCAAGGAGCGGCCCGTGACCGGGTGGGAAGGGGCTTATTTTGAACTGCGGGGAGCGGTGATTCCTTTTGGGGGAACCGTACCCGATACTCTTTCAAATATCGGGTCGGGTGCCAGCGGAGACGATCCCAATAATCAGAATTTCTATGCCGCGCGAGAAACCGTGGTTGCGGGGGACAGCCAGATTCAGGTCCGCCTGATTAGCAACGGAAGCATTATAGAAACCTCCACCAGCAACTGGAACGAACATCTGATTGAGGATCTGGGAATTTATATTAATGCCTTGTCCACGGGAAGCGCAGGAATGGTCTCCCGTTTCAAGGTGTCGGCCGGAGCCGTTCAGGCAAGTGCCAACGTTGATGCGGATAACAATTTCCTGTTCTTTGTTCCGAATGTAACCTCCCAGGCCCTGGGTCTTGATGCCTACGGAATCGCGACACAATCGTTTTCAACAGACTCCATCGGGATTGTGGATGATGCCATTGAGCGGATTTCTTCATACCGAACAAATTTTGGAACACTGATTAACCGCGGCGAACTGGCCGTAAGCCATTTGCAGAATCTAACCGTGAATATGGCTCAAAGCGAATCCTCAATTCGAGATGCAGACATGGCCGAGGAAATGTCGACCGCCATAAAACATCTGATATTGGAAAGAAGCGGGATGGCGATGCTCTCTCAGGCTAATCTCGTCAGCAAAAACATACTGCACCTGCTCTCTCGGTGAGCGGTCCCGGTCAAGGCGGGACAACTCGGTTTCAAGATCAATCCAGTTTCTTCCGGCGAAAAATAGATTGTCTTCAAATAAACCGCTATTTTTTTTATCCGGACAAAATAATATATATATTTGGCTGACCCGCGACTGCTGAGCCGTTCCGGCTTTTTTAATAAAAGCGTTCCGCTATAAAAATCCCCCTATCCGCTACCACATCGGACAGGGGGATGAGAAAAAGGAATCATGAACGTACAATTAAACATAATCCATTTCTGTCAAAAAGTCAATGTGCTCCTGCCGGCATACAAACAATGGATTTCTTTGTAACCTGCTCTTAATCAATGATTCTCTTTCCTGAAAAAGTTATTGGACGATGGTTGGTGCTTTTTTCATCCGGTGTGATCCTCATGGTGGTTCTGGGTGGACTGGTACGTCTTTCCGGCTCCGGGCTCTCGATTGTGGAATGGCGGGTCGTGACCGGGGTCGTTCCGCCGTTAAATGAGAGGGACTGGGAGAATGAATTTCAAAAATACCGGCGATCTCCTCAATATAGAAAGGTGAATGCAGGGCTGTCGCTCAAGAATTTTAAATTTATTTACTGGATGGAATACCTGCACCGGCTGTGGGGGAGAATCACGGGCCTCTTGTTTGTGGTGCCTTTTTTTATTTTTTTTCTTAAGAGACTGATCCCTTTTAAAAAAACCGGTGTTTTTTGGATTATCGCCGGACTGATTCTGCTGGAAGCCTGGATGGGCTGGTGGATGGTCCAGAGCGGATTAATTGATAAGCCCGCCGTGAGCCATTACCGGCTGGCTATTCATTTTTTGGTGGCGCTCCTGATCTTGGGGATATCTCTATGGAAGGGGTTTCAATATCTTTCTTTGCCCGAGACCGTGGCTGATTTTACAGATAGAAAATCTGGGAGGGGCCTGGCCCTGCCGCTACTGATCTTGGTTGTTTTACAAATGGCCTGGGGAGCGCTGACGGCCGGGTTAAAGGCAGGGCATGTTTCGACGACTTTCCCAAAATTGGCAGGACAGTGGATTCCCGTTGACCTGCTCTGGTCCGCTCATTTAGCGGCAATGAATTTTTTGGAAAATCCGTTCTTGGTTCATTTTATCCACCGCTGGCTCGCCTTTGTTGTCTTAAGTCTGGCGCTCGGGGTCTTTTGGATTTTAAGGCATGAGCGGGACGGCTCCCTGAAAAAGAGTCTGTGGATTTTACTCGGATTGTTAGGGGCACAACTCCTCAGCGGGGTCGGATTAATCCTGTTCTCGGTGCCGTGGATGCTGGGGTCTTTGCATCAATTGCTGGGGCTATTGATTTTTGTTGTGGTTTTGAAGATTCATTTTAATTTGCGCCATTGAAAGACGCTGTTTCAATTAAATTTTAACCATCCCGGCAAGGACGAATAATTTTTTTCAGAAAGAAAAAAGCCAGCCCGCTTTCGCGAACTGGCTTTTTATTATTTTTTTTCCTTCTTTCCCTCGTCTCCTGCTCCGTGTCCTTTCTTTCCAGTCTCTCTGCTTTGAAAAGATATAGCAAATCAGAAGCAGTAGGTAGAAAGAACATGTATTCATGCGGCTGACCGCTTGCGCCGGGATTCAATAAATCCTAAAAATAGAAGATCGGGGATTTTCGTACTGTTTAGCGGATTAACTCAAGCGCCGGCCTTAAATTGCGGGAGCAAGACCGGGTGCGGTTTGGTCATTCAAATTGCGGAGACATTCTTCATGAACGGATTTTATTAAGAAATCTTCTAATTCTTTCACCGCTTTTGAATCCTCAAACAATTTTCCATGCGCCTCTTTTATTTTTGTTTTCATCGTTTCCCGAAAAGCGGGATCGCGGCCGAGTCTTACGGCGAGTTCCACATAGTGTTTCTGATCCTTGGCGACCAAGTCGGGGATTTCCATTTGCTGATAACAGCCCAGGGTCACGCGCCCGCGCATCAAGGAAGAGGGCAGGGTCACAATAGGCGTGCCGACGGCGAGAGCCTCGTAGGTGGTGTTGCCTCCGCCAAAGTAGAGCGGATCCAGAACAACGTCGCACAATTCCAGTAGCTTTAAAAAATCCGGGGTCGGCTGGCGGTCGACCCAGAGAATCCGTTCTGATTCCTGAGGACAGCTCTTGTGTAACCGCTCTCTGAGCTTTGCAGTCCAGGATGGATAGGGGGCACGGATCAGGATAATCCTTCCCGCGGGATCGCGGCGCAGGATCTCAGCGAGCAGGGCGTCATACTGCGGATGAAATTTAAAGACGCTCTGCGGGCAAAGGTAGAGAGGCCGGCCTTCCGGGAGGCCAAACTGCGTGCGTGATTTTTGGCTTGCGCTTGGCTGGGGAAGAACGTAATAGGCGGGCAAACGTGAAAGACAGATCAATTTTTCCGAGTACAGGGGCTGGGCGTCCGAGGGTTCAATTTTCTGACTGGAAATAAAATAGTCAATCGTACGGATGCCGGTGGTTGAGGGGTGTCCCCAGCCGACACATTGTACCGGGGCGAGCCGCGTAAAGGAAAGAAAATAGGTAGAGGGTTCCATTCCGATATCTGTATAATAGAGAATATGCAGATTAAGGTTTTCAATTTGGGTGCGGGCCAATGGCAGGGAACGGGGTAAGACCATAGAATGGTCGGCCCGTGTTTGAATAAATTGGGACAGCTGATCCGTTTGCTCACCCAGAGACAAGACAAAGACCTCAAAGCGCTCGCGTGCAAGGTGAGCGATAATGCCGGCGTACAATTTACCAATGGTGTGATCTTTAAAATAGGCCGAAACAAATCCGATGCGGATCTTTTCTCCCGGCTGATAGCCGGGCAGCGGTTTACGGCTCTGCTCCGGCAGAAAGGGCCGGTATAGATCGTACAGATTTCTTAAAATCGGGAGATCATCCTTCCCCTGATAAGCCAGATAGAACAAGGTGCTTCCGATTTCCTGAACAGGATCAGACAGGACAAGCGGTTGATTGCGGAGCTGTTCAAGATGCGCTGTTATTTTCTGGCGCTGGGTTTCCATCTCGAGAGTGGAAGAAGCAACCGGCGAGAGCAGCAAACCGGAGACAATCCGGCAGCCGTCCTGATGAAGGAGCGAATAGGCCTGCTGATAGTTTTTCTCGGCTAAATCCAATTCGCCTAAATTGCGGTAGGCGGTGGCCCGTAAAAAATAGGCCAGACCATGCGCCGGGTTTAGCGACAGTGCCCGGGTAAGAAAATCAATTCCTTCGGAGTACTGCTGTGACTCGATCAGCAGGCCGCCGATATTGACATAGGCCCGGTCGAGCGTTGCGCACAGCCCGATGGCCTGTTCATAAAAATGACGGGCCAGATTGTTTTTTCCTGTGATCCGATAGACATTTCCTAAGTTATAGGCGGCTTCAAAACTCTTGGGAGAGAGCAGCAGTACTTGCTGAAAACACGCTTCGGCAAGCGGGTAGTTTTCCAGTTGATACCAGGCAAACCCCAGGGCCAGATAGGCGTGCAGATCTCTTGGATTATGCCGGACGGCACAGGTGAGAAGGGGGATCGCAGACTTAAAATCCCGACGTTCATTAAAAATTAATCCGGCTGAATAATAAGCCTCAGCAAAATCCGGTTTGAGTTCAAGGGATTGCTTAAAACATTGCAGGGCTTCAGACCCAAGCCCCTTTTCTTTATAAGCGGTCCCGAGGTCATGCCGGAAATAATGATTGGTCGGAATAATATGGACTGCTTTTTGGAAACATTGCAGTGCCGGCTCAATCTGTCCGCGGCGCAGATGAATCAGGCCCCAGAGATCGAGGGTCAGCGCATTATCCGGTTCGCTCTCCAGGATCTGACGGTAAAGAAGTTCGGCCGAGCCCAGGTCGCCGGCTTCCTGAAACTGCGCGGCCTGCTTTAATAAGTCGCTGGTGAGCGGAGGAGAAGAAATCATAGGTTTTTATTTATAGGGATGGGCGCCGCTGAAATAATCGACAATTTCACCGTTGTGTTCCAAGACAATTTTTTTAAAAGGGATTTTTTCACGCTCAATTTCCTGTACAATATCGCGGGCGCGCCATTGTGTGGTAATAAAAACAATATCGGCCGGATTGGTTTTTAATTCGTCCCGAAAACGGATTTTCTGGCCTGTGCCCGGAACATAGCTCCCGGCCTTGTCCGGATCCGAATCCACAACGATGGGAAAGTG
>Ga0247727_10009755_pt1 | contig 17231 bp, 21 predicted proteins | sample WisWelCaveWW1625_FD_202498 | JGI IMG/M metagenome (GOLD analysis project Ga0247727, IMG submission 202498) | Biofilm microbial communities from Wishing Well Cave, Virginia, United States - WW16-25 | ecosystem: Environmental > Aquatic > Deep subsurface > Groundwater > Cave microbial mat | place...
AGTTCCAACTTGTAACTGGAGATTGCTTCGTCGGGCTAAAGCCCTCCTCGCAATGACATGAGGAAAATATTATGACCTACATCCCAATTTCCCCCCACGAACGCGATGACATGCTCGCGACCATCGGAGTTAAATCCCTCGATGATTTATTCGATGCCATTCCATCAAAATATCGCTTCCCAAAATTAGACCTGCCCCGCGCGCTGACCGAAATGGAAGCGTACGCGGAACTCAGCGAACTCGCGCAAGCCAATGAAAATGTGCGCGGCGATTTGATATCCTTCCTCGGCGCGGGCATGTACAACCATTACATCCCCTCCGTCATTGACCACATGCTGAGGCGCGGTGAGTTCTATACTGCGTACACTCCCTACCAGCCAGAGATTTCACAAGGCACACTGCAAGCCATCTTCGAATATCAATCGTTGATGTCCGCGCTCACTGGCATGGACGTATCCAACGCCTCGCACTACGACGGCGCAACCGCAACTGCCGAAGCCGTGAGTCTAGCGTATGCCCAGTTCCGCGGAAAAAGAAAAAAGGTTGTCGTTTCTCCATCAGTCCATCCTCAATACCGCGCCGTCATCCGCACCTACACACAAGGCATGGGGATAGAGGTAACAGGCGACGATGAATCCCAATTCTCCAATCCCCAATTCTCATCCGAGAATCTCGAATCTCTCCTCGACGACAACACTTGTCTCCTCATCCTCCAATACCCCGATTTCCTCGGGCGCGTTTACGATTACACAAAACTTATCGAAGCATCACATGCAAAAGGCGCGCTCGTTTGCGTGGTTGCGAATCCGACTGCGCTGGCGATGTTCAAAACGCCTGGCGAGATGGGCGCGGATATTGTCGTGGGCGACGGTCAGCCGCTGGGCATCCCGATGTGGTATGGCGGACCCAGCGTCGGCTTTTTCACGACGCGCAAAAATTATGTCCATAAGATGGCGGGGCGTTTGGTCGGCGAGACTGTTGATAATCGCGGTCAGCGCGCGTATGTGCTCACGCTCACGGCGCGCGAACAACATATCAAACGTGAACGCGCTACATCCAACATCTGCACCAATCAAGGTTTGCTTGCGCTTGCCACTGCGATTTATTTGAGCGTGCTTGGCAAAAGAGGATTGAAGCAGGTTGCGAATCTTTGTTATCAAAAGGCGCATTACGCCGCGCGTGAATTAAATAAAATCAAAGGCTATAAAGTTTCCGATGAAACTTTCTTCCATGAATTTGTTTTGGAATGTCCCGCGCCCGTCGCTGAAATCAACGCGCATCTGCTCGACGAGGGCATCCTCGGCGGATACGATTTGAGTCGGGATTATCCGTCGCTTACGAATCAGATGCTGGTCGCCGTCACTGAAATGAATAGCAAGGAGGATATTGACGTGTTGGTGAAAGTTTTATCGGAGGTGAATCATGACTGACGTTAAGATTGTTGAACCGACCATCTTCGACATCTCCTCACCAGGACGCATCGGTGTGACGATGCCCGCTTCAGACGTCCCTGAAACTGATCCGCCTCCTCAACATTTTCTCCGCTCTGAATTGCCTCTGCCCGAAGTCGCCGAAGTGGACGTGGTGCGCCACTATATGCATCTCTCCAAATTCAATTACAGCGTGGACAGCGGTTACTATCCATTGGGTTCATGCACGATGAAATACAACCCAAAGATAAACGAAGACACCTGCCGCCTGCCAGGCTTTTTGTTCACGCATCCATTACAACCGATTGAAACTGTGCAAGGCAATCTGGCGTTGATGTATCAATTGCAGGAATGGCTGAAAGAAATCGCAGGCTTCGCAGGCGTGACGTTGCAGCCCGCCGCGGGCGCGCACGGCGAATTTACGGGCGTGTTGATGATGCGCGCCTATCACAAGTCACGCGGCGATGCAAAGCGCACCAGGATGCTCATCCCCGATGCCGCGCATGGGACGAATCCCGCGTCGGTCGGTATGATGGGCATGACCGTCGTCACCATCCCATCCGATGAGCGCGGCAACGTTGACCTCAAAGCGCTCGAAGCCGCATGTGACGATACGGTCGTCGGCATGATGCTCACCAACCCGAACACGCTCGGTCTCTTCGATGAACATATCGAAAGGGTGATTGAGTTGGTGCATGGATGCGGCGGCTTGATGTATGGCGACGGCGCGAACTTGAACGCGTTGCTCGGCATCGTCCGCCCCGGTGATTTGGGCTTCGACCTGATGCACTTCAACCTGCACAAGACTTTCTCCGTCCCGCACGGCGGCGGCGGACCAGGCGTCGGTCCCGTCGGAGTCGCCGCGCAGCTTGTGGATTTTCTGCCAGAGCCGCTGGTTGGCATCCTCGAAGACGCGGAAGACGGTTGGTCCCCGCTGTATGGCTTTGTCAAACCCGCCAGGACGATTGGACGCATGAAAGCCTTCAACGGACATTTTGGCGGCGGCTTCGTGCGTTCCTTCACCTACATCGCCATGCACGGACCCGATGGACTCAAAGACATCGCTCAATACGCGGTCTTGAACGCCAACTACCTGCAAGCGAGATTGCGCGACACGTATCATGTTCCATTCGATAGAATCTGCATGCACGAATTTGTGGCAGAAGGTCAATTTGATGGAAGCGACGTAAGAGCATTAGACATCGCCAAACGTCTGATGGACTATAACTTCCACCCGCCCACAAACTACTTCCCACTCATCGTCCACGAAGCGTTGATGATTGAACCCACCGAAACCGAAAACAAAGACACCCTCGACGCCTTCGCCGACGCCCTCATCAAAATCGCCGAGGAAGCCAAGTCCCAACCCGACCTGCTCCACAACGCGCCGAGCACTACGTTGTTCGGCAGAATGGATGAGGTCAAAGCGGCGAGGGAGTTGGTCCTGTGTTGCTGGTTGCCTGAGGGGTATGATTTGAACGCGTAAGATAAATATTGAACTGATAGAAAGCCTCGAAGGTGAAATCTCTTCGAGGCTTTCTGTTTGCTGTATAATAATACGTATGGCAATGCAAGACATCCGCTGGATTCAACGATTTAACCACTACACAAAAGCCTTGGGGCAACTGAAAAAGTTCATCCAGAAGGGGAAACTGAACGAACTGGAAGAGCAAGGTTTGATTCAGGCATTTGAGTATACCTATGAGTTGGCATGGAACACTTTGAAGGATTATTTTGAGTCGCAGGGCGATACCGAAATTCACGGCAGCCGCGACGCGTTTCGGCTGGCATTCCAGCGCAACTTGATTGAAGACGGTGAGACATGGATGGACATGGTCCGAAGCCGCACCCTGACCAGTCACACCTACAATGAAGAGATAGCCAAACAAATTTCAACGGCGGTTTCTCAACAATATTTCCAGCAATTTGTAAAACTGCATGAAAAACTACTCTCGTTGCAAGGGGAAGAGAAATGACCCTGCGCTTTGGTTTGAAAGAAACGACCATCCAAAAGATTTGCCAGGTCCTGTCCCATTATCCACAGGTTGAAAAGGCAATCCTGTACGGCTCGCGCGCCAAAGGCAACTATAAAAATGGCTCTGATATTGACCTGACCCTGCGGGGTGGCGCTGATTTGACCTTGAACGTGATTTATAAAATTCTTGATGACTTAGATGAATTGCTCCTGCCGTATACTATTGATCTGTCCATTTTCAAGGACATTGGCGACCTCGACGTAATCGAACATATTCAGCGCGTGGGGGTCACGTTCTACGATAAGAGCGAGGCAATCCCAGAGTTGGCAACGACATGAAAGCGGCGAGGGAGTTGGTGTTGCGTTGCTGGTTGCCTGAGGGTATGATACGAGTCAGTAAGCAGTAACTTTGAGGAGCCTCGGAATTTAACCGAGGCTCTTTTATTATTTTGGCGGTAATGCTATACTTAATTTATGAGCAACATTATCCAAATTAAGATTTTGTGTAGAACAAAATATAGAAGATATTTGATCATAATCATCCATTAAATCAAGGGAGATTAAAATGTCAGAAAACAATACACCAAATGTTAAGCCCGACCCCAATGTCACTGTTGCTAGAATCGGCATTATCATTGCATTGATAGGATTGATTGGGACTCTAGGAGTGGCTTATTTCAATTATCTAAGCACCAAACCTCCAGTTTCAGCTACCCAAACTACAGTAATCTCAACAACTGCACCTGAATCAACGGATACAGCTAAACCTCAATCTGAATTTGCTCTTGCTGAGAGTACCTTTGATGGCGATGATGATGGATGGTTGGCATTAGGTGCCGGTCCAAACGGAATCACTTACGAATCTTCTGGGGGAAATCCTGGCGGATTTATTATGCTTGGCGACGATGATGGAAATTCATATTGGATAGCCCCGGAAAAGTTTCTTGGCGATAAATCCGCAGCTTATGGCGGCATTCTAGTATTTGACTTCAAGACAACATGGATTGGCCCTAGCGAAACTTTTGATGCGAGTGATGTTATTTTAATAGGACGCAATGGAGTTGTGCTTACATACAATGCCGATTACATCCCCGGAAATATTTGGAAAACTTATACTGTTTCACTAAGCGAGTCTGCAAACTGGACAAGCCCAACAGGGGAAAAGGCAGCCCAAGAAGAAATTTATCAGGTGCTTTTACAATTATCGGAACTCCGAATTCGAGGCGAATTTATTCGTGGAGAATACGATTATGGAAATTTGGATAATGTCATAATGCTACGCAAACCATAATATCAGATGGCTATCTCCAGAACACTATCGCGATGAAATCTTAGTTCAATAAAGCTCTACATCCGCCGTACATTGTAAGTTAAGACTTCCGAAGTCTCAGAGACTTCGGAAGTCTTTGTTGTAAAATGCAACCATGAACAACAACTCAACAACCACCCCTCAACTATTCACCCTCCTCGAAGGGACTTGGGCGGGCGAAGGTCGCGGGCGGCGAGTGAGCGGGTGTTTTAGCCAAAACGTGATGAAGAGATAAATCATTTGACGAACAAGAAAGCCTTGGTTATACTTTGGGTATAACGAAAGGTGTACAATGCAAAGCATCAAAACCGCCATCTCCATTGACAAGTCCCTGTTCGCCCAGGCAAATGCGCTTGCCAAAAAATTAAAGGTGTCGCGCAGCCGCTTGTTTGTGCTTGCGCTGGAAGATTTCATCCAGGAGCAACAAAACCGCGAACTGCTGGAAAAAATCAATGCGGTCTACGCGGATGAGCCTGACGAATCAGAAAAAGTTCTGCGCCGTAAGAGCCGTAAATCACATCGCCGACTCATTGAGGGACAGTGGTAATCAATCAGGGCGATATGTATTGGGTGGAAGTGGATGAACCAGCAGGTTCCGAGCCTGGGTACATTCATCCGCACGTTGTGATGCAGAACAATCTATATAATCAAAGCAAGATAAGAACTGTGATCGTCTGCGCGCTTACATCCAACCTCAAACTTGCCAATCTGCCTGGCAATGTTTTGCTGGAAAAAGGCGAAGCGCATTTACCGAAAGCCAGCGTGGTCAATGTTTCGCAAATTTTTACGGTTGATAAGACCCAATTAGGCGAATACATCGGAACTCTTTCGTCAAAACGCATCAATGAAATCCTGGATGGAATTTCTTTATTCCTTGAACCGCGCGACTTGGATAAGTTTTAGTCTGTTTTGAGGGTATCCCCCATCGAAGTATGAGCGATAACTTCACAATCACTCCTCAACTCCTTGACCTCCTCCAAGGCGCCTGGGCGGGCGAAGGGCGCGGGGGATTTCCCACCGTTACTTCATTTGCTTATCGCGAAACGCTCACCTTCACGCGCCGTGATGAGAAAACGTTGGCGTATGAACAGCGCACCCAAAAGCGTTATGACGGTCAAACCGAATGGCTTGAATCGCATTGGGAGAATGGTTTCATCCGCGTTCTTGATAACGGTGAGTTGGAGTTGACCAGCGCGCAAATCGGTCGCACAGAAGTGTTGATTGGCAGTATCGAAACACTTGGCAATCTAATCCGAATCCATTTTGTGAGCAAAACGATCACGAATGACCCGCGCATGATCTCGTCCGCGCGTACTTTTGAATTGGAAGGCGATATCCTCCGCTACGAAATGGAAATGCAGACGACTGCGGTGGAACGGTCCATGTCGCATTTGAGGATTGAGTTGAGGCGGGTCAAGTGATTGAGAGACCTCCGAGGTCTGGCAGACCTCGGAGGTCTTGTTCATAGCCCCAAAGTATGTTTGAGGGCCTTATCCACTTCCTTCATGGGGATTTTCCCAATCACACGATCTATTGCAATCTCGGCAATGGTGGCAAGATTATCGGTCATCACCACCGAGTCAGTCAGCAAGCCTGAATCTTCCCGGCGGGCGAATCCAACTCGATCAATACGCGGCTTGGATGATTGGCGCGGAACACGCGGCTGGTAATCATCGCGACAACGATTTGCGACAAACCGCTTTCAAGATTATCCATTTGAACGATCAAGGCAGGTCGGGGTTTGGCGGTTTTCAGATCTGAATGAGGGAATAACACCAGAACAACGTCGCCGCGTCTAAACATGCGCTTCGTAGTTGTCATAGACGCTCATCTCTGGGCTGTCCCACTCTTCGGCAAAGGCGGCGAGTTGCGCGCGTAGCTCGCGGGCTTGATCTTCACTGATGCCGCGTGCGCGCAGGTCAATGACCCGCGCATGATGTCCACGGTCCGCACAATGGAACTGGAAGATAACATCCTGCGCTATGAAATGGAAATGCAGACAACCGCAGTCGAGCGGCTGATGTCGCATTTGAGGATTGAGTTGAAGCGGGTGAGGTAACTGAGACTTCGGAAGTCTTTTTGCTGTAAAATGAATTCCACAACTCATATTTCGAAGGGAATGATCGAATGCAAACGACCGGACTGAACCACATTATCCTGACAATCTCAAACATGGAACGATCCCGCGCCTTCTACGGCGACCTGCTGGGTTTTCCGATCAATGTGATCGAAGAAGACCCGGACAAAAGTTTTTTCTTTACCTGTGGAGGCGTCCAGTTCTTTTTCTTCCCGTCCCGCCAGCCTGTTCCCAATGACCGCTTCAGTGAATTTCGGATCGGGTTGGATCACCTGTCCTTTACCGCGCCGGGCAGGGAAGCCTTGCAGGAACTTGCCGACAAATTGATCGAGGCGGGAGTTGATACAAAAGGCGTGGAACAGTTCGCGCCCACAGGCAACTGGTACGTGGCGTTTCGCGATCCCGATAACGTTCAACTGGAATATTGGGCGCCTTAATCGTCCAATCTGCTTCCGCGCTGGCTAGGCAGGCGACATTACGCGCCGCCGCGGCAATATTCCCAGAGGCTTTGTCGTTGTATTGGCATAATATTACGCTGATTTCATGGACATGCCGGGGTTATAATTTCCATGGTTTCAATCTCACCACAGATGAACAGCGCCGTTTCAAAAGGAATTAACCGTGCATTGGGAAAATCTTCCGAAAGTGACGCGTAACGAGGACGCGATCCGCGAATACGAGCGGGAAGAAAGCAAACGGATCGCCAAAACCTTGAAGCGGGCGGCATGGATTGCCCTGTAACCAACGAGAATGTAGAAGGGCGAATTCTCAGTCTCTAATCTCCAGTCTCCAGTTATAATCCGCCCGATGTTTGAATTCCAAATCGCCGCCAAAAACAACCGCGCCCGCACAGGCATCTTCACCACCCCGCACGGCGACCTCCTCACGCCGGTCTTTGCGCCCGTTGGCACGCAGGCGACGGTCAAGACACTCACGCCCGAACATCTCAAGGGCATCAACGCCTCGCTCGTGTTGAGCAACACCTATCATCTCTACCTGCGTCCCGGCGACGAACTCGTGCGCGACATGGGCGGCTTGCACAAATTCATGGGGTGGCAACGTCCCATGCTCACCGACTCGGGCGGTTTTCAAGTTTTCTCGCTGGCGCAGACCCGCAAAATTGACGATGACGGCGTGACCTTCAAGAGTCACATTGACGGCTCGACGCATCGCTTCACGCCCGAAAAGGCGATTGCGATTCAAGAGAACCTCGGCGCGGACATCATCATGGCGTTCGACGAATGTTCCGATCCCAACGACCACGCTTACAGCAAACTCGCCATGGAACGGACTCATCGCTGGGCGGAACGTTCCCTCAAAGCGCAGACGCGATCCGATCAGGCATTATTCGGGATTATCCAAGGCGGCGTTCAAGCGGACCTTCGAGCTGACTCTGCCCGATTTATCGCTTCTCTCGATACGCCCGGCATCGCCATCGGCGGACTCTCGGTAGGCGAGACCAAACAGGAAATGCACGACACGCTCGATGTAATGTATCCATACCTGCCCGAACACAAACCGCGCTACCTGATGGGAGTCGGCACGCCGGAAGATTTAATTAATGGAGTATTGCGCGGCATTGACATCTTCGATTGTGTCCTACCAACTCGCCTGGCGCGTCACCACTCCGCCTTTGCCCCCGAGGGAAGATTAAATCTAATGAATGCAACCTTCGCCCGCGATGAAAGACCCATTGATGAGACCTGCGATTGTTATGCTTGTAAGGCGTTTACACGCGCATACATTCGTCATTTGATTGTGGCGAAGGAATTACTGGCTGGTACACTTCTCTCAATTCATAATCTGCGCGCGTTGATCAGATTGATGGAGCAAATCCGAGCCTACATTGCCGATGGCTCATTTGAGTCGCGCGCGCCTGAGTTGCTCAGTCAATGGCACGGTAACGCAGAACGAAAATCAAAATCCTTAACCGCTGAGACACGGAGTCACTGAGAGTTAATAATTCTCCGTGTCTTAGTGCCTCCGTGGTGAAAAATCACGGAGAATCAATGACCTTAATCCACGTCCTCCTCCTCGGCATCATTCAGGGATTGACCGAATTCATCCCCGTCTCATCCACCGCGCATCTGCTCATTGGGCAGAGACTGCTCGGCATCCCCGCCGATGACGCGATGTTCTCCTTCCTCGTCATCGTCCAGCTTGGCACGCTCGTTTCGCTTTTTGCTTTCTACTGGAAAGACCTCATTTCCATTGCCAATGCCACGCTACACGCTACACGCCCCACCCCCGAACGCAATCTGGGAATTTATATCATCCTCGCCACCATCCCCGCCCTGCTTGCAGGCTACCTGTTGAAAGACGCGGTCGAAGCGCTTTTCAAACAACCCATGCTTCAAGCCTCCATTCGATTGTTCTCCGCCGCCGTTTTACTCACATTGGCGGAAGCGCTTACAAAAAAGAATCGCACGCTTGATTCAATGACATGGTGGGACGCATTGATTGTCGGCGTATTCCAAATCATCGCGGTATTCCCCGGCGCCTCGCGCAGCGGCACGACCATTTCAGGCGGCATGTTGCGCGGCTTCGACCGTCCGTCCGCGGCGCGGTTCGCGTTCCTCATGTCCGTGCCGGTGATGCTCGCCGCGGGCGGATATGAAATGCTGGATGTGATTCAAATGCCGAATCTTGGAGAATTCCTGCCCCTGCTCGCGGTGGGGTTTGTCGCTGCCGCGATCGTCGGCTGGTTCGCCATCAAATGGCTGATTGATTATCTCAGCAAACGTTCGCTGTATGTCTTCGCGGCGTATTGTGCAATCGTGGGGATGATTGTGTTGGCGTTTTCCTGAACTAAACTGATGACTGTTCACTGATAACTTGTAACTCGTGACTTGTGCCTTGTATCCCATGCAAACTACGCAACCATGCAACTAACTTCCCTCCTCAAAACCCTCGTCGAAACCGAATCCCCCTCGCACGACAAATCCGCCGTTGACCGCGTCGGTATGATTGTGGCTGAGGAGATGCAACGGCTAAACGGACAAGTCGAGATTGTTCAAAACGCTGAAACAGGCAGTCACGTTCTGGCTAAATTTCATCCTTCATCTCTCATCCTTCATCCTTCCAAACCCATCCTCATACTTTGTCATCTTGATACCGTCTTCCCTCTCGGCACAATACAAAAGACTCCCTACCGCGAAGACGGCGACAAAATCTTCGGTCCCGGCGCGCTGGATATGAAAGGGGGCATCGTCATCGCGCTTGCCGCGATTGAAGAAGCGCAGAAACGTGGATTGAATCGTCCGGTCGCGTTGCTATGCACATCGGATGAAGAGATTGGCAGTCACGCCTCGCGCGCGCTTATTGAACAACTCGCGAAAGAGTCTGCGCTTGTCCTCGTGATGGAACCCGCGCTCCCGGATGGCTCGCTCAAAACCTGGCGCAAAGGCGTGGGTGGATTCGATATCAAAGCGAGAGGACGCGCCGCGCACGCGGGCGGCGATCATCAGGCGGGGCGCAACGCCATCGAAGAGATGTCGCATCAAGTCATTGCGATTCAAAAACTTACCGATTATTCAAAACAGACCACGCTCAATGTCGGCGTCATTCACGGCGGCACGGTATCGAATGTCGTCCCGGAAGAAGCGACCATCCAAGTGGATGTCCGCGTGATGCAACACAGCGAATGGGAACGCGTCGAAGCGGAAGTGAAAAATCTCAAGCCCATTCTCGATGGCACAACTATCGAAGTCACAGGCGGATTGAACCGCCCGCCGATGCCGTTCGACGACAGGATGAAAGCGACGTTCGAGAAAGCCAAATCCATCGCGTCGAAGATTGGGATTGAACTCAAAGCGGGCGGCACAGGCGGCGGGTCGGACGGGAATTTTGTCGCGGCATTGGGCATCCCATTGCTGGACGGCATGGGCGCGGTCGGAGAGGGTTATCACTCGGAGCGCGAATATATTTTTGCGGAGAGTATGGGGCAAAAAGCGAAATTGATCGCAGAGTTGATACGCGCGTGGTAACGCATGGCTTCTCCCCTCGCTGAGAGTCTCTCAAATTTTTTCAAAACATCTCGCAAACGGGTCGCGCCGTAGCGTTTTTTATTGTTTTGGTGTATCCTTAACACAGACTTCGGAAGCGTCGCTGTGGCGCCATGGCGGCATCTCTTTCGGAGTTGAAACAGGAAAAAATTCCAGGAAAGACTTCCGAAGTCTTTCCGATTCAGGAGACTGCGGTGATAAAAGACATCCTTACCGACGCTGAACACCGGATGCGCAGCGCCATTCAAGTGTTGCACGACGACCTCGCCGGGATCCGCACGGGACGCGCCAGCCCCGCCCTGGTGGAAAAACTCCCCATCGAATATTACGGGACGCCCACGCCTTTGCAGCAACTGGCTTCGATCAGCGTGCCGGAACCGCGCACTCTGATGATCAAACCCTTCGACGCGACCACCCTGAAAGCGATAGAAAAAGCGATTCAAGCCTCGGACCTGGGGCTGAATCCCAACAACGACGGCAAGGTCATCCACCTCAACCTGCCCCCGCTCAACGAGGAGCGCCGCCGCGATTTGGTGAAGCACGTCCATCATCGTCTGGAGGAGTCGCGCATCGCCGTCCGCAACATCCGCCGCGACGCGCACAACGATATGCGCGACTTTGAAAAAGAGAAATTGATCTCCGAAGACGATCTGGAGCGCGGCGAGGAAGACCTGCAAAAGTTAACCGACAAATTCATCGAAGAGGTCGCCGAGCAAGGCAAGAAAAAAGAAGCCGAAATTATGGAAGTTTAATTATGTCATTGCGACCCCGCCTCGCGGGGGAAGCAATCCCCTCGCGAGTTGGAGAGCGCTTCTCGAAGATTCGCAATGACAGATAATCTTATGTCAACTCCCCCCTTCAACGTTCCCGCTGATAAACTGCCCCGGCACGTCGCCATCATCATGGACGGCAACGGACGCTGGGCGCTATCGCGCGGCCTGCCGCGTCTCGCCGGTCATAAAGCCGGGACCGAAAACCTGCGCCGCGTCATCCGCGCCTCCGTAAAATTTGGAATCAAATACCTGACGATTTACGCCTTCTCCACCGAAAACTGGGGACGCCCGCCCGAGGAAGTGCAGGGACTGATGTACATCCTCGAAGACGTGATTGACCGCGAACTCGCTGAATTGGATAAGGAGGGCGTGCAGTTACGTCATATCGGACGGTTGGAAAGACTGGCGCCCCTCTTACAGAAAAAAGTGCTGGCCGCCATCGAGAAGACAAAGGATAACGACCGTCTCGTGGTGAACGTGGCTTTCAACTACGGCGGGCGCGACGAAATCGTCAACGCGATCCAGAACATTATGAAGGACGGCATTCCCGTCGAGGAGGTGACCGACGCGCTGGTGAGCCGTTACCTCTATACGGCGGGCGCGCCTGACCCTGATCTGATCATCCGCACGTCGGGCGAGTTGCGCGTGAGCAACTTCCTCATCTGGCAGGCGGCGTATTCGGAATGGTACGTCACGCCGACGTATTGGCCCGATTTCGACGAGGAGGAATATCGCCGCGCGCTGGAAACTTTCGCCTCGCGCGACCGCCGTTACGGCAAGGTCTCATCAAAGGAGTACGAGGCGTCCAATGCTTAGGCGCACGCTGACCGCCCTTGCGCTGGCGGCGGTCGGTCTGCCTGCCATCATTTACGGCGGGACGTTTTACTTCTTGATTATCGGTGTGTTTCTTGTGGGAGGCGCGTGGGAATACGCGCGTTTGTACCGCGCGGTTCAGTTTGAACCGAACGAGATCGTTACCATCGGAGGCGTGTTTGTGATAGCCACAGCGCGCTTCTTTTTTCCAGAATTTGCAGCGCTGGTCCTGGTTGTATCCATACTTGCGGCGATGACCGTTCACGTGATCGCCTACGAGCGCGGGCGCGATCAAGCCGGGCTGGATTTCACCGTCACGGTCGCTGGCATTGTATATATCGGCTGGCTGGGATCGTATTTACTCGATTTGCGAAACCTGCCCGACGGCGCGTGGTGGTTCATGTTTATTTTGCCGCTGGTCTGGGCGGGGGACACGGGCGCGTATTCCATCGGCGCGGCGTACGGCAGACATAAGATGTCGCCGCGCTTGAGTCCGAAGAAAAGCTGGGAGGGATATGTCGCGGGCATCGTCACGGCGATCTACGTCGGCGTGTTGTTTGCGTACGCTTACTCGTCGTTGGGAACGAAACCTTTGCATGGCTTGATCGTTCCCTTGCAAGGCGCGGCGCTTGGACTTGTGATCAGCGCGCTGACTCCGCTGGGCGATTTGGGCGAGAGCATGTTCAAACGCCAGGGCGGACTCAAAGACTCAAGCGCTGTCTTCCCCGGTCACGGCGGTTTTCTCGACCGCATTGATTCGTGGATCTGGGGCGCGTCCATCGGTTATTTCATCATCCGCTATTTCATTCTCTAACGGAGGCACAATGGAACCCAATTACGATCCCACCCGGAACCTGGCTCTCGAATTGGCGCGCGTCACCGAAGCGGCGGCGCTTTCAGCGGGTCGCTTCATGGGGCGCGGAGATAAAGTGGCGGCGGATCAGGCCGCGGTCAACGCGATGCGCACCGTCCTCCAGACTGTGGACATGAACGGCGTCATCGTCATCGGCGAAGGGGAAAAAGATAACGCGCCGATGCTGTACAACGGCGAACAGGTGGGGAACGGTTCGGGTCCCGACGTGGATGTCGCCGTGGACCCCATAGACGGGACGCGTCCTTTAGCCTTTGGCAGATCAAACTCGCTCGCCACTGTCGCCATCGCGCCGCGCGGGACGATGTTCGATCCTGGCCCGTTTGTGTACATGAACAAACTCGCGGTGGGACCGGAGGCGAAGGGCAGGATCAATATCGAGATGTCCATCACGGAAAATCTTCGGGCGATTGCCAAAGCCAAACGCAAGGACGTGGAGGATCTGACGACGATCATTTTGGATCGCGACCGCCACAAGGAGATGATCGCCGAGATCCGCGCGGCGGGCGCGCGCATTAGGTTGATCCCCGATGGCGACGTCGCCGCGGCGTTGATGACCGCCTGGCCCAACTCCGGCGTGGATGTGTTGTTCGGCGTGGGCGGCACGCCCGAGGGCGTGCTCTCGGCGTGCGCGTTGCGCGCCATGGGCGGCGAAATCCAGGGGAAGTTGTACGCGCGCGACGAGGATGAATTGCGCCGCGGACACGAAGCCGGTTATGACTTCGATAAGATCCTCACAATGGACGATCTGGTTTCATCGGAGGATGTCTTTTATGCCGCGACTGGAATCACCGACGGCGAACTGCTCAAAGGCGTCCGTTATTTTGGCGAAGGCGCCAGCACGGACTCGCTCGTGGTGCGCGGCTTGACCGGAACAGTCCGCCAGATCACCGCCACGCATCGCATTGACAAGTTGCGCCATTTGAGCGCGGTGAAGTATTAGCCATGTCATTGCGAATCTTCGAGAAGCAATCTTCCGCCAATTGAGGGATTGCGTCGCCCTTCGGGCTCGCAATGACAGACGTTGCTTGACACACCCTATCCTTGCACGTATAATCTCGGACGCTTTCCTCGATAGCTCAATCGGCAGAGCGAGCGGCTGTTAACCGCTAGGTTCCTGGTTCGAGTCCAGGTCGAGGAGCCAATGGAAGACCTCATACTTGAGGTCTTCTTTTTTATTGAGCAAGCGACGGGGAAATGACCGGAATTTGCATGAGCGGCGCGTCGTAAGGATTGTAGTCGGCGGGGAAATCCTGTTCGGGCAGATTGTGGTCGCGCAGCCATTTATTCCGTACGGCGATCCATTTATCGGACGCCGCCTGACCCTCCAAAAATATGACACCCACCGGTTTGGGACCTGCATACATTCCGGGCGCGCCGAGCCAGAGAATATAATTCTCGCCCACCCACGAAACTTCCGCCGGTATTTCCAACCTCGACCACCCCAAACGCGGTTCCGATCCGATCGCAAAAACAGAATCGCTGATTACCAATTTGTGATGAGGGACCTTCCCCTGCCATTTAATCCACCTGCCGGGTCCGTCCGCGCCGTTCGTTCCATACAGGCGCACATAGACGCGTTTGACGTAAATTGTATTGTCTTCATTTGCTCCAATGGGCGCGTTGCCTTCGACGTTTTCATCCTGTTCGCTGATGAAGACGTGAACCCCGTCGAAAAGACAATCCTGCACTGTGCCGGGTTCAAATCTATCATTATCAATTACATCGTCGCGGATCGCCGTAAAGTATGAATCCCGCAAAACCCAACTCCCTGTATTTGAATATTCGGGTTTCTCTCGAATCTTTATCGCGTCCTCGACATTATGGATGCGGACGTATTGCCACTCGATCGGTCCGTCGTTGTGGATATAGACGCCGCCGCCGCCAAAGTCGTGTGTGGTCGCCCAATCCCAGTCGCGGGGGATCGAACCGACAATAACGCCTCCGCGCCAGGTGATACGATTGCCCCCTTCGGCGTCGTTCTCACCATATATGTTTGCCGCTACAATGGATGTTCCATCCGGCTCTGGACCGACCGCCGCGCTTGTCCAGCGCGTCGCGTCAATGAGCGTGTAATCCGGGACTGTAGGCGAGTATCTATCGTTCGTCGCGCCGATTAAAGTAATCACGTTCGGACTCGGCGAAGGCGAAGAAACGATTTCCGTATTAACATCTTCAGTTACGGCAGTCAACCCGGGATCGCCGCCTGTTGAGCGGAGACTCGAATTGACGACCAGCAAGACGGACGCCAGCGCGGCAAGAGCAATGATGATTGTGAGTCTGGGTTTTGTTTTTACTGTCATTTTGAACCATGTAGCGGATTTGTCCTACGAAGTATACTATTCCCTTGCTTTTTTTAGCCACGCTGGATGTTATGGTCTTTCTTGAACAAGATTACGGGAACAAAGCGCTTTCGATGCAAGTCCTGAGTATAAGGAGGCTTCCATGAAAAAGTTAACCGCCTTCACGATCTTTCTCGCGGTATTTCTCGCCGCGTGCGCGCCCGGCGCGCAAAGCGGCGTATCCACGCCCATCGAAATCACCGCGCAGGTAAGCACAGCCATTGCGGAACCGGCGATCCGCCCCGGCACGGAGGTTCCCTTCGCGACGCCTGAACCGCCGACTCTGATTCCGACAATTTCATCCGGGCTTTCTCCGACCGAATTGAAATATCGCGTGCTGGATGAGTTCCCGGATTTCTTTTTCTGCGATCCCGATTTCTATCCGGTCGCGCGTGCGGATGAATTGGTCCTGGCTCTGGAACGTTTTCCTGAACTGCAAGCCAACGCGGAGGAGTTCCAGACGATCTTGAATCATAATGGGATGAACGGACAAAGTAATTTCACGGATGAAGAAAAACTGTCCATCTATCGCGAGCACAAAAAACTCAACGCGATTTACTTTGAACTGATTGGAGACGCCTATCAATTTCAAATCCAGACTGGAATGGAAGGGCAGGAGGGATTCGTCGTCAAAGGGACGATTGATGGGCGCGGCTCCATTGACCTGCAGGAACGTACAACGGGTTTTCCGATGTGTCCGATCTGCCTCGCCGCGGGGACAATGATTGATACGCCGCGCGGCGCTATCCGTGTGGAAAATGTCCGGGTTGGGGATCAGGTTTGGACGAGGGATGAAGCGGGTGAACGCGTGGTTGCCGTCGTGTTGAAGGCGGGCAGTGTGAGAGTCCCGATCACGCATCAGATCGTCCACGTCATCCTGGACGATGGGCGTGAGTTGCACGCGTCGCCGGGTCATCCAACTGCGGATGGGCGAACGTTGGCTGATCTCAAAGTCGGCGACATGCTGGACAGCGCGCGCGTGATCACAGTCGAACGCGTCCGTTATGAGGGGAGCGCCACGTTTGATATTCTGCCCGCGGGCGCGACCGGCTTGTATTGGGCGAACGGAATCCTGATCGGCAGTACGTTGAAACCATAGATCATAAAAGCGGAGCCGAATGATTTAGCTCCGCTTTTATGTGTGTAAAATTTGTTATTGCGTGATCTGCGTCTGTTCAGGGACGACAATCGCCATGACCAGGTACACAATCGCGATGCCGCCGAAGCCGGTGAAGAAAGCCAGCACGGTCAGCAAACGGACGATGGTCGGGTCAATGCCGAGGTATTCGCCCAAGCCCGCGCACACGCCCGCGATCATGCGGTTGGAGGTACTGCGGGTAAGTGATTTGTGGTTGTTGTTCATTCTGCGCTCCTTTCAATGATTTCTAGGGAGACATACGCACGGGAGCGCGCGAAGTTGCAGATTATTTATACTTCCTGCTTTCCAAATAATTTGCCACAGCCGCCCAAAGTAACGCCAGACCGATCATCAAGTAGACGACCGCCTGTAATCCGAGCCATCTGAGTTGTGAAACGCCAAAGGCTGTGAATAATATACCAATGCTCCCATAGAAGATTGTGTTCCGCACATAATCGGACCCGACGCGTTTGGCTTGCAGGATGTTCTTTTGCAAAAG
>Ga0247727_10009756_pt1 | contig 17231 bp, 15 predicted proteins | sample WisWelCaveWW1625_FD_202498 | JGI IMG/M metagenome (GOLD analysis project Ga0247727, IMG submission 202498) | Biofilm microbial communities from Wishing Well Cave, Virginia, United States - WW16-25 | ecosystem: Environmental > Aquatic > Deep subsurface > Groundwater > Cave microbial mat | place...
AACAATATCCGCCATCACTCACAGGACAATCGCAATCCTTCTGCCCGGCGACAGCCGCACCGCAATCTCCAGAATTTCCGTCCTGCCTTGCGAAGCCAGGCCCACAGATCTTTGGAACGCCACCGCAATCGCGCAATCCAACAGAACCACCGGTCTCTGCAAGCATTCAAGCCGCCGCGAACTTACCCCCCCCGTCATCAGTCATTGCAGAAACACCGGCAACGTGATCTGAGCATGAGGCATCATTCGCTTCAACGGTTCAGGCAAAGGACTGACAATTACCGTCACCAGTCTTTGAGCCGGATGCCCCAACGCGTTGTGAAAATGCGTCACCGGTCTCTAGAGCTTCATCGTCAGCCGCGGGCCGGCATCACACATCATTCGCTTCAGAAATATCGCTGGCGCGATACACAAAACCGGCATCGTTCCCTCGATCAGCACAAGTCGCCTCTTTTGGGAATGCGGCATCGTGACCTCAACGGATTTCCACAGAGGGTTGTGAAAATGCAGCATCGCCCGCTTGATATGCACCGGTCGCCGACAAGGCCGGTCCGTCATTTCGGATTGCAACGAAAGCAGCCCCATTACATGAAAATGGCCCACCGTTCACTCGAACAGCGAACACCGAGATATGAACGTTTCCGGCATCGGGATATGAATGACTACAATCCGCGCAGGCTCAGCATAAATCACCGCAACCTGGAAAAGGGAAAAGCATTCCGGGCTTTGTCACAAAAACAATTTGAGCCAAAGCATTTTGCAACGGTGAAGAAACTGCGACAGGCCTGTTACCCGATTGTCAAAATGAAACATAGCCGTCTGGACAGTCCATGTTACACAAATATCACCCGGCACAAGGATCTCTCGGCGAAATGCTATACGCAAATGAAGCTCCGCCACCGGGATCTTCAGACGAAGTGTTACCCGATCCCGAAAGTTCAGCACCAGGATTTGTCCTCCGTCTGTCTTCCGAAGTACCGTGTGAAGCATCACGATCTTTCTGCGGTTTGTTATATGCCATCCGTGAAAATTAAGCATCGCGATCTGAGCAATATGTGTTATCCGACGCTGATTGTCCGCCACAAAGACATGAATGAATTTTCATGTACACAGCCGGAAATCACGCACACTCCCTTGAGCCAATACAAAGTATTGTGTGATCCCAACATCACCAAAGGGACTACAACCATGGAAAGAATCGCAAAGGAAATCAACTATTGGTTTACCCGTCACAAACGTTTCTGCGACCTGGAGAAAAGGTATTCGGGCGTTACGGTAGGAGTAGTGGTAGAAACCAAATATGGTACAGCGGTGGTCACCGATTATGTCGTAAAAAAAGACATTTATTACCCATTGAAAATTGAAGTTGCGATTGCACAAAAGCGCGCAGAGAACGGGGATCCGCGTATCAAGACGATTCTGCTTAGCAGAGAAGAGACCAAGGAGATCATGATTGTCGAACTGATCAAGCGACAGAAATACATCTGGCTTGTCCGTATGTATCCGGAAGAGAGGAAGAATCTCGACAAGCTGAAGGAGTTGTACCTCGATCCGAACCTGAATAAGGCACCGGGTCCCGGACCGGGTCCGGATGACAATTAATTTCGTCAGGGGGCAGGGGTGAACCGTTGCCCCTGCTTTTCCCGTCGAAACAACGGCAAACCTTCGGACCACTATGTTTCTGATTCTCATTTTTCTGACGACTTTGCGTCGATCCACCCCCGGTATAAGGCCTCCGATTCGTCATCACCACGTTTGCGCATGACGATCTCATAATCCCGTGGGGCCGTTTCCCCGGAAATCTCAACCGCAATGACAATGGTTTGCGAACTTCCATTGCCGGAAATTTCAAGCTGCAGGGTATCTCCGGACTTTTTTTCGCCGAAAAATTCGCCGAGCGATATCTCTCCGGCAGCCTGTCTGTCAATGCTGATCAGAAATTGGCCCTGTCCGATGCCGGCATTTGCGGCTTCGCTTTCAGGATGGACCTCGCGAAGGTAAAATCCGCGGGAAGTCTTTTCCCAACTTCTGATTCCGATGATCTCCAGGCTGAGTCCCTTCCGGGCTTCGGATGAGATCTTCAGCCCAAAGGGAGTAAAAAAATCGTTGTACGGAATCGTTTCGGTGCCGTCAACATATGCAGAAAAGAACCCGGTGAAATCCTGCCCGGTGACTTCTGCCACTGCCTGCCGGATGCCGTATTCCGGTACTCCCAAACCTTTCTGATAAAAATTCCGGTACAACCAACGGAATACATCATCCAGCGACTTTTCACCATTTGTCTTGCTCCGGATGGCAAGATCAAGAATCAAACCAATGCGTGAACCAAGCGGATAGTAAGACGAAGATGCATTCGGATTGCCGTATTCAGACTGCGACACCCAACTCTCGAAACTTGCTGAAGACGGACTGACAATTTTGGAGGAATAATCATTTTCCAATTGAGCAATGTTGTTTTGCAGAATGGAAATAAACTGTTCTTCCGCGATCAGTCCTGCACGCAGCAGGATCAGGTTGGTATAGTAATCTGTGACACCTTCGGTAAACCAGTGCAATGTCGTGTACATTTCGCGCTGGTAATCGTAAGGCCACAGGGCGGCAGGCCTGATCCGTTTCACATTCCACAAATGCCAGAATTCGTGGCTGGTAATCCCATACATTCCGCCAAGCGATTCGGTTCCGTTGAAAACGGTTTCCGGCAATGTGTAACAAGACGAATAACTGTGCTCGACGGCGTGACGGCTGTTGTAGGGAAGCAATATATATAAAAAATGATATTGCTTTAGAGGAACTTCCCCGAATATCGCCGACTGTTCGCGGATGATCTTCTCCACATTTTCAAGCAATTTCAGTTCCACCGCTCTTCCTCCGGAAAAGTTCCCCTGGAAATGGAAATAATATTGGACGCCCTCAATTTTTGTTTCCAGGGTTTTCAGGTCCGCTGACAACATGGTAGGGGAATCAATGAACTCATGGTAATCGCGGGCGGTGAACACATTGTGTTGTTTGGTCTTTTCAAGCGCAGTGCCGCTTTTCCAGAGACCGGGCATGGATGGGACAGTCAACCGGCAAGGCAGATCATAACGGTTTTCCAGATGCATGAACAGGTTGGAACCGTTGAAATATGCCATTTCCCCGTTGAGTACGCTGGATCCCGCATCCATCACATTTGCATAAAATGAATATTCGATCTCGATTTTCCCGGATGCCGGATTTTCAACTTCCCAGGTATCCTTATCCGTTTTCTTCCATGCGAGTGACTCATTCGTTTCCATTCCACGAGCCCGGAATCCGGAAACAGCAGCAGCGTAATCCTGCAGATAATATCTTCCGGGACGCCATGCCGGGATCTGGAAGCGCGAAACTTTGCCCGGCACAGGTTCGGTAGCCAATTTCACCAGGTAGATGTGCGATGCCGGCTCCTTCCATGACAGTTCAAATTGATATTCCCGGGCCATGACATAGAAATGCAGAAGCAGGCCAGGGAAAAGGATGAAGATTCTTTGCGGAAATGACATGAAAGGAAATAATGATAAGCGCTGAAATTAGGGAAATCCCCTAATTTTATCGAACCCGATGCAAATCCCGATGCCCGAAACAGCAACAAAAGTCCCCCGTTTGAAAATAGACCTCGACACCCTCCTCAAAGCCTATAGGCTGATGTGTACTGCGAAAGAGATGACCTTGCTTTTTGAAGAAAAGAAGGAAATCACAAGCAGGTATGTGCATGCCACTTCCCGTGGCCATGAAGCGATTCAACTTGCCATCGGATTGCAGCTTTTGCCTCATGACTTTGTTTCCCCATATTACCGCGACGATTCCATCCTGCTTGCCATCGGCATGAAGCCTTACGATTGCATGTTGCAATTGCGGGCCAAAGCCGATGATCCGTTTTCAGGCGGACGCACTTATTACGGGCATCCCAGTTTGCGTGATGCAGATAAGCCGAAAATCATCCATCAAAGTTCTTCGACGGGAATGCAGGCAATACCGACGACCGGAATCGCTCATGGAATCAAATACCTGGAGCAACAAGGGCTGAAGAAATACCGCAGGAAAAAGAAAGGCAGCAATTCCTCTGATCTGCCGCCCATTGTTGTTTGTTCGCTCGGCGACGCGGCGGTGACAGAAGGTGAGGTTTCCGAGGCCTTTCACAACGCTGCGCTTTGGCAATTGCCCATTCTGTATCTTGTGCAGGACAATGGATGGGACATTTCAGCAACGGAAAAGGAGACCCGCGTGCAAAATGCGCTGCAATACGCAATGGGGTTTCCCGGTCTGGAGGCAGTTGCAGTAAACGGAAGTGATTTTATTGAATGTTTCGACACCGTCGGAAAAATTTACCGGTCAATCCGGAAGGAACGCCGCCCTTTCCTCCTTCATGCGAAAGTGCCATTGCTGAATCATCATACTTCAGGCGTCAGAATGGAATGGTATCGTCCTGAAAGTGATCTCGCCGAACACCATTCCCGCGATCCTTTTCCTGTGCTGGAATCAGAATTGATCCGGATCGGAATCGGACGGGAAGTCCTCGACGAAATCTCTGCGAAAGCGGCGCGCAGGGTTCGCAGGGATCTGGAAAAAGCCAATGCCGCACGTGAGCCTTCACCGGAGAATTTATTCGACCACATATTCGCCCCCACCACGATAACGGAAGAAAAAGGAAACCGGAATCCGTCAGATGGCAAGGAAATTGTCATGGTGGATGCCGCTCTACATGCCCTCGATGACATGATGAAGGAATTCCCGGAAGCTTTGTTATTCGGACAGGATGTCGGTGGCGAGCTGGGGGGGGTATTCCGGGAAGCCGCGACTCTGGCAAAAAAATACGGATCGCAACGTGTGTTCAATACTGCCATCCAGGAGGCGTACATCATTGGCAGTTCTGTCGGCATGTCTGCTGCAGGATGCAAGCCTGTAGTTGAAGTTCAATTTGCTGATTACATCTGGCCGGGAGTGAATCAATTGTTCGCGGAAGTCAGCAGATCGTGTTACCTGTCAAATGGCAAATGGCCGGTTCAGACATTGATCCGCGTTCCGATCGGGGCATATGGCAGTGGAGGACCTTTTCATTCCAGTTCAGTCGAATCGGCGATTCTTACGATCAAAGGATTGAAAGTCGTGTATCCTTCGAATGCCGCAGATATGAAAGGATTGTTTAAATCTGCATTTCTGGATCCGAATCCGGTCGTCATGTTTGAACACAAAGGTTTGTACTGGGGCAAGGTCCCGGGGAGCAAGGAAGCAAAAACAATTGAGCCTGACAGTGAATACATCATTCCGCTTGGGAAGGCCAGGTTGTACCTGGAAGCGGATGAGGATAAGATTGATTCGGGCGAATCATGTGTGGCAATCACTTATGGAATGGGGGTTCATTGGGCGAAGAACGCAAGCATGGAAAATTTTCCGGGACAGGTTGAAATCCTTGACCTCCGTACTCTGGAACCGATTGACTGGGAAATGATTTGCGAATCTGTTTCCCGCCATGGTAAAGTCCTGGTTCTGACCGAGGAGCAGGTGAGGAATTCTTTTGCTGAATCCCTGGCCGGAAGGATTTCCATGGAGATGTTTGCGGCTCTTGATGCCCCGGTTCAAATCATGGGTGCGGAAAATATTCCGGCGATTCCGATGAATTCAGGGCTGGAAGCGGCGATGCTGCCAAATGCCGCAAAGGTGGCAGACCGGATCAGGCAATTGCTGGATTGGTGAAAAGACATAGTCTGTTTCAGTAATTTTGTTCCGCACGCAATTGTGCGGAAATTGCACCGTGCAACTGTTGTACCTCTCTCCGGAAAATCTCCGCGATCGGAACTTCATGCGTGAGCTGGTTCATGGCTTCAAACCGGGATCAAAAACCCTTATCGTTCACGGGCATTTTGGTCCGTCTTTGACCGACACCCGGTTTGTATCCAAGCGAATTTCTTCCCTGATCAGCGAAACCATGGTGGTTGCAAACGCGGTTTCGGGAGATTTTCGTGGCATTGTAACAATGAATTCTGATGGTTTGGACATTCGTGGAGATTTGATTCAAGATCTGATGAAACACCTGCACGTCCTGGTGCTGAGTCCAGCCGGTTTGGTCAACGGCTCTCCCGGCGAAGTCCCGGTCCCTGAACTGATCGGGAAATTGATTGCGGCAATGAAACCGGATGAGTCGGTGATGTTCCCGGGAAACAGTTTGTCACCGATTTCTGCAAGCCGTCCGCTTATTTCCGGACCAGAAGATCACCATCGTCTGACGGAATTGTATGAAGAAGAAAAGCAGGTTCTTGATCTGGCTCTCGGCTTCGCACCGGTGGTAATCGCCTCAGCATCAAACTTCCGCAAGTGATCAGAAAATCGGAAGGAATTGTTTTGAAAACGCGGAAATTCCGCGAGACGAGTTTGATTGCCACGATTCTCCTGCGAACTGCAGGGCGACGGGACTTCATTGTCAAGGGAATCAGGACTTCGAAACCTTCCGGAAAACTTGCCATTTTCCAGCCGATGTCAATTGTGGATGTCGTGTATTACGACAAGCCCAACCGCGACCTGCTCTTGCTTACTGAAGCCCATCCGGCAGTTATTTTGAAAACGGCACAAAGTCATCCGGGAAAACTGGCGCTTGCCATTCCTGCACTTGAATTGTATGACATTTCCGTCAAGGAAGAAGAAATAAATATCCCTCTATATGAATTCCTCAGGAATTTTCTTTTGACTCTGGATTCCTCCGATGACAAATGGATCCATCACTTTCTTCATTTTGCCGTTCATCTCACAACCTTGCTGGGATTTCAGCCGCATGACGATGCCGGAAGAGAGGGCAAGCCTGTTTATTTTGATCTGAATTCAGGAACGATTTATGATTCGGCCAAAGGAAATGATAGCCACCGGCTGATTCTTGACCTGCTGCGATGCGATTCTGCGGAATGCAGGAACCTGATTTTCACCAATGAAGCGAAGAAGGCTGCCATTCTCCACCTTCTGGATTATTACCGGCTTCACGTGGAGGCTTTCCGGGCGCCGGGAAGTATTGCAGTGTTTGGGGAGGTCTTTGCCTGAGGCGAGGGATTTTCCTTCGGGAATTCGTCAATTTTCCACTACGGCTACTTTTGTAAAGCAGGAATTTTCCCCGTTTTCATCAGCGATCATCACAATATAAATTCCCGGCCTTGCCCGGTTTCCCCATTGGTCATTGCCATCCCAAATCGCCTGACCGCCAAAGGAATCCACTTCCCGGAGCATGAGTCCCGATGTCCCGGAAATCTTACAAACCGAATTTTCCGGCATTCCACGGATGGTGACGTCACCATAGTAACCTGGCAACACCGGATTCGGGAATGCATACAATTCGCTGCAATCTGAGATTCCTTCGATTGCATCTCCCATGAAACTCAGCATGCCTTTGTCGGTTGCGAAATACACTTCGCCGGTGAAGGGATTGACTGCGATGTCACGGATGTCATTGGAAAACAGCGGACTGTTATCTGTTGTGAGATGGTAAACCTGTTCCGTGCCGTCTTCGCTGATGAGAAATGCGCCCTGGTCGGTTGCGATCCATTTGCGATTGGCACCGTCAACGGCAATATCCTGAACGCGTTGAAATTTCATGAGGCATTGAAATTCAAATACAGGACAGCTTGCATCGGATGCAAACTCGGTGAAAACGGAAAACGGATCGTAAAACACCGTGATGCCGTCATTGGTTCCCACCCAGATATGTCCATTTTTGTCTTTGGCAATGGAGTAAACATTGACTGTTGGCAGATCCCCGTTTCCCACGGCAGAAGTCATATTCCGGAAAAGATCATCGGAGGGATCATCAAGCGTCCCGTTATCTGAGAATACCGCGACGCCACCACCGTCATTTGCGATCCATTTTTGATCAAATTCATCAATGACAACATCCAGCGGACGAACGCCGGGGAGGGAATAGGCATAATGGTCGCCTTCCGGTGTAATCACGCTCAGCAGCCGGTCTCCTTCCGCCAGGATTGTCGTGATCCAGATATTCCGGAAGCGGTCAAGGACGACAGAATTGGCCCGGATGTCATCGTCGTCAACGCCGATCGGATTCTCCATGGATGAATTCAGGTGGTTGTAAGACCTCACAGTATCCCCGTGGTACATGAGTCGCAATCCCCAGCCCTTGCTTGTGATGTAGGCGGTATCGTTAACCGGATCAACGTAGCCATTGGCAAATCCGCGGTTGATGTAGTCGGTCAGATATCCGTTTCTCTTGTTGATGTTTTTCCAACCATCCTGGTAGGAATAATAATAGATTCCATCTTCACCGGGAACAATGTGAGAGGAATTGCTTGCATAAGGCAGGAGATAAAATTCTCCGTTTCCCGGAATGACCTGTTCCGAGAGATTGTTCCACGGTCCATCGGGATTTAAGCGGAAGAATTCATTGTTTCTGAATTTTTGCAACCCCGCGAGTTGTGATCCAAGCCAGATTTCATTTGAAGTTGCGATTGCAAAATTTGGGGTACCGCCGTTGTTGCAAAAGACGAGGCTGTCACCCGGGTACAGGGCTTCCAGATGGTTATTTGCGGTAGCGACGACGCTGCCAGACTCTGCCCGCAGGAAAACCGGTTCGATGGGAGTCATCGGTGCGATTTCCCAATTTCCATTTGCCTTCCGGTAAATCGTATCATACACATGAGAATACACCATTCCATTGGCAGAAGTCACAAAATTCACCCTTCCTTCTTTGAAATTTGAAGTGTCGGCTTCCTTGAGCCAGGCCGTTGGGTCGGTAATATTCGGATGGCTGAGCGGAACCTTGAAAAGTCCGTTGATTCCCATCGCAGCCCAAAGTGTGTCGTTGAAAACGGTCAGGTCTTCGATAACTGAGCCGGTGAGGACGTTGCCGATTTTGGTAACGGAAAAGCGGGTTTCATTTTTAGCGATATCAAAAACAACGATACCAAAATTGGTGGCAATGTACAGGTAGCCGTTGTGGGATATGAACCGGTTGATGCGCTTCGAGTTGAAGGCTTCGGAACGTTCGATGTCAGTAATGACCGAGATGACATCGGGAGTATCAAAAAAGTTGATCATCCCGTTGGCGAAGCCGATGAAAATTTTCCCGCTGGAAGAATCATGGTAAATTGTGGATGCTTCGATTCCGCTCATTCCATCAACAGTTGAAAATGTTTCGATTTCACCTGTTGGGATATTGTAGCTGAAAATTCCTCCTTGTGTCGCCACCCAGACTTCTTCGTCCCGCAAAGTGCCTGCTCCGGCATTAAAAAAACTGGTATAGGAATTCCAGCTTCCGAGCGGAGAAGGATTTTGAGCGATAAGGGAGGGGGAAATGGCAAGAAATGCTGCAGCCAATCGCAAAAAAGTGGCGGGTTTCGAAGGATGAAATAACTTGATTGTGAACGATTTGAAAGCCATGCGATTTGGAAATCTGTCTGCCACAGGCAGTGTTTAACAGCAGGACAAAAGTATGAATTCAGGCCGATAATAAAGATGCAATTCGAATTCTCCCAGGCCGGCGCCTTTCCCGTTTTCAGGCCAATCCGATGTAATTTGCACGAAGATGGCTGACATCAGACCTTTCCGGAGCTGGAGGTATAACCCCGGCAAAATCTCGGATATCAATCTGAAATTTTCACCCCTGTTTGATGTCGTTACTCCGGAACAACTGGCTTTCCTCTATTCGATTGAAAACAATTCCATTCACCTTTCGGTGCCAAAGAGCATGATGGATGCCGTGAATAAACTCCGGGAATGGAAATCGAAAGAGATCATTGTTCAGGACACAGTTCCAAATGTATTCGTCTATTACCAGGATTTTTCAGTGTACGGCAAAAGTGAAAAGTTTACCCGCAAAGGATTTGTATGCATGGTGAGGATGAACGGACGTCACGACAAACGGGCGAATGATATTGTGCTCCACGAAGACACGATCGCATCCAGTGTGAATGACCGGATTGCGCTTCTCGAAAACACCATGCTCAACGTTTCTCCGACACATGGCTTGTACAACGATCCGGGTTTTCAGCTCGAACCTTTGATGGATCGCTGTATGGAAAACCCGGAATACGAATACATGGATTACCAGGGGGTCATCAACAAATTGGCAATTGTCAGCAATGAAAAGGATATCCGCATTTTTGTTTCAGCCATGCGGGGAAGGAAAATTTACCTTGCCGACGGGCACCATCGTCTTGCGGGAAGCCAGGCAGTGCAGGACAAATTCCGGAAGAATCCGGCCGGTCTTCCTGCCGACAGCATGGTCAATTATCACTCTATGTATCTGACAAATCTTTGTTCCGATGATCTGCAGATCTTGCCCATACATCGTGTCCTCACTCCTGGCGAAATGATGCCAACGATCGAAGATTTTCTTCTGAAATTCTCCGGATTCTTTGTGATTCATGAAGCAACCTTGCACCGTGAACCCCTCTACGCAGAGCTTGCCCGGAAAAAAGGATGCATCGGAATGATATTTGACGGGAGACAGTTTGTCCTGGAAATGAAGAATGATGCAGATCGGATTCTGTCCAATCCGCTCCCGATTCCGGATCAGGTAAAACTGCTTGATTACACAGTTGTTCATTATTTTATTTTCGACCGGATTTTCGGACTGAGGTACGAAACGCAGTCTTCGGTTTCCGGAATCAGGTATGAGAAGGATTATTATTCAGCGGTAAAGGCGGCTGACCGGGGAAAACCGGAAGTTTCATTTGTTGTCAATGGCATCGGGATGAAAGAGATGTTGAGTGTATGCGAATCCGGGGCCTTGATGCCGAGAAAATCAACCTATTTTTATCCCAAGGTCCTGTGCGGACTGGTATTTGCTTCGATTGATGACAAGGAAAACAACAGTCCCCTTGATGCTGGCTTCCGGCTCCCCGAGGAGGAAGCAGCTTCTCGCGGAACTCGGGTATGAATTTGTAACCAAGGTCAAGCCGACGGATGAAAAATTGCCGGAGGGAGTTGGTCCGGCAGAAGCTGCGGAGATCATCGCGGGAAAAAAGATTTCTCAATTTTCTGATGAAGCACAGACCTTTCTTGTGATTGCTGCCGACACGATAGTCGCGGCAGGGAATTCAATTCTGGGCAAACCGGAAAACGCCTTTGAGGCAATTCACATGTTGCGGCAGCTTTCCGGCAGATCTCACGATGTCATCACCGGTGTGGCGATGCAACACAAAGGCAAACTGCTTGTTTTTCATTCACGAACGGAAGTTTTTTTCCGCGAGTTGACTGAAGCGGAGATGGAATATTACGTCAGGCACTACCGTCCGTTTGACAAGGCAGGTGCCTACGGCATTCAGGAGTGGATCGGCCTTACCGGGATCGAGAGAATAAATGGTGATTATTACAATGTGATGGGATTGCCGGCGGCGAGGGTGTACCGGGAGATTGAGGAGTGGGGGGGAAGGGGAGTTTGAGAAAGCGGTACGAGTGATCAGGAATTGGCTGCCAATGGCGTAGCGAGTCCCGACTTTCTCAGAAAATACCCGTTTTTCACAAGCCGATCTTAATTCCAGTGTTACAAGCAAGAAAATTTTTGCAACTCACTTTTCCCCGTAATGGCCGTAGCAGGAAATTATCTCAACAAGGTCATTTTCGCACCGATAGATTAGGCGGTGTACCTGATCAATTCTGCGTGACCAACAACCACTCATGTTTCCTCTTAGGGCTTCTGGCTTGCCCAGGCCAACAAATGGACTGGCATCAATATCCAAAATCAAATCCATAACCTTTCCTGACAATTTTCTGTTTTCCCTTTTCAGGTGCTCGTACCCCTTGAAAAATTCTTCAGAGAAGCGAAAGTCCATGATCAGGCTCCCTTGGCGAAAACTTTTTGCAAGGTGTCAATCGAATATTTCGGGCCGGGGTTGAATTCAAGTTGTAGAGAAGAATGAAAAATCCGAATGCTGTTCATTAATTGCTCGCTCCCATAAAGGACATCGTCTTCAGGCTCCCACAAACCTGTAAGTAAAGAATGAGCACCGTAGGAAATGATGGATTCACGAAAAAAAGGGTAAAGTTCCTTTTCGATTTTCTTTTTTGGGAATGTAATTTCACCGTCATCAATAAGTAAGGCGATGATAAAACAAGCTTCCGAATCCAGTGAGGAATATATCCAATTCGCGATAATTTTTCCTTGAGCCGTGGGCATCAGTTCCAGCATTCGAATCGTCTCAAAAGATGGTTTTTCATTTGAAAATAATTGCGCCCAATCCTGAAATGTCTTCGATTCCGTTTTTTCCGTAAATTCCGAATAAATCTCGTTGAATAATGCAAGTGAGGTGGTCAACAGGGTTTCCAATTTGGAAAAAGAGGAGGTCTGATATCTGGCTACGGTCTCCGCAACAATTTCGTCGGAAAACTGTGCATGTGTTAATCCCTCTGCGGAAAAAAGATCAATGAGCTGAAATCGCAAATCGAAAATTTTTTCACGAACAGCCTCTACCAATTCCCTGATTTCGTGCGTAGCGGATCGAACGACCAAAATATCCAACAGATCATCAATCTGCCGTTTTATGTGACCATCGCCAATATCGGTATCCTGCCGCCAGGCATCAACCATAAATTGCGAAAATGGTTTTTGGGCAACGAACATGACGTTGTGAATTGTTTTTCAAAGTTATGAAATCCGTAACGATTGATGGTATTATGATATTGTAGCAAACTTTGACCTATCGAATAGACCGGAATTGTTCCCTCAAGCCATAAATTCTACTCCATCGCCATCCACTTCCGCACCCTTCCATCTGCCTTAACTTCAAAGTACATTACACCCGGAATCAACACCTCCGCTTTCCTTCCAAACAAATCAAATACCTGTGTTGCAATTTCCGTGTTCTCGTCCTTCGTCGGCGCGATCGAATTCAGATTGCAGGGAGTCACTCCCGGAACAAACGGGAGCGACGCGGCATACCCCGAACCATAGGGCGCATAAAACTGAAAATCCTGATCCGGAAAGACAGTGATGGACTGAGTGCTATCCCCCGTGGACCAAAGCCAGGGTCCCTGGGCCGGACCCGTGAGAATCACGCTGTCACCCGCTTCCATGCAGGAAATCAATGGTCGGGGAATGGGTGTAAACGGCTGAAATAACATCGCACGGTATGAAATGACGCCATCCTGGAAAAATGCCTGTGAAATCAGATTGTCCTGCGAATCCAAAAACGTGAAGCTTGCGTCAGGCCGCGAGCACCAGCCATTTCCAATTAACTTATTTGAGTTGAATGTCTGGAAATTCCCCATTGCCTTCACGTGAAAACCGGGATTGTGTGCATATTCCCAGACTTTTGTTGCCGTCCAATTGATGGTGTCAATCTGGTACTCCACCGCACGCGAAACTTTCGGCGGACTCATCATATTCGCGTTGTCGAATACAGTCAACCTTCCGCTGGAAATGAAGCTGGCATCATGCTGTGCCGTGAATCCGCTGTCATTTACAAATACAAAAGAATTGTTTTTTCCGCCGAGAGACCAAATCACATTTCCCGTGGCCCTGCTGATCTTGCAAACCGAATTCATATGACGGAATGAAACGATATAATCCCCGTCAAGATCTTCAGAAATTGAATTTCCATGGCAATAATCAAATCCATTTTGAGCATATCCGTAAAATCCGTAACCAAGCGAAGGGTGAAGATGGTTGCAACTGTTCCATTGCCAGACAAGATTCAGGGAAGTGTCAAATTCCTGGATTCCAAAACAATAAACAACAGTTGCAGTATCCCCCGGACTTCCCTGGAAATTCCAGGCACTCAGATCCATGGTGTCAAGAATTTTTGTGGAAATGACAAAATGCCCGTCTGATTTTACCATGAATTCATGTGAGTCCGGATAATTGCCGTTCAGCGGAACGATGGAATCGAGGTCATCAAGAAATGAATCCATGATCCGGTATTGAACATTGCCGGGCTGCACCACATCACACCAGGTGAATAGATCTGATGCCGGATGATACCGGAAATTGGTAGCAACCTTGCGCGGACCGGTCCGGTACCACAGAACATATCCGTCGTCGTCAAGGATCAATGCCGAAGGCGGAACGTATCCGGGATCCGCCGGGCCACCGAGCAGCCAATACGGAGTCAGCATATATTTTCCATAATTGCCTGTATCATACAACTGGAATTCGTAAGGATACAAATGCGGGGAAACCGGACGATTGAAATTTTGCGCGCTCAGAATTCCATGAAGCAGGAGAAAGAGAAGCGCAAAAAGTTTCATTTTTTTCTTTGTGATTGACGGAGGTATAAGTTGTAAATGTCGGGAGTCTCAATGATTTTCTTTTCGTACCCATGAATTGCGCATTCGATCATTGCCAGGCCGACGCGGCTTGTGTCTGTAACAGATTTCGGAAATGCCCGGAACAGCGGAAAAAGGGGCCAGGTGATGGTATACATCCAGTTGTACCAGGACGTCCGTGATTTGATTCCTTTCTTTGGCAGGATCAAACCCGGTCTGAACATGAATGCCTGCCGGAATTTCATCGCCATCAAATCGTTTTCTGTTTTTCCCTTGACTCCTGCCCATGTACTTCGGCCTTTTTCTGCAGATTCGGTGCCCACACCGGAAACATATATGAAAGTTGAATCCGGATTTTGCTCCAGGAAAGCCTTTGCAATGCCGGTCGTCAGATCATAGGTGATTTTTTTATATTCGTCCGCCGGTTTTCCGGCAGCCGTCGTCCCCATGCAGAAGAAAAAGGTATTGTATCCTCTTAACTTCTCCAGGAACATTTCCGGACGGTAAAAATCTGAAGCGAGCACCTCGCTGATTTTCGGATGTTGCATTCCCAGCGGACTTCGGTTCAGAACCAGTACCGATTCCACAGATTCATGGTCAATACATTCGTACAAAGCTCCCTTTCCGACCATTCCCGTTGATCCGGTGATGATGACTTTGAGTTTCATGATCGTTTTCGAATCAATCGGTGAATTTCACCACTTTCTTTTCTTCTTATCAATCTTCATGATTCCCAGTTGCCCGATGTTTCGCAGTGTCTTGAATTCCCTGATTTCTGCCAATCTTTCAAAATTGATACCGATTCCCGCTTTCACTGAACAAAAAAATCCGTTGAATGGTTCCGGAACATCTTCCATTCGCCGGGAATATCCCGCTTCTGCAGCCGCGAGAATGCATATGGGCTTTTGCAGATTGCTTACATAATGAAGTCCCAAACCGGTGCGGAAATAGAAATCAGCACCCGCGCCTTCCGGACGCTTGTCGTTAAACAATCCCGCCTGAACAAGAAAAACGGGGTAGAGATTTGACCCGGAACTGATCTTTCCGAAATGAAGGCGGAATCTTGTTGGATTCCATCCTGCCGTTATTCCCGTTTCATATGCACGACCATTATATGCCGCGGCAATTCCCATGGTGCGGTAGCCAATCCGCGAACATCCGCGATCGCCCTGAACATACCGGAAATCAATGACCGGCGTGAGACCTGTCACCGGGCTGATGAGCATTCCCGAAAAGAATGAACTGTACCTCCAGCTCCAGCCTTGAAACGCCTGTGCTGTGACCGGAAGACAAATGACCACAATGAACAATACCTTCTTCACCTTACCGCATTGGAATTCAGTTTCGAAGAACCTCCAATTTAGCTCAAAATCGGGTTCGGATTACAGCGTACGCCAAAGAGAATGAAGATGTTACGCTTTTTAGAATATTCTGACACCCGGCCGGTTTGCTTCGTGATTGCGTTCGCCATCTGAAATCGCGAATTTTGCCACGAAATCCCATGACCCGGCTCAGTGTCAATGTCAACAAGATCGCAGTGCTGAGAAACAGCCGCGGGGGGAATATTCCCAATGTATTGCAGGTTGCGATGGATTGCATCCGCTTTGGCGCGCAGGGCATCACTGTCCATCCGCGGCCAGACGCAAGACATATCCGGAAATCAGATGTGTATGAACTATCAAAGGCCGTAAACGTCGAATTCAACATCGAAGGATACCCTTCAGAAGATTTTCTGAAAATGGTGGAAGAAGTGGTTCCCGGTCAATGCACTCTGGTTCCTGATCCTCCGGGAGTGCTGACATCCGGTAAAGGTTGGGACACGATCGGCAATGCAGCCCTTCTGAAAGAAGTTATCGCCCGCTTGCGGCAGCGCGGAATCCGGATCTCCTTGTTTGTGGAAACCGACGCCCGTGCAATTGAAGGTGCGGCGAAGGCCGGCGCTGATCGTGTTGAATTGTTTACCGGTCCGTATGCAGAGGATTATCCAAAAAATCCTGTTGCTGCAGTTTCGCCGTATACCGAAGCAGCGGGGATTGCGGCGTCAGCAGGATTGGGTTTGAATGCCGGGCATGATCTCAATACTTCGAATCTCAGGTATTTGAAGCAAAATCTGCCCGGATTGCTGGAAGTTTCCATCGGACATGCTTTGATTTCCGATGCCTTGTATTGGGGTTTGGAAGTAACCATCGGCAAATACCTCGATTGCCTCCGGTAGGCCTTTTTCGCCTCGGAGCCAAAGGGTTTTTTCGTAAATTCGATCAAAATTTCCACCATGAAAAAGATATTCCTGCTTTCCGCATCCTTTGCAATTTGTGTATTCGCATTTTCCCAGGATGCTGCTCCGGCTGCCGTCATTAAAACTTTTGATGATAAGTATCCCGGCGTCACAAACAAAGAGTGGGAATTGGAAGACGGGAATTACGAAGTGGAATTCATCAAAGACGGAAAAGAGATCAGCGTTTTGATTGATCCTTCGGGAACCTGGATCAGCACCGAATCCGCCATCACCTTTGAACAACTTCCTGCCGCTGTACAGCAAGTCCTTAAGGATAATTTTTCCGGATATAAGGTAATCGAATCATCGGAAATCACCTTTCCATCCGGACCAAAGAACTATGAAGTGGAAATGAGCTCCGGGCAGATGGTGCTGGAAGTGGTTTTTGATCCGAATGGAAAACCGCTGAGCAGGAAGATTGAGGAAGAAGAGAAGGAGGAGGAAGATGAATATGACGATAGCAGGGGCTAAGGAAGGGCGGATCACTTCGACCCTTCGACGAGCTCAGGGACCGCAGTGACCGCAATCGGGAGCATCAATCGAGAGCCTCAGTGACCATGGAAGCCGCGCTTCTAATATAATAACAAGTGCCGTTACTATTCAGCCATTGCCTTCAAAGGTGGTCATAAGGTAAGTGGATATCTGGATTGTTTCAAGAGCTTTCCATCGAAATTTGGCTGAAACAATCTGGTTTTGACATTAGAGGAGCTCTGCAAGCAGCAAGAGAAGGTGATCAAGGAAC
>Ga0247727_10009757_pt1 | contig 17230 bp, 21 predicted proteins | sample WisWelCaveWW1625_FD_202498 | JGI IMG/M metagenome (GOLD analysis project Ga0247727, IMG submission 202498) | Biofilm microbial communities from Wishing Well Cave, Virginia, United States - WW16-25 | ecosystem: Environmental > Aquatic > Deep subsurface > Groundwater > Cave microbial mat | place...
GCTTCCGGCGCGGGTCTTCGGTCTCCTCGGCCAGGTGGGCGGAGGCGTCAAATCCGGTGTAGGTCCAGTGCGCTTGCAGCAGTCCCAATACGAAGGCCCACCAGTACGGCGAGCGGCCGTTGCTGTTCACCCCCTGGAGCAGGAAGCCGGCCGGCTGCCGCGGCGCCAGCCACCACAGCGCCAGCACGACGATCAGGACTCCCAGGAGGTGAACCGTTACGCTGAGATCATTCAGCCGGGCCACCAGCCGGATTCCGTAGTGGTTCAGCGCCGCCTGCGTCAACAGGATGAAGGCGAACGTTAGCAGCAAGTGGCCGTGGGTGGATGAAATCCCCAGGAACGGCAGGACGAACTGGGCGCAGCTATAATTGATCCCGGCTTGCGCGGCCACCAGGCCGAAGATATTGAGCCAGGCGACGAGCCAGCCCCAGCCCGGCCCCCCCAGGTCTGCTGCCCAGTGATACATAGCTCCGGAGGTGGGGTAGGCCGAGCACAGCTCGGCCATGCTGGCCGCCACCGCCAGCATGAACACCGTGGCCAGGGGCCAGCCCAGCGTCATCTCCAGCGGCCCGCCCATCTCCAGGCCGTATCCGAAGAGGGTGACCGCGCCGGTGAGGATGGAAATAATAGAGAAGGAGACCGCGAAATTGGAGAACCCGCCCATGTTGCGGAACAGCTCCTGGGCGTAGCCGAATCGGTTAAGGTCGGCGCGGTCCTGCTCGGAATGGGTCTGCGGCACCGTTCGATTGTATCCTGCGATCAGCCATGATCCTCGTGCGGAAGGCCAGCGAAAGCGACCTGGGAGCGCTGGCGGAGATCCTGCGGCGCTCGCCGGAGGCCGGCCGGTGGGACCCCGGCGAGATCGAGCAGAGCGTCCACGGGGAGGGGCGCCGGGAGTGCTGGGTGGCGGAGCGGGACGGGCAGGCGGCCGGCTTGCTGCTGGCCGTCCGCCCGCTGGAGGAGGAGGCGGAGATTCTGACCCTGGCGGTGGACCCGGAGGCGCGGCGGCGGGGCCTGGCCAGCGCGATCCTGACCCGCTTCCTGGAAAGGAGCCGCGGGCGGGTGTTCCTGGAGGTTCGCCCCTCCAACGCGGCCGCCCGGAGGCTCTACGCCGCCCTGGGCTTTACCCCGGCGGGCCTGCGCCGCGGCTACTATCAGTCCCCGCCGGAAGACGCCCTGGTGCTGGAATTCGTTGCGGGGCGGTAGTCTAGGGTGGGCGACTTGAAAGTGGAAATCAAGCAGCGCGCCGATTCTGCCCAGTAATCCTCCAGGCGTCCGTTCAGGTTGCAGCAGCGCAGTGCGTTCTCAACGGAGCCGATGGTGGGCCAACTCACGGTCGCGGTTCGGTGTTCCAATTTCAGACTTTGATCTTCCGCGGGGCCTGCTGGTTGGCCTCCCAGTAGGTCTTCTTCATGGTGATGAAAGGATCGTCGGGGGCGGGCTGCACGCGGCCGCGCGAATCGGTGACCCGGGAGCTGAGGGTGTGCTCGCCGGGTTGAGCGCCTTGCCAGTCGTAGGTCCAGAAGGTCCAGGCGTAGGGCTGATTGCCTTCCCCGAGCCGGACGGGGGTCCAGGGGCCCTCGTCAATCTTGATCTCGACGCCTCGCAGCGGGGTTCCGTCGCTCCAGGCCGCGCCGGTGACCCGAAGTACGCCGTTGGGGCGGCGGGTGACGCGGGCTACCACCGACTTGAGGTTCATCTTGCCGACCGAGGTTTCGCGCCAAACGGTTCGCTCGCCTTGCTGCTCGCCGCGGATCGTGACGTAGTCGCGGCCCATGAACTTGTTCATGAAGCGGCGGTCGTGGACCTCGATGCGGGTGATCCACTTCACCCAGGCCACGCCGTACCAGCCCGGCACCACCAGGCGCATCGGGGCGCCGTGTTTCTTGGCCAGCGGCTCGCCGTGCATTTGCCAGCAGAGCAGAACGTTCTCGCGCAGGGCGTCCGGGACCGACAGGCTGCGGGCGAATTGCTGCGGGTAGTCGCTGGCGCGGATCTTCTCGGTGGCCTGGTCGGCGCCGTAGAAAACCACTTCCAGGGCGTCGGACTTGAGGCCGCACTCCTTGAGGAGCAGAGCGAGGGGCGTGCCGACCCACTTGGTGTTCCCGATCAGACCGCCGGCAGGGGAGTTCCCGGAGCATTCCAGGGTGGCCACGAATTCCGCGGCCGGACGGGCTTGGAGGGTGTCCAGGTTGAACGAGCGGGCGTTTTCCACCAGGCCGGCGACTTCCAGACGCCAGGACGAGATGTCCACGTCCGGGTAGCCGTAGTGGGCGACGCTGAAGAAGTGGTCTTGGGGCGTCATCCAGGAGGTCGTCTGATCCCAGGGGAGCGTGGGACGCTCGGGGTTGGGGGGCTTGGTGTCGAGAAAGGGGATCATTTGCTCGTCGGGCTCGGCGGCGGGGAGCACGGTCTCCAGGAAATGAGCAGCTCCAAGAGCGAAGCCAGAGGTTAAAATGTCACGTCGGGTCATCATGGACCATCATAATACTACAAGACGCCGGGAGTGGTTAGCGGCGGCCCTGGGCGGAATCGTGGGGTGGGGCTGCGCGCGGTCGCACCGGGTGGAGGGGAGGACCAGCAAAGTGAAGGTTGTCGAGTTCAACGACGCGGGCGAGCGGGTGGCGGTGGTGGAGACCGAAAAGGTGGTCAAGACCGAGGACGAGTGGAAGCAACTGCTGACGCCGCATCAGTTCCACGTAACGCGGCAGAAGGGGACGGAGCGGGCGTTCGGCGGCGAGTATTGGAATAATCACGAAGAGGGGATCTACCGGTGCCGCTGCTGCGGGAACGCGCTTTTCCGGTCGGATACGAAGTTCGAGTCGGGGAGCAGCTTCTGGGCGCCGATTGCCCAGGAGAACATCCGCGACGAGAGCGATACGAGCGCGTTCATGGTTCGGACCGAAACGCTGTGCCGGAAATGCGACGCGCACCTGGGGCACGTGTTTGACGACAGTCCGCCGCCGACCGGGCTGCGGTACTGCATGAATTCCGAGTCGCTGCGGTTTGTCAAGAAGGCGTGATGGGATGTTACAGTATCAACCGAGGCACGTTCCCGTGCGCGGCGGCGGTTGATCTATGAAACTCACGATCGAAGGGTTTAAGTCCATCCGGAAGCTGGAGGATTTCGAACTCCGGTCTTTGAATGTCCTGATCGGCGCCAACGGATCTGGCAAGAGCAACTTCGTCGGGTTTTTTCGTCTACTGCGAGAGCTGATTGAACAGAGACTTCAACTGGCTCTGGCTGCCGAAGGCGGCGCAGACACATGCCTGTACCTGGGGCCCAGAGTCACCAAGCAGCTTTCAGCCAGACTCTACTTTGGCCGCAATGGTTACGAGTTCGCGTTGGTGCCGACCGTCGACAATCGGCTGATCTTCGCTGAAGAAAAGACGGTATTCGACGGGGACTTTGGTCTCAGTCGGAAGTCTCTGGGTTCGGGGCATGCCGAGGCTAAGCTGAAGGATCGCAAGGACGAATCTGGTCTCTCGGCAAGTCACGGGCCGCCGTACTATGTTTTCAGGGCTCTTTCAAGCTGGGTGGTCTTTCATTTCCACGACACCAGCGCAACCGCGGGGGTTCGTCGCCAGGGGCCGATCAACGATGATGAGTCCCTTCGGCCTAATGCTGAGAACCTGGCGGCATTCCTGTACCGTATCCGCGGGAGTCACCCAGCCCACTACGGGAAGATTCGCGACGTCGTGCGGCTGGCGGCTCCGTTCTTTGACAATTTCAAGCTCCGTCCGGTACCCGACAAGCCGGAGCTGATTCAATTGGAGTGGTTGCAGAGGGAGTCGGATTATCCCTTCCTCCCTAGCCAGCTCTCTGATGGCACGCTTCGCTTCATTTGCCTGGCTACCGCGTTGCTTCAGCCGTCGCCGCCCGCCACGGTGCTCTTTGACGAACCCGAACTCGGGTTGCACCCCTACGCCTTGACCCTCTTGGCCAATCTCTTTCAGCAGGTGGCGAAGCAGTTCGGGACCTTTGGCTTGACTCAGGTGATCGTCTCGACCCAGTCGGCGTCTCTGCTGAATGAATTTGCCCCGGAAGATGTCATCGTGGTCGAGCGGACTCAAGGGCAGTCGACCTTCCGCCGTCTGGAGTCGGCTCAGCTCTCGGAATGGCTCGGAGAATACGCGCTTGGCGAACTGTGGCAGAAGAACGTCCTGGGCGGCCGGCCACAGAGGGAAGAAGGTCCCGAGGCGTCGCACGTGAACAGACACGCGAGCGGAGAAGAGAGCCATTCATGACGCGCGTCTACGTCGTTGTTGAGGGCCCGACCGAAGAGTCCTTTGTCAGGGACGTACTCGCACCGGTCCTGTGGTCGCGGCAGGTCTATCTAACACCCATCCTTCTAGGCTCTCCCGGGCACCCGGGCGGGAACACAAAGTATTCGCGTGTGAAGAAGGATGTGATGGTGCTACTCAAGCAGGATCAGACAGCGTACTGCTCCACCATGCTGGATTTGTATCGGCTAGGCAGGGGCTTTCCTGGTATGCCTCTATCGCCAAACCTGCCAGGCCTCGATAAGGTCATCCGGATCGAGCAAGCGGTAAAGGCGGACATCGTCGCGCACGGGCCGGACTTGCGGCCCGAGGTTCGATTCCTGCCTTACCTGCAGCTGCACGAGTACGAAGGGTTGCTGTTCAGTGATCCGGAAGCCTTCGCTTCCGGGATTCGGGCAGCCGCATCTCGGCCGGCAGTTTGAGAGGATCCGTAGCGGGTTTGCCACGCCCGAGGACATCAACGACGATCCCAATACAGCCCCGTCCAAACAGGTGCAGGGCGTCTACCCGTCTTATCGCAAAGCACTGGACGGAACGCGTGCGGCGCAAGCCGTGGGTGTTGATAGAATGCGGCAAGAGTGCCCGCATTTCCGCGAGTGGGTCGAACAGCTCGAGGCGTTGGCGAGGCCGTAGGAGATTTCGTCAGTCAAGCAGCTCTTCGATCTCAGCATTGGTCATCGAACGGAGGGCCCCGGGCCGCTTAGAGGGAACCAGAGGCAATCGGACCGAGAAGCGACGCTTCTCGTCACGCAACCGGGCGATCTGCTTCTCGATGGCTCGGATGACGAACTCTCTCCGGTTGCTGCCGTGCTTGGCGGCCATTCTGAAATCCTATCATGCCTATCATGGGTAGTCTATTGCGCCCCCCGCGAGGACTGTGATAATGTTAGGGTGCGGACGGATGTTTCGACCCACCCACCTCCGCTTACCTCCAGCCGTCATCGTCATAACTGCAAGGAGAAGCCGCCTATGGACCGCAGCGCGCAGGAACTACAGGCGCAGTTGCTGGCCAACCACCAGGAATACCGGCGACTGGCTAGCGAGCACGCCAGCCACGCCCGCCGGCTCGAGGAGCTGGCCGCGCGTCCGTATCTCAGCGAGCAGGAGCAACTCGAGGAGGTCCGCCTGAAAAAACTGAAGCTGCGATTGAAGGATCGGATGCAGGCGATTCTGGGCCAGCACAGCGCGCGCGAAGTCGCCTGAGAATCAATGATGGTCAAGGACGGAATCTATTACGCCCTGGCGTTGGTGCCGGTGGGGGCGGCGCTGAGCTGGGCGCTCGACCCCGCGGCGGGGGCGCCCTTTCTTGTGGCGGCGCTGTTCTGCCTTTACTTTTTCCGCGATCCGGAGCGGCAGGTCCCGGCCGGGCCGGTGGCCGTCTCCCCTGCCGACGGGCGGATCGTGGACCTGCGACCCGGGGCCGAAGGGGGCCAGCGGGTCAGCATTTTTCTCAGCGTCTTCGACGTGCACGTCAACCGCAGCCCGATCGGCGGGCGTATCTGTGAGGTCCGCTACGCGCCGGGAAAATTCAAGATCGCCACGCTGGCCCAGGCCTCCGCCGAGAATGAGCAGAACGTGCTGGTGGTCGAGGACGGCCGCTCTCGCGTCGTGTTCCGGCAGATCGCCGGTTTGATCGCCCGGCGCATCGTCTGCCACAAGAAGACCGGCGACACGGTCGAGAAGGGCGAGCGAATCGGCCTGATCAAGTTCGGCTCGCGGATGGACGTCGAGCTGGGCCCGGAATGGCAGCTCGCGGTGCGGCTGGGCGACCGCGTCAAGGCCGGCAGCACGATTCTGGCCAGCCGGCCGGAGACGGGCGCGGGATAGGAGGGCGGAATCATGGCTTTGCCGGGCAGGGATCGGAAGCTGGTGCGGCGCGGCGCCTACGCGCTGCCCAGCATCTTCACCGCCGGGACGGTCTTCTGCGGCTACTACTCGCTGATGAAAACAATCCAGGCCGTCTCGCTGCCGCCGGAACGGCTAGCCGAGGCGGCGGCGAGATTCGACATGGCGTCGCTGGCCGTTGGTGTCGCCGTCTTCACCGACGGCATGGACGGCCGCATCGCGCGGCAAACCAACACTATGAGCGAGTTCGGCAAGGAGCTGGATTCGCTGGCCGACGTGATCACCTTCGGGATCGCTCCGGCGTTGCTGGCCTTTGCCTGGGGAATCCGGTTCCTGCAGCCGGGCGGCGAACGCTTGAGCGCTCTCGGATACTTTCTGCCGTTTGTGTTTCTGGTCTGCGGCGCGGCGCGCCTGGCGCGCTTCAACGTGCAGCGCAACCCGGTGCCCAAGAATCCCGGCCGGTCCGGAAAGAAATACTTCGTGGGACTTCCGATTCCGGCCGGCGCCGCTCTGGTGGCCGCCGTCGTGCATGCCGCGGGGGGCTATCCGATCGAGAGATGGTGGCCCTGGGGCCTGGCCTGGCTGGCTCTGCTGGCCGTGGTTTCCTTCCTCATGGTTTGCACCTGGCGCTATTACAGCTTCAAGGACATCAACCTGCTGCAGGGGCGCTCCTGGCTCATGGTGATCCCGATCGCCATGATGATCTACCTGATCTGGAACTTCTCCCAGCCAGTGTTGCTGGCCATGGGCAGCGTCTACGCGGCCAGCGGCCCGCTGACCCGGATCAGCGGCCTGCTGAGGCGGCGAATCAAACACCTGCCCCAGCCGGAGCACCAGGCGCACTGACCGGAAACTGCGGCATGACCGGCCCTGTGGAGCTCCGCCTGGGACGGGCCCTGGCCTGCTGCCTGTTGCTCGCGACCTCCTGCGGCTATCACCTGGCCGGCCGCGGCGACCACCTGCCGCGCGACATCCGCACCATCGCTGTTTTGCCGTTCTCCAACGCCACCTCCCGCTATAAGCTGGAGCAGTATCTAACGCGAGCCGTCGCTCAGGAGTTTCTGAGTCGCGCGCGCTTTGTGGCGATCGCCGCGGAAGCGGAGGCGGACGCGACCTTGCGAGGCGGGGTGACCAATCTGTTCCTAACGCCGATCATCTTCGATCCGGCCAGCGGCCGCAACACCACGGTCCAGGTGATCGCCCAACTGCAGGTCACCCTGACCGAGCGGCGGACGGGCAAGATCCTGTACGAGAACCAAAACTACGAAGCGCGCGAGCGCTACGAGGTGGCCATCGACCCGCGGGCCTATTTCGAGGAGAGCGAGCTGGCCCTGGAGCGCATGAGCCGCTCGGTCGCCCGCAGCCTGGTCACCGCCATCCTGGAGAAATTCTGATGGACCCGGCGCGATTCCTCCTGCATTTGCCAAAGAAAGACCCCGCGCCGGGCTACCTGTTCCTGGGCAACGAGCTGTTTTCGCGGGACGGCTGCCGGCGGGCGCTGCTGGACCGCGTCCTGCCGGGTCCGCAGCGGGCGGAGGGACTGGTCGAGCTCGACCTGGCCGAAACGGCCCTGGAAAAGCTGGTGGGCGAGGCCCGCACGCTCTCGCTGTTCGCCCCGGCGCGCCTGATTGTCGGCTACAACGCCGAGGCGGTATTGCCACGAGGCGGAGGGGGCGATGCCGAGGACGCCGAAGGCCCGGCGGCCGAGGCGATGGAAGCCTACTTCCGCGACCCCACACCCGGCGTGGTCGTGCTGCTGGAGGCTTTGCGTTTCGCCTGGGAGGATCGGGACGAAAAAAAGAAGCTGGAACGGCTGGCCAAATTCTTTGCCGCCGTGCCGGTGACGGTCGAGATGCGGCGGCTGGAGCCGGCGGCGGCGCTGGAAGGGGCGCGGCGTCTGGCCGAGCAGAGCCAGCTTCGCATTTCCGAAGAGCTTCTGGGGGAGCTGGTCGAGGCGCTGGGCCACGGCATGGCCCGCATCGCCGGCGAGATCGCCAAGCTGGCCGTGTTTGCCTCGGGCGGCCAGATCACGCGCCAGGCGCTGGCGGCCCTGGTCCCGGAAGCGCGGTCTAGCGGACTCTACGACCTGACCGACGCGTTGGCACAGAAGAATCGCGCCCGCGCGCTCGAGATCCTGGACACCCTGACTCGCCTGGACGTTTACCTGCCGCTGCAGATCAGCTTCCTGGCCGGGCTGTTCCGTCACGCCCTGGCCGTCGAGCAGAGCGGGGCGCGAAACCCCGGGGCGGTGATCCGGCAATTCGCAGATCTGGGTCTGCCGATGTGGCCGGCGCGAGCCCGCCAGGCGCTGCAGACGGCGAGCCAGTTCACCAAGGCGCAACTGGAACGCAGCTTGATCCTGCTGCACCAGGCGGACCGGGACTTGCGCCGCGAGCGGCCGGACGATCGAATCCTGATGGAGCGCTTGGTGTGGGAGCTGACCCGGTAAAGCGGGGTCAGTTTCCGGGAGCGCCGCCGGCTTGCAGGGCGTTCAGCCGGCCCGCCAGACGCGACTTGAAGCGCGCCGCCGTGTTCTTCTTGAGCAGGCCTCTCTGAGCGGCGCGGTCGATGACACTAATCGTCTTGGGCGCGAGGGCCAACGCCGCGTTCACGTCCTTGGACTTCAAAGCGCTTCGAAAGGCGCGGATCTGATGGCGGAGCCGGGTGCGGTGCTGCCGCTTCCAGGCCGTGCGTTGCAGGGTCTGTCGAACCCGCTTCAGGGCGGAGAGATGATTGGCCATGAGCTTCGATGTTAGCGGAGTCCGACCGGAATGTCAAATCGCCGGCCACAATCGCCATTCTCGACGTAGTAGCGGTTGTGGTCGAAGGTCAAAGTTTGAAAGCCGGTGACGTCAGCACCGCTGCCGGTGGACACCTTGATCCAGTCTACGCCGGCAGCCAACTGTTGACGCGCAGCCCGCATCCGACGACGAACATGCGCGGGCCGAAGCGGACCTCTTGCCACAGTTCGTTCATCATGCCTCCGTGACTGCAACTGGCCTCGGAGCCGGTAGATGACAGAGCATGATCGGTTCCTCCGAGTGCGGTCTGACGGTTTGGGCATCACCCGCCGCCCGGTTCTTGGGCGGCCGGGTGCATGCCATGGTTAGGCGAACGATCGGCTTCTCGCGCCCGGCGCCGTAAATCAGTTCAGCGGCCATGCCGGCTGCGGACCCTACGCTTGACTTCTTCCCACGCGAGTCCGGAGGCCGGATTCTTCAGCAGATTCGCCTTTCGCCGGGCCAACTCCTGTTTTTGCCAATCGTGCACCGGTACTGCCTCGGGGGTGGCTGCAAGATCATCCCACAAGTCTTCCACAAGCTGGAGCTTCTCCGCCGGGCTGAGGTCAAAGACCGATGTCATTGTCGGGTTCATCCTGGCACCTGTGGCTATTCTCTCAAAGTGCGACACCCGTGTTCAAGGGCTAACGACTCAGTCGCGGCCCGGTCTTGGCCGGCGCCTGCAGCGCTTCGTCAGGCATCCCGCAGACGTCCCGACACATACTTGTGGAGAAGGCTCGAGATGAGTGTCTGATATGGTAGACCCTCCTCCAGCGCTCGCTTCTGGATTGCCTCGAGATCTTTGCTGGAGATGCGGATGTTGACCCGTTGATCCTTCCGGTGTGTGGCGGCCGCATAGCGGCCGTAGCGCTTTCCCTCGCCCTGCAGTCCTGGTATCGACCGCCACTCTCCTCGCTCGACGGAATCGACAATCTCCTTCTCCTTCGGATCAAGCCTCATCGTCTTTGACCTCCCTGCGAAGGTACTTCTTGGTCGCCTTACGGCTCGGGATGATAGTCTTAAGCACAACCTGCTCTTCTTCCTCTACGAAGGGCACGACGTAAACATACTCCTCGATGTTGACAACAAACAGGCGTTGCCCCTCGTAGCTTTCCTGGTCCGGATGCTCCAGGATGTCAAGGACGTCACCGCGTTCGAGGCGCAGGACGATGTCCTCAAAGGACACGCCCCGTTGAGCCTTCAGCTTCTTGTTCTTCTCCGGGTCCCAGGTGAAGTGCTTCAAAAGCCGAGTTTAGCACAACGTCTGCCTTTTGGCAACGACGCCGAGGGCGGGTTTTATCGGTCGCTTCCTCCAGCACGTGCTGCCGCACGGTTGTGCCAAGGTGCGCTATTACGGCCGCATTCTACAACCCGCCCTTGCAGCGCCTGGTTAGACCGCAGTTCTATTCGCCCCGTAGCGCTCGGAGCGGATCCACATTCGCAGCGCGACGCGCCGGCAGATAACTGGCAACGAGGCCGGCGATCGTCAGGAGCAGCGCGGATCCGACGAAGGTGACGGGATCCCACGGGCTCACATCAAACAGGATGTTCCGCAACAGCCGACTGCTGACCATCGCAGCGGTCCCACCGATGAGCAGTCCGGCGCCAATCAGCCGGAACGCCTGCCGGAGGATGACCGCCAGGACATGGCTGCGCGGTGCTCCAAGAGCGACGCGGATCCCGAGCTCACGAGTGCGCTGCGCGACGGCGTACGCTAACAGGCCGTAGACACCGATGACGGCGAGCACCACGGCGGCGGCGGCAAAACCACCGAGCAGAATCGTCTGGAACCGCCGAGAGGCGAGCGCGCGGGCCAGAACCTGTTCGAGCGAACGTAAGTTGTAGACAGGCTGGTCGCGGTCCAGCGCCCGGATCTCGCCGCGGACGGCGCCGGCCAAGAGCGCCGGTTCCGAGACGGTGCGGGCGACCAGACTCATCGTCGGCCACGGATTCTGGTAGTACGGAACGTAAAGCGTCGGCCGCGGCTGCATCTCGAGGCCGGCCGACCGCACGCTGGATACGACCCCGACGATCTCGCGCCAGGCAGAATCGGCGCCAATCGTGGCTCCCAAGCGCACGCGCTGGCCCACTGCATCCCGGTTCGGCAAAAAGCGGCTCGCGAAGAGTGTATCAACGATCAGGACGGGGCTGCGATTCATCGCGTCGCCGGCTGCGAACGGCCGGCCTCTGAGGAAGCGTATCCCCATCGTCTGAAAGTATCCGGCGTCGACGTTCTGCAGGTCGGCTGTCGGAACCTCGCCCGAGGACACCGGGCGAAGGCCTTCGATGATGAAGTCGCTGCTCAAGGCGCCCCCGGCGAGCGGGAGATGGCTCACGAGACCAGCCGAGCGAATTCCGGGCAGCGCCTCCACTCGCCGCACGAGCTCCTGAAAGAAGGCGGCCCTCTGCTCGCCTCCCGTGTATCTCGAGTTTGGCAGCGAGATCGTCATGGAAAGAACATGTTCGGGGGAAAACCCCAGTTCGACGGCCTGCACGCGCAGGATGCTCCTCACCAGCAAGCCGGCCACGACGAGCAGGAGAAGCGCCAACGCGACCTGTCCTGCGACCAGAAGATCCCGGAGTTGAACTCCCCTCTTCCGCCGTAGCAGGCCAGCAGCGTCCGCTTTCATCGATTCGGTCAAGTCGACCTTCGAGACTTCCAGCGCCGGGATCGTAGAGAACCCCACACCTGTGAGGAGCGTGACCAGCAGCGCAAAACCGAGAACGAACCAGTCGATTCGGATTTCGCTACTGCGAGGCAGGTACGCGGGACCCAGGCTTGCGAGCAGCTTCGTCCCCCCCACCGCGATCAGGAGGCCGATGGTCCCGCCAGCGAAGGCCGTGATCAGGCTCTCCGTGCCAAGCTGTCGGACCATCCGGAATCGGTCGGCGCCGAGCGCCGCGCGGACGGCGATCTCACGGCGTCGCACCGCACTCCGCGCAAGCATCAGGGTGGCGAGGTTGGCGCAGGCGATGAGGAGCAAGACACCGGTGGCCGCAAAGAGCAGGAATAGCGGCGTTCGAGTCTTGCCTGTGATCTCCTCATGGAGTGAGGTGACGATGACGCCCCACCCGCCGTTCGAGTCCGGGTGTCGCTGCTGGAGCGCGCCGGCAACAGCTCGCAGATCTTCCCGGGCTGCGACGAGCGCGATGCCAGGCTTCAGGCGGGCAATGACAGAAAGCGCCCGGTTACCCCGCTGCTCCATAGCGTACCGTTCGAAGACCAGCGGAACCCACAGTTCTGCTGCCGGGAGTTCGAAGCTGGCGCGCATGATGCCCACCACCGTGTAGCTTCTGCCGTCGAGACGAAGCGAGGCGCCGATGAGCTGAGAGTCCGCGCCAAAACGGCGCCGCCACAGTTCCTCACTGAGCAACACGGCGTCGTCGTGTCCGACTCGGTCTTCATCCGGAAGGAACGTCCGGCCGTGGAGCGCGCTAACGCCGAGCAACGGAAACAGGTTCGCGGACACCCGGGCGCCGAGCACGCGCTCAGGATCGCCTTCGCCCGTGAGGACGAAACCCCAGTGGCGGTAAGCGGCGAGACCGTCGAGTGTTCGGTTGAGGTCTCTCCAATCGACGAAGTTCGCCGGGGAGACCGGGGCGCGCTCCGTCTGCTGGCGAGGGTTGGACTCCCAGAGTGCCACGAGCCGGTCCGGATCGCTGTACGGCAATGGCCGGCGCAGGACCCCGTTGATAGCGCTGAAGATGGTTGTGCCCGCGCCGATTCCAAGACCCAGAATGATCACGGTCACGGCGGCGAGCCCGCGAGCTCTGAACAGGAGGCGGATGCCGTAGCGGACCTCTTGCCACAGTTGGTTCATCATGCCTCCGTGACTGCAACTGGCGTCGGAGCCGGTAGATGACAGAGCATGATCGGTTCCTCCGAGTGCGGTCTAACGCCTCGCGTTCACCCGCGGCCGCTCACGCTGTCACCCGCGGCCGTCGGGTGCAACGCCCTCGTTAGGCGTCCCCGATATGAGACGGGGGCGCCCGGAACGGCTCATTCGCCGGGATATAACTTGACCACGGAGGCCACGAACATGCCAAAGATGAGTGCGCCGATCAACATGAACGGGACCGACGCAGCTTTCATCCAGAGAATGGGAGAGTCCTCCTCGTTCAGTCCATGGGTCCAGTTCCCATAGCCGACTGTCGTGATGGTTTGGGTGGCATAGTTTGCCGCCTCAACTAGGCAATGAGAATTCCATGTACCGTCGTACATCACCTGGACGTACATGATAGAGCCGGAGAGTAGGACGACAGCGGTGGCCGCTGCCAAAGCAACGAAGGGTTCGCGACGGGGATCGAGGGCCCAGCTCGGCATGACTTCAGCGGTGGGACCGCAGACTATGGCTCGTGAGCCGAAGGGCACCGAAAGCCCATGAGTGGCCAAAATAGGTAGCGCCAGCGGCGAGAACGACGTAGAAGGGCACAGCCACTGCTGGTGCTTGCGGCAGGAAAGCTGCGAGAATTCCCATCGCCATCAAGACGGCCAAAGGCAGTCCGTTCTTCTTTCTCAGCGACACAAGTTCCCCCTCTCCCGCCCGCCTTGCGGTCTCGCTGTAATCATCCGAATTCGCTGCCGTATCCATACAGAACGAGTCTACACCATCATACTCCGCCTTGCGCAGCAATGCAAGTGTTAGACACACACCTTACGGAGAGCAGGACGACTGACCTTTGGTTTTGCAGAATCAACGTATTCTACCCAGACCGCCCTAACGACTCGGGCATCACCCGCCGCCGCGCCTTTTGCGGCGGTCGGGGTGCATGCCCTGGTTAGACGCCCGCTCGCCTTCTGGTGTACCATATGGTCGAGGAAAGGCAATGCCCGACGGCGAGTCTGTCGTCCACAGCGATCCGGAGATTCTGGGCGGTACCCCCGTGTTCGTTGGCACACGCGTACCGCTCAAGAACTTGATCGACTACCTCGCCGCCGGCGACAGCCTGGACCTTTTCCTCGACGACTTCCCTTCCGTGACTCGGCAGCAGGCCGTCGCAACGCTTGAGGTCGCTCGAGATATTCTGATCGCCGGTGCGTATCCTGCTCGATGAATCGCTCCCCCGGCAGCTCGCCCCGCTGATTCCGGAACACGAAGTCCGAACCGTGAAGCAGATGGAGTGGGCTGGTACGCGAAATGGACTTCTCCTCCAACTTGCCGCGCAACAGTTCGATGTGTTGCTGACGGCGGACCAGAGCCTCGAATTCCAGCACAACCTGAGGAACCTGCGTATCGTGGTGGTTGTGCTCGTCGCCACCACGAACCGGATTGAGTCGCTACGACCGCTCGTCCCAAGCCTACTCAAAGTTCTCCCGACAGCGAAACCGGGCCAAGTCCTGCGCATCGGCTTCTAACGACTCAGGCGCGGCCCGGTTTTGGCCGTCGCCTGCAGCGCCGGGCTAGACGGTCCCCCGAGTCAGGCGAAGATCAAGCGACGACCTTTTGGTTCTGGAATCGGATCGCCAAATTCCTTCGCCGTGTCGAGCCAGAGACGAATACTTTCTGTGCGCTGGCGAGGGCCGCCTCCTGCGTGGGACCGTGTGCGGCGCACCCTGGAAGCTCTGGCGCCTCCGCCACGTAAGCTTCGTCTTCTTCGCTTCAGTAAATGATGACTTCGTACTGAGCTTAGGCTGCGGAAAAACCGCGTCGCGATGAGTCTCGACGCGGCAGGCAGGAGTGCCTGCGCCAGGTAAGTCCTTGTGGCGCAAGCTTCAGCTTGCCGCGTCGGCACTGGCGCCGACGCTTGGGTTGGCTTTTCAGCAGACTGCTACCGCGCTGCCTCCGCCGGCCGGCCGACCACCAGGCGCCTGCATTGCTCTGTGAGGCAGAGCGCCTCGAGGCGGCTGAACTCCGCCTTCTGAAGCTTCCAGGCCTTGCCGGTCGCCAACGCGCGGGCCAGCTCGCGCTCGAAGTATCGGTTCTCTTCGTTCATCTCCGCGGGACGATTCTTCCACCAATCGCGCCAGTATTCGAAAGCGCGAAACAGCGGCTCCTTCGCCGCACTCGACCCGCGCTGGCCGAGCGCTCTCGCAGCGTCCATCTTGACGCCCACCAGCGGATCTTGCAACGCTTCTATGGCGATCTTCTCCCACTCCGGGCCGGCGTAATAGCGCGCCGTCTGCGAGATGATCAGCGCCTGACAGCGCGACCCTGCCGCCTCGGTCTGAGCCTGCCGTATTTTCGCCTCACCGAATTCGGGGTCTACCCGTAAGAAGTATGCGTTCAGGGTGGGGTCGCAGGCCGACGGCGCCCGGGCGGACAGCGCTTTGACCCGCGGCAAGATCGCTTTCGACCCGTACCGGGCGATCAATTCCCGCCCGATCCAGTCTCCGGTGCGCTCGAGATTGTCCATGAGCGACGACTCGATCGACGGCAGCGTCTGGTCCGGCAGCGCCGCCAGAACCTGGAATCCAAAGAGCGGTTGCTTCCGCAGCATATCCTCGAGGATCAGTTTCCGCCCCTCCGCAGGATCCAGCTCATAGATCCTCCGCGCCGCCAGATCGCGCAACTCGCGGCGCCCCTCCGGCGGATGGTCCACGATCCTCCGCAAGGAGGGGAGCATGGCGGCCGTCTTCACTGCATCCCAGCGATACTCGAGGACCTCGGACTGCTGCATCCAGGGCAGGTCTGTAAGCGAAGCAGCCAGGCCGGCTCGGAGTTTTTCCGGCACCTCCCGCCTGGCGCGGGTCAGCAAATCCGTCAGGGCGCGGAGCGACAGGGCTTTGGGAGTCCCCTCCTTGCCCTCAATCGCCGCGGCGAGCTGGTCGGTAACGGCCGCCAGCAGCTTCATCTCGCGCTCGTACCGTTTTTTTGCTTTCGTCGCGCCACCGTGTCTGCGCCGGCTCGGCTTTCGGATAGGGGCCCGGCGCGCCGAGCTCCAGCCAGGCCCTCAACTTGGCCAGCGTATCGATGAAACCCGTCGAAACCGGCTGGCTCGAATCGCGCAGTCCCTGCTCCATGGTCTCCACTGCAAGCTGCCGGGGGCTGGCGCCGAGCAGGCAGAAGCGGAACTCGGAATCCAGTGGCTCGACGCCGCGAAACCGCCGCACGCACTGCCGCACCGCGCCGGGCGTGTTTAGAAACCTCATCTTCCGGGCGGCGCTTCGACGGACCTCGAATGTTTTCCAGTCTGGCCCGGGCAGAACCGTCTCGAGAACTTCGATGGCCCGCACCAGCTCCGCGGCCTGCCACACGGGGTCGGCCGGCAAGATCGTCACCTCGACCGTGTTCGACCGCAGCTCGAGCGCGCGCGTGGGCGGCTCCTCCGGCCTGCGCCGGGGCTGTACACGTCTGGAAACCCCGGTGATGCGATACTGCCCGGGGCTGTCGAACCGGACCCACTCGTTCAGGTCGCGACCGATAATTTCGGGCTTCTCCCTCAGCACGGCCGTCCCGCCGGGGCCTGTTCCGCGGCCACCGGCGAAGGGGTCCGGCAGCGGATCGCTGGCGCCCTCGGCGGGCTCCACTTGGAAATCCTCCGGGTCGTGCATCCACATCACAAGCTCGTACTTTTCCGGGGTCGCGCTGCTGAAGCTGAGATGGAGAGGGATCGTCTCACCCAATTGGAAGCGCGTCTTGTCGTTTGCCAGGCGGAGGTGAAAATCGACATCCGGCGGGATTTGGGCGGCCAGTGGAAGTGCCGCTGCCAGCGCGAGCAGGGACCGCATGCCCTCTTTGACGCGCGAGCGGCCGGCCGTGTTACTATCGCTCGATCGATATGTTTTTGGTTCCCGCGGTAGCGCTGATCTCGGTTGCCGCGGCCGCCGCTAGCGCCGATCAGGCCATCTCCTCGGCGTTTCTTCTTAGGGACACCACGCTGCGGTATTCCGCAACGCTGGTCCGCTATGCCGTCTCCGACGAGCTGGACGCGGTAATCGCTCTGGGCAGCCCGCGCCGGCTCGGACCGCAATCGTGGTGGACCCCGGAGAGCCAGCTCGGTCTCTTCCTTCAGCAGAGAACCCGCCCGGACCGTGTTTATACGCTGGCGACAATTCCTAACCAGTTTGAATCGCTAGCGCGCGTAGAGCGGGCCGAGCCGGGGTTCGTGGTGATCTCGCAACGAGGCGAGAAGCCCGGCCGCCTCCCCACTGTGAAGCTCATCTTCGACGCTCAAAGCAAACGTCTGGTCCGCCGGATCGAATACGCGCCGTTCCGGATTCCGCGCGTGGTTGTCCAGAAGGGAGCACCGCTGTTGGTCGCGACCAATGGGCAGGAGGAGGTGCTGCTGGCGCCTTCCGGCGACTCCTTCCAGGTCGTCTCCAAAAGGCGGGTCCAATCCGACCCTTATGCTTCCCTCCCGCCCCCCCCCAGGCCTGCCGC
>Ga0247727_10009758_pt1 | contig 17229 bp, 17 predicted proteins | sample WisWelCaveWW1625_FD_202498 | JGI IMG/M metagenome (GOLD analysis project Ga0247727, IMG submission 202498) | Biofilm microbial communities from Wishing Well Cave, Virginia, United States - WW16-25 | ecosystem: Environmental > Aquatic > Deep subsurface > Groundwater > Cave microbial mat | place...
CGAGGTCATCAAGGGCGGAAAAGAGTTCCGCTACCTGCTCAATATTTTCAATTATCGCGATTCCCTGTATTTCAACTTCCGCAAACCGTTGCCGCCGGATGACCAAAGATTCGACCGGCAGGTCATTTACCAGCCGTTGGCAGAGGAATTTTCGCGGGAAGAGATGAACAGCTTCATCACCTCTTTTTACGCTTATCTCGTCTCCTCTTTCAAGGCGATGGCACCCGGCTATAATGAATTTTTTTTCAAGCGCGTGGATTCCAACGGCATCTTGTTCGGATACGAAGACGGGCAATTTTTTGAAGAGCATTTTAAATCGTCGGAGGAGTATAACAAAGCCCTGGAGAGGCTTGAAAAAGTGAAGAGAACCTCCTGAGAGGAACCGGTATGAATTTACTCGGCAAACGTGAGATTGTCAACATCCAGCTCTTTAGTGCCGAAATCTCCGAGTCGGAATTACGAATCTATCGCCTGCTCTTTTTGAACGCACTTGAAACCATGGATGCAAAAGAAATCGAGCAGTATTTCGACGCCGAATCGGACGAGTTGGAGGGCATGCTGAACGACATTGAGAGTATCATGGAAGAAGCAGGGCTGCTAACCGAAGAAGAGCCGGAAACTCCGGAGCTTGTAGCCGAAGCAAAAGACCAAAACTCTTCAAGGTAAATTGAGATGGCTATCGGAGGAAGGAAGCAACGGACGGTACATGGCCAACAAAGGCATCGGCAAGGCACGAGGCCGACCCAGTTTGCATTTCAGGATAGGGATGTGACCCCGAAGAAGTTTACGAGCAAGATGATGGCAGGACTGTGTATATAGGACAGAATGGTCGGACGCATATTTTTGATGGTGATCGCCATCATACGAGTTTTTATTCAAAAAAAGCTGACCGCCGACGAAAGGTCAGATATGGTCGTTGGCGCAGAATCAAATGAACATTTTACAAAGAAGAGGTTGTTTATGGAGCTACTTGATCATAAAGAAGAATCCAGCTTCGTGCTCTGCGATGTTGAGGTATCAGAATCGGAATTATCTATTTATCGGCTCTGCATGAAGTATGTTCTTCAATACGTCGATCCGAAGCGCATTGAAAATGAATTTGGCGCCTATCCCGATGAGATTTTAGGGATGATGGAAAGCGTCGAAGACGTGATGGAACAGGTTGGAGTGCCGCTGGATGAGGAAGAGGAAGCGGAAAAGGGAACTGCGGAATTAGCTGCCGCAGAGAAATAAACAATCGTCATGAAGTATTTAACTCAAAAAGAAATTGCCAGCGTCCAGCTTATTGATGTTGAAGCCTCTGAAGATGAGTTGAATGTTTATCAACGTTGCCTTTCTTATATCTTGGAGCACGTTGATCCCAAACAGATGGCAGAAGAATTCGGCGCGACCTCGGATGAGATTCTCGGCATGGTTGAAAGCATGGAAGACGTGATGGGTCGCGCCGGAATACTTTTCGATGAAGAAGAATTGCAGGCTGAATTAGAAGCCGAAGTTGAAAAATAAAAGGAGCAACGCGTGAAAATCATTCTGTGCATGAAACAGGTGCCATTAAAAGATTCGCAGCTTAAAATCACCGCGGATGGCGTCTGGGTTGACGAGAAAAATTTGAATTATGAAATCAATGAAAGTGATCATTACGCGCTGGAAGCCGGTTTGCGTTTAAAGGAAAAACACGGCGGCGAGGTGATCGTGGTCTCGATGGGCCCGGCGGCGCGCTTGAAACAGGCGATTTCGCAAGCGCTGGCGAAAGGCGCGGATCGGGCGCTGGTGATCAATCACGACCAGCCGATTTTTGATCCGCTCGTCAGCGCAAAAATTTTAGCGGCGGCCATTAAACCGGAAAATCCCGATCTCGTGCTCACCGGCTTGCAGAGTGATGATATGGGCTTTGGTCAAACCGGCGTTGTGCTCGCGGAACTGCTGGGCATGGCGCACGCGACGTTGGTGATGGAAATTCAGGCGCTCGATAATAAGTTCAAAATCAAACGCGAACTCGAAAGCGGCTGGTTTCAATATATCGAACTCCCCTCCCCTGCCGTGCTGACCGTGCAATCCGGCTACGCGCCGATTCGTTACGCCACGATCAAAGGCATTATGGAAGCGAAGAAAAAATCGCTGAAGGAAATGACCGTTGCGGATCTGGGCGTGCAAGCAACGGAAGCCGTGAAGATGCACAAAATGTACGCGCCGGTGAAGAGCAAGAAGACGCAAATTTTGCAGGGCGATGCGAAGAGCGTGGCGAAACAACTGGCGGAAAAATTGAAGAATGAAGCGAAGGTGATTTGATTGCAGAATGCGGATTTTGGGATGCGGATTTTACTACTAAGCCAACGTCGTCTGTCATTCCGGAGGAATCCTTTTTAATATGCGCAATTTTCTTGGATTCAAAAAAGATTCCTACGGAATGACATTCGTACACGAGCGCGAAATAGAAAATATTTTCAAATCTGGAGACAAAGCATGGCTTCGGGAATTTTGACGATTGTCGAACAGAATGACGGCAAAGTGAGCCGCATCGGCTGGGAAGCGTTGGCCGCGGCGCAGGAAATCGGTGCGGGATTGAATCAAAAAATCAGCGCGATCGTGTTGGGCAAGAATGCACAGGCCGCGGCGAAAGCGGTGGCCGAGGCGAAAATTCAGCAGGTGTGGTTTGCCGAAAATAGCGAGCTGTCGAATTACACGCCGGACGGTTTTTCTACGGCAACGAAACAAGTCATCGAAAAAGCGCAACCGGAATATGTTTTTGCCGGCCATTCTTATCAAGCGCGTGATTACATGCCAAAACTCGCGACGGCATGCGGGCGCGTTTTCATGAGCGATTGCGTCGGTTATCGGCTCGAAGGCGGCGCGGCGGTTTTTGTCCGGCAGATGTTTCAAGGCAAGATCAACGCGGATTTTTCTTTTCATGCGCAAAGTGGAACGCCCTATTTCGTCAGCTTTCAAGCGGGCGCGGTGAGCAGCGACAAACTGGTGAAAGGCGGCGGCGCGGCGATTGCCGATGCGGGCGTCAATCTTTCCGGCGCTTCAATTCGAACGAACGTGTTGGAAATTTTTGAAGGCGTGAAGGGCAAGGTCGATTTGACCAAAGCGGAGGTGATTGTGTCGGTCGGGCGCGGCATTAAAGAGAAAGACAAATTGCCCATCGTCGAAGAACTGGCGAAAGCACTCGGCGCCGAGTTAGCCGCCTCGCGTCCGGTCTGCGACGATGGCTGGCTGCCGATGGATCGACAAATCGGCTCGTCCGGACAAACGGTGGCGCCGAAACTTTACGTGGCCGTCGGCATCTCCGGCGCGATTCAACACATCGTCGGCATGAAAAGCTCGCGCGTCGTCGTGGCGATCAACAAAGACGAGCGTGCGCCGATTTTCGATCTCGCCGATTATGGCGTGGTCGGCGATCTCTTTGAAGTGGTGCCGGCTTTAACCGCGGCTATCAAAGAAGTGAAAAGTTGAAACCCGCGTATCAATTTAGCCGATTGTTCTCTCAATTCTGCGAGATCCGATGAATAAATTAGAATTGCCGCGATCCAACTGTGAGCTCTGCGGCTCGGAAAAGATTTTCAAATATCACCAGACTTCCACGTTATGGCGCGGAAAATTTGTTGAGAAAATCCCGGATGACCCCAGGACATAATTTCATGGCCAATTCGAATGGCTACAATCCTCCCGTCGAGCGCTGTTACTTTTGCAACGGCTCATATTTTCGCCCGCACTCGGAAGCGACGTACTGGCTGGAATTTCCTTTGCATTTTGTTGAGTGCGAAACGTGCCGGTTGATTTTTGCCAATCCGATGCCGAATTTGCAAACGATCAACGAGGGCAATCGCGCGCTCAATATTTACCACCAATCGCGTGGCACGTTGTCGCAATATCGCGGCGGAAAAGAATTTGCGTTGTGGCTTCGCAAGATGGCATCGGAGGGAATTTTGTTGGATGTCGGTTGCGCGGAGGGATTCTTTTTGCTCGGCGTGGAAGAGAATTCAAAATGGAAAGCCGAGGGCGTCGAAATCATCGATGGCGCCGTGGAATTTGCCAGAACTCGTCTCGGCATTACGGTTCATCACGGCACGCTGGATACGCTGGAAAACATGGCAGGGCGATTTGATTTTATTCGCCTGAACAATGTGATTGAGCACGTTCAGCATCCCATTCGCTTTTTAGAGAAAGCCCATCAACTGCTCAAACCGTCGGGACGCATTTATTGTTCAACACCGAATGGTTTTCAGGACGCCACTTTCTCAAAACGGCCAACCGACGCGGCTTCAAATTCAATCTGCTGGAGAATCATTTCTTTTATTATCCTCCCCAAACCTTAAAGCAAATCTTCGCAGCGTGCGGCTTCAAAATGATCAAACATTATTCCGAAGATATCAGCCATGCGTTGAATGATTTCGGCCTTTTGCCCCGCTTCAAATATCCGCGTGAAAACCAGAGTTTGAATTTGACGGCGTTTAAAAACAGATCAAATGAAGATTTCGTCATCAGTGACGAGAAAATCCGCGCTTTCAAAGATCATCCCGACTTAAAAATCTGGAAATTGCGTCTCAATAAATTCCGCAAAGATTTTTTTAGATTGAAGTTCCCCGGTTCTCTGCCATTGGGGCACCAGCAGAAAATTTATGCGGTAAAAACTTGAGTTGGCAAAAATTTCTCCCCGTTCAGTGTTGATCAGGCCAGGGAAGCGAATGAATGCGGCGATCACGTTCGTAGTATTCGATATGAGTCTGAGTGACATGAACAATCTTGCCCATTCGCAATGCCTTTGTTTTGAAATCAGGTAAACGAAATAAACGACGCAAGAGTTTGGAAATTTCTCCACCCTGATCTTGCGGAAGCGCGACCGCGATGATACAGCAATTACGCTCTGGGCGAACTCTTTTCCAAAAGTCAGTAACGTTGATGGTAACGAAGGTAGGCTTGACAGCCTCGCGGAGCAAAGTAGGAATCACATCGTCTTTGATTTGTGAGCTAGGCCGTAAGCTTGTAATTGAAACGACCTTTCCTGGCAACCACGCCGAAATGGCGGCCATAATGCGAAAATCATTCAAGTTTTCATCGACGATAATCATGAGATGGCAGAGTGAAGCCTCTTAGCCGATTGAATGAAAGATTGTCTCGCTAAACGTATCGCCTCTTTAACTGCGTCAGGCGTCAATCGACTGAGAGCATAGTTTTGAACGACTTGCTCAATCGTATCACCAGCAGCAATTAAGGCAAGAATCATGCTCACTTCCAAGCGGGTATATTTAAAAGTCGGCCGGCCGCCGCATATTCCTGGCGCAGCAACAATATATTTTCCCAGCGGATAGTATTCGTAAACTTCACCGCCGTACATTTCCTGCGCCAATTTCTCCTGCGACGCTTTACGATTTGTGGCCGCGCTTGACTTGACCATTTTCATTTATAGCCTCCTTTGTTTTCGTTTATGATAACGTTTCTTTTTTTGAAACTCCTCATTTTCTATTTTATAATAACATGTTATCCAGACAAAAGCAAGCCCTTCGTTGTCTCAATTTAACGAAAACAGTAACTGCTTATCGAGGTTTTCATCTAAGACGATCACGAGTCAGGCGGCTTTCTTCAGCATCTTGGTCGATTTAAGAAGCGCTTTCTTTGCTACACGTATCGCTTCCTTAACAGCATCCGGCGTAAGCCGACTTGCAGCGTATCCCTGAACGATTTGCTCAATGGTTCTACCGGTCTCAAGCCATGCGAGAATCATGCTCACCTCCAACCGCGTATACTTGAACGTCGGCCGCCCGCCGCAAACGCCCGGCGCGGCAACGATATGTTTGCCCAGCGGATAATATTCGTACCATTCGCCGCCGTACATTTCGCGCACGAATTTCGTTTTGGAGGATTTGCCGTTGGCGGCTTTTGATTTGATCATATTTATTTTTGCCCTCCATGAATTTTCGCTTCGTTCATCTCAGTGTTTGTCGGGCCAGAGAAGCGAATTAATGCGCCGATCGCGCTCGTAGTATTCGATGCCATGTTGCGTCAGGCGAATTATTTTCCCCATTCGTAACGCTTTTGTCTTGAACTCGGGGAGGCGGAAAAGTCGCCGCAGAAACTTTGGAACATCGTGAATGCGCTCTTCAGGCACATCCACACTGATTAGACAATGCGATGGTCATTCAGGTTTTCATCAAGCACGATCATGCGACGGTGAGTTGACGTCCGTTTGTCGATCGTAAAAAGGCTTGTTTTGCAAGTTGAATAGCTTCCTTAACGGCTGCGGGTGAAATTTTGCTTTCAGAATATGCCTGGACGGCTTGCTCAATCGTCTCACCGGCCGCGAGCAACGCTAGAATCATCCTCACTTCCAGCCGCGTATACTTGAAGGTTGGTCGCCCGCCGCATACTCCCGGGGCAGCTACAATATATTTTCCCAGCGGATAGTATTCGTAAACTTCGTCACCGTATATTTCTCGCACCAATTTCTTTTTTGCAGATTTACGCTTGTGCGGACTTGATTTGATCATCTTCATTGTTGCGCTCCTATAGTTTTCGTTTGATGTCATCATTTCACTGTTTGTCAGGCCAGGGAAGCGAATGAATGCGGCGATCGCGCTCGTAGTATTCGATGTGGCTCTGAGTGATATGAATAATCTTTCCCATCCGTGACGCTTTCGTTTTAAAATCGGACAAGCGCAAAAGACGACGGAGAAGAGTGGGAACAACCTCATGAGCATGTTTTTCCGATGAAGCCACAGCGACTATACAGTGGTCGGCATGAGGCTGCATCTTTTCCAAAAATCACTCACATTAATAGTGACAAACGTCGGTTGAACAGCATTGTGAAGCAAGGTAGGAATAGCTTCGTCTAAGACCTTCGACCCCAGGCGTAAACTTGTAATCGAAATGACTTGCCCTGGGAACCACACCGCAATAGCTGCCATGAGGCGATGATCATTCAGATTTTCATCGACAATAATCATGACGTGGCGGCTTGAAGCATTTTGGCTGATCGGATGAAGGCTTTGTTGGCTAAATTTATCGCTTCACTAACTGCGTCAGGCGTGAGGCGGCTGAGAGAATAGTTTTGAACGACTTGCTCAATCGTTTCACCGGCAGCAATTAAGGCAAGAATCATTCGGACTTCCAACCGCGAATATTTGAACGTTGGTCGCCCGCCGCAAACGCCTGGCGCCGCAACGACATATTTTCCCAGCGGATAGTATTCGTAAACGTCGTCACCGTATATTTCCCGCACCAATTTCTTTTTTGCAGATTTACGCCTGCTCGGGCTTGATTTGATCATTTTCATTTGATCGCCTCCTTTGTTTTCGTTTATAACATCTCTTATCATTTCGATTAAAATAACGTTTTCTTTCGAAAAAAGCAAGCCCCGGCATTGCGCTAATTTAACAAAAAAACTGCATTATCTTCGCAACCGACTTTGCAAATGGGCGCTTCTGCCGGTATAATAAAAATTAGCTTAAGACTCAACAGGTGTTTTTATTATCCCCACCGGCAAGGTGTGGGGATTTATTTGCCTCGTGAAAGGCTAACGTCATGGATGCCGTCAAAACATTAGACGAAAAGTACGAGCTGGTACGCGAAATCAAACGCGGAGGATTTGGTGTCGTCTATTATGGCCGCGATCGCCTGTTTAGCAAGCCGGTGGCGATCAAAGCGATCTCACCGGATTTGCTCGGCGAAGCCAAATATGTCGATATGTTTCAGGCCGAATCGCTTTCGGTCGCGCGCCTGAATCATCATAACATCGTCCGCCTTTATGATATCAAACGCACCGCAGACGGTCAGTTTTATATCATCATGGAATTCATCGACGGGGTTGATCTGGGCAAGCTGATCAGCGCGCACCGCAAAGGCGTGGTGAACCTGCCCTTTCATCTCGGCGCCTATATCATCGCGCAATGCTGCGCCGGGCTGGATTATGCGCACGCGCGCCGCGATCCCGACACGCACCAACCGCTGAATATCGTCCATCAGGATATCTCTCCCGGAAATATTATGGTCAATCGGCAGGGTGAAATCAAAGTGATTGATTTCGGCCTGGCCGGGGCGAGACGGCGCTCGCATGCCCAGCGCGGCCGCAAGCGCGAAGTTTTGTTGCAGGGCAAACTTGCCTATATGGCGCCGGAGCAATTGAACGGCGTGAAAGGCCCGGATCGACGCTCGGATATTTTTTCAACCGGGCTGGTGCTCTATGAAATTCTCACCGGCGAGCGTTTATTCCAACAGGATGATCCGGCGCAGCTCATTGCCAGGCTGGAAGCGGGCGCCTGGAATTTTGATTTGCTCGGCGCCAAAGAGACGCCGACCGCGCTGCAGCAAATCGTCTTGCGCGCCGCTCAGTGCCATCCCGAAAATCGTTATCAAACGGCGAATCAGATGTATCTCGATCTGATGACGTTTCTGGCCACGCAGGAATCCGGGCCGGACCTTGCGGGCGAATTAGGCCGCATTGTCGAGAGTATCGCGCCAGCCACGAAATTTGAAGTTGAAACTTCAAAAGAAGAAACCCCCACGGAGTCCTTGCGCAAATTATACAATTACTCCACGCCGGGGAACGGCGCGCCTCAAAATGCCGTTCCGCTGCTTGAGCCGGTAATCGAAGCCGTTACCATTGAAACGGTCGAAGAGAAAGTGACGGCGGCGAATTTCAGTTATAAGACAGCGGTTCCGCCCGAGCCGAGCCGGGAAAATCATTTCACGCCAAACACCATCATTGCCACGCCGGAAATTGTCGAAGCGCAACCCGAGCCCCATACGCCGGAAAATAACCGCGGCAACAGCGAGGCGCCCATTCAGGATGTCCCTTTTTATCAGGTCATCGAGGAAGAAGATGAAGATGATGAGGAAGTGCGCACGATCATCGACGTGATCCGCATCTCGACGCGCTCGCATAAAAAATTAATTCTCGCCACGCTGGGAGGAGTGCTTGGGGCTTTTCTGCTGTTTTCGATTCTGGATACGATGATGCAATGGACGAGCTACGGCGCCGGCATTTACAACACGCTTTTTCCGCCGGCGATCAGAATCGTCTCCTTTCCGCCGAACGCGCAGGTTTCACTCGATGATAAACTGTTGCCGCAGACAACGCCGCTGGCAATCGATGAAATTTCGCCGGGCGTGCACAAATTAAGATTATCCTTGTCGCGTTTTGATCCGATCGTGCGCTCGATTCAGGTTCCGGCACGCGGCGAGGCCGTGGTCGAAGGCGAGGCGGCGCCCAAAGAGAATCAGCCGTATGTTTTCCGTTTCAAAACCACGCTGGAATTGTCGTCCAAACCGGCCGGCGCGGAGGTTTATTTGAACGGCATCAAATACACGCAGACGACGCCCTGCCGTGTCGTCTGGGAAGTCGGCAGTCCGCTGCAGATCGAATTGGATCGTCCGGGCTTTGCCCGGCTCGCGGGATTCACTTTTAATTCGCTCGAAGGGGTGGAGAGCATCGAAGATCGCCGGCTCTGGCGCTTTCAACGCATCGAACAAAACCGTGAGCATTTTTCTCTCGAAGGCATTTTTGCCAAAGCGATTGTGGTGGCTTCGACGCCGCCGAATGCGGAAATTTATCTCGACGGCAGCGATCGTCCGGTCGGCGTCACCGGTTTTACCAATCGCCTGCTGTTAACGATGGGCACCCATACGATTTCGCTGCAGAAGAAAGATTTTTTGCCGAAGGCCTTTACGATTCAACTCGACGAAAAGTCGCCGGAACAGTACAGCGAGACGTTGTCACGGGTGGTGAGAATTTTAGCCAAAGATGCGACGGGCGTGCGCGAGTCTGATCTTGGCGCCACGGTTTTGCAGTTGGTTTATGAAAATAAAACCACGCGCGTCAAGGCGACGACGCCGTGTGAATTTACTTTGCTGCCGTATAAATATACTGTGCTGTTGCGCAAAGATGGTTATCGTGACATGGCGTTGGCCATTCCGCCGGCCGGGACCGTCGTTATTGGCCGCATGGAACGCATTCAAGTCGGCATCGAGGTGCTCGTCGTTAACGAAGCCGCCGGTGAAGCCATGGCCGACGTGCAGATTCGTTGTCGCGCGCTGGTCGCTGATGGCCGTGAAATCAATATCGGCGACACCGATGACACCGGCATTTCGACGCGAGATCTGCCGCCGGGCGAATATCGTTTCACCGCGGCCAAAGCCGGTTATCGCGACGCCACCAGAGATTTTACGATCACGCCTAAAGGCAAAAATCGGGTGGTTTTCAAAATGGTGGCACAATAAAACCGCGCGGATTATTCTTGTACTTTTACTCTTACTCCTACTCCTACTCCTACTCCTACTCCTACTCCTACTCCTACTCTTGCTCCACTTGATTTGAGTAAGAGTAAGAGTGAGAGTAAGAGTAAGAGTGAGAGTAAGAGTAAGAGCTTTAATTAACCAACTCACGGGATAACGGGCAGCAATTTTCGAAAAGAGCGAATTAATGCCGAAGCTGATTTTGAAGCGCAAGGCGGAGGTGTTGCGGGAGTATTCAATAACGAGCGCGAATGCTGCGATTACCATCGGTTCGGAGCCGGGGAATGACGTCATGGTGGCGGATCGCATGGTCTCGATGACGCATTTTCAGATCGAGCGGCAGGGCCGGCAATTTTTTGTGCGTGATCTGCGCAGCGCCTTTGGCACTTATATTAACGGCACGAAGATCGGAAGCTTTCAGGAAATTTTTGACGGCGATGTCATTCAGGTTGGTGAACATGCGCTCGTCTTCCAGAATCCTGCCGCGGAGGACCCGCGCCGGGAAAATGCCTCCGGCGTCGGCCAGTCGCTCAATGCTTTTTTAAACGATGTGAAAGAGGCCGTTACCGGCGAACCCGCCCGGCCGGAGAAAACGGCGGAAAAATCAGCGCTCACTGCCGCGGAAGAGCGCCTGGCCTCGAATGATTTCAATTCCGCGGGTGATATCGAAAACATTCCCGATGATATCGACGTTGCCGGACTTGAAGAAGAAATTTCCGAGGTGCTCAATAAAGCCGGCGTGCGGCGCGAATCGTCCGCTGCCGCCGGAAATTCTTCGACCTGGAAAAAATCTCCTTATTATCTGCTCGCCATTCATGGCCCTTATCTCGGGAAAAAGTATCAGCTCAATTTTGGCGAAACCAGAATCGGGCGCGACAGCAAATTAAATGACATCGTTCTGCGCCTGAATAATAAGGGCGAAGTCGATCCGAGCATTTCGCGCCGTCACGCCACCATCACCTGCCGCGACGGCAAATTTTATTTCATCGACAAACGCAGCCAAAGTCGCAGCTACGTGAATCAACAGGAAGTGGCGGAAAGCGCTGAAGTGCGCTTGACGCCCAGCGACGAAATCGAGATCGTCAGCGATCAGCAGAGCACGATTTTTCGCTTCGTTGCCGAAGGGCATTTGGATTTTTCGGCGCCGAAACGCGCCGGCGAATGGTGGCTGCGCCATCGCACGCTGGCCATCAATATCGGCGCCGCTCTTCTCGTGCTGTGCGGTTTGATTTTTACGGTCAGCGCTTATCGCCAGCGCACGATTCTAACCAACGTTCCCGCCGGTTTTGCCGTGCAGATCAAGACCTTTGCCCGTCTCAACCTCAACGGCAGCTTGAAAATCAGCCAACCCTCGCGTGACCGCGATCTCGTTCCGGCGCCGGTGCTGGTCGAGTTAAACGGCGATGATGAAGTCGATATTCTGGTGACCCAGGCCGCCGGTATTTTGATCGCCGTCGACGGTGAGACCCGCAAACCACTTTGGGAAACCAACGCCATCATTTTGAATCGCTCCTCTTCGCCGGTGGCCGCCGACGTCAACAACAATGGCATGGCCGACGTTATCGCGCTGACCGCAGACGGTCATCTGGTTGCCATCGACGGTCTCTTCGGCGCCGAAATCTGGTCCAGTCCTTTTTTTGAAAAAGAAATGATCGGGCCGCCGGTGGCTGCGGATTTCAACGGCGACGGGAATATCGATGTGGCCGTGATTAATGTTGAAGGGAAGATGAGCGTCGGCTATTCAAAAATTTTTAGCATGCAATGGGTGGACGTCGATATCGGCCTCGCCTGCCAGGCGCCGCTGACCGCCGGGGATTTAGACGGCGATGGTGACAGCGAAATTATTATCGGCACCGAGCGCGGCATCGTGTTGATTTACGACGGCATCGAGCGCCGGATCGTGACGACGTTTGATTTTAACGAGGAGTTGAACAAACTTAAAGGCAGTTTCTTTACCGACAATCCGATTCGACATCCCGCCGGTCTGGCGGATTTAAACGGCGACGGCGCGCTGGATTTAATCATGTCGAGCGAAACCGGCAATCTGTTGGCCGTGAGTCTGGCGGAAAAAAATTCAGCGTCGCCCAATTCAGCTCGCAGCCTGTGGTGGGCAAATGTGGCCGGCGAAAAGAGAAATGTTTCCGCCTTCGCATTTCCCTTTGCCCTCGCCGATCTGGATCATGATGGCGGCGCCGACGTCGTGGTTTTATCAGATGACGGCAGCCTCAAAGCTTTTCGCGGGCGAGGGCCGGGCGGCCAACAACAGACGGCGCTCTGGCAAACGCCGCCAGACAGCGGACAATGGATTTCCTCGCCGGTCGTTTGTGATTTTAACAAAGATGGCGCGACCGACGTTGCGGTGGTCAATGAGCAACGATCGCTGAAAACTTTCAACGGCACCAACGGCCAGATCTTGTGGAAAGATGATCAATCGATGGCCGGGCCGACGAGCATGCCTTTGCTAGCCGATCTCGCCGACGATACGGAGCTTGATATGATTCTTTTGGCGAGCGATGGCACCATGTATCAATGCCTCACCAATCGTCGCGTGCCGGCGGGTGGCATTTTGTGGGGCCAGAAATTTGGCGCGGCCGGCAACACTTCCGCTTTAGTCAATATTGGCCCTTCGGCCCGTCGTTACACTTTGCAGATGCTGGCCGGTTTTCTCGTGATGCTGGGCAGTTTAGCCGGAAATATTTTCCATCATCAGCGCCGCCGGCGCCTGGCGAGAAAGTGAGTGGGGCAGACAGTCTGCGAGGGAGCATTACGCGTTTATTACAGCGTTTTCTGCCTGAATGAATAAATTGTCATTTCGAGCGCAGCGAGAAATCTTTTGCTAAAAAGATTCCTCGTCGCTTCGCTCCTCGGAATGACATTTTCACTCATTTAGAAAGTGCTGTAAGGAAGAACATTTATTCCGCCGAAGATCACCGAAGTCACCGAGTGTCGCCGAAAAAGATTAAAAATCATTCGGCGACTCTCGGTGTTTTCGGCGGATTTCGGCGGGAGGTTTTTGTCTTATCCGAGGTCATTTATGAAGCTCGTTATAGCCGCGGCCACCGATGTCGGGACCGTGCGCGAAACCAATGAAGATTTTTTTTATTACTCCAAACCCGGCAAATTGATCGTCGTGTGTGACGGGATGGGCGGGCATCAATCCGGCGCCGTCGCCAGCCGGATTGCCGGCAAAACGATGCGTGATATTTTTTTTCACGCGGATTTTGCCGAGCTGGCGCGTCTCGGCGAGGAGGTCATCGATCATTTGCCGCCGTTAGCGCTGCGCCTGGTCATCGGCGCGCGGCTGGCAAATCGCCGGCTGCTCTCCATGGCGTCACAGGACAAAAAATTGCGCGGCATGGGAACAACGCTGGCGGCGATTGCTTTCGGCGAGAACAACGCCTGCGCCGTGCATGTTGGCGATAGCCGGCTTTATTGTTTGCGCGGAAGGAAGCTGGTCGCTTTAACCGAAGATCACAGTCTGGTCAATCAGCTTTTGCAGGATCGCGACATTCGCCAGGATCAGGTCAAAGAGTTTCGCAAAAAAAACGTGCTCACTCGCGCGCTGGGAACGCACCCGACGCTGAAGGTTGACGCGCAATGGTTTCCCGTCCAATCGTCCGATCTGTTTCTGCTCTGCAGCGACGGCTTTCATAATGCGCTGCATGATGAGCAGATTGCCGCGTTGCTCGCCCGCAAAGAACCCGATCCGCAGAAAATGATTGACGGCATGGTGCAGCAGGCCAGATCCGTCAATGGCAGCGATAACCTCACCGCTGTCATCGCTAAAATTGAGAAAATCGCCGGCGCCGTTGAGAAAAAAGACCGCGTTAAAGTCACGCTTCCGGATGAAGCCGAAAAGACCATCTCGTTTGAAGATAAATTCATTCAGGAAAAATATATCATCGAAAAAAGCCGCCATCCCTTTGATAAAGTCAAATTCAAACGCTCATGGTGGCCGCTGTTTATCGTGCTCAGCGGCTTGCTGCTGACGGCCCTGGTGTTGGCGATGGCCAGGCGCCAGGAACTTTTTGCGACGAAACCGCCGGTCGCTGCGCAAAATATTTTGCTCCCCGCGGCGGCAAGCAAAGCACCAAACGTTCCAACGCCGCCGGACAGTCAGATTGCAGCTATCCTTGCACCGCCGATCGGCGGCTATCTGGCGTTCGTGCACGTCGGCGGTTCGCAACAACTCGACAGGCTGCGCAACTCGCCCGGCATTCGGCTGCTCGATCAATTTAATACGGATCGCAAAACCATTTCGTCGCCGTCACGGCAATTGACTCAGCAGATTCTTACCGGCAGCTATTCGCTGGCGCTGCTGGATTCGTTGCAAATGCCCATTTATCGCCGAAATAATATTCGTCTTTATAATTTGCCGGCGCGACCCGACACCGTCCGTGTGGCCAACAATCTCGCGCCGCGCGACTTACAAAATCCTTCACAGAATCTTTCACCCGCCCCGCGCAACGAAATCACCGGCGATGCCAGGAAAGATACGTTAAGCATACAGCAGTAAAAGCATGCCGCTCGAAACTGAAAACCTTGATCGTGTCGTCGACATTCTCAAAACGCTGGGCAAAGTTTATCTCTCCCAAAACCAGTATCGCGAGGCAACGGAAAAATTTGAGAATATTCTGCGGCTGGGGGTTAAAGACACCGACGTCTATCGCCATTTGGCTATTGCGCTGGCCGGACAAAAGCTCTACACGCCGGACGCGTTGCGCGTTTACCGCTGGGCGGTAGAGAAATTTCCCCACGATAGAAGCCTTTGTTTACACGTCGCGCAGGCGGCGTTGCACCACCAGGCGGAGGATGACAACGCCCTGCACTTTTATATCGCCGCGTTGAAATTCCATCCGCCTTTTGCAAAAGATTTATATCTGCATTTGCACGCGATCTTTCATCGCCAGAAAAAATACGACGAATCTTTTCAGACGCTCAAACAGGCGCTTTATCTGGAGAAAAGCGGCGAAGCGGAACTGGTCACGCGGCTGACGCAGCTCGGCTGGCGTTATGATCGCGAGCAGGAATTGATTATGACGTTGCAATTCCTGCTCGGCAACAACGAGGCGAACCGAACGATACGTCATTGCCTCGCCTTCAGCCTCGCGCATCGTATCATCCGCTATCACGGCCAACAAAACTCCAACGAGGTGAATGCACCGTTCAGCAGCGAGACCGATTTGCCCGTGCTGCAGGCCATGCTGCCGAATCCGGCAAACTTAACAACTTTAGAATCCGTGCGCGACTACTGCACGCTGCAACTGGCGCTGCTTACCGTGACGGCGGCGAATCAAAAGCTTTCGTCGAAACCACCGGCCAGGGCGCGCGATATGGTTGCGCCCAAGGCATTCGAGTATCGCTCGTTGCTCGATGCCCTGCCGTTGGAAGAAGTTTTGGCCGGGGCAACTTCATCACCGGATCAATTGCCCACTTTGCAAACGACGGCTAAAACCGAAAACAATACGACGTTTGACTGGCATCGAGATTTTCTAAAATTTTTGCCGGTCGTCAGTGAAAATGACGATATGGCGGGCCCGACACAAACAAACGCTCCAATCGAAGTGGCCGCCCTGCTGATTCTGGCGCCAATATTTTCGCACAGTCAAACCGAGCCGGATAAAACCTCGGCAGGAATATCAACACAGCAGGCCATTGCCCTCGTCATCCGGCATCTCAACGCGGCTGAGGCGTCGAGGCGAATCTACACCTTGAGCGACGGCATCATTGTTTTTTCATCCAGCCTGCAGGAACAGGCGCAAGTTAGTCTCACACTGCTGAAAAAAATCGCGCATTACAATATCCAGGTTCCGGCGAAAGATCAAATCGCGTTGCAGGCGGCGCTTCATGCGCTGCCGCCGGAACAGCGCTTCCTGCTGGCGCGTGAAAACAATGCGCCAAATAATTTTGCCGGTTTGAAATTAGTTTACGAGGGCTTGCATTTGTTGAGGGTCGAACGTGGCGAGCCGGAGCCGGCAAACAAAAACCATCGAGAAAACCACATGACCACGACGACGGCAAGCCGCCTGCTGATGAGCCGGCGAGTTTTTGAATCGCTCAACGATGCCAGGCTCTTTACGGTCAAATGCTGTGGCCCCGCATACTGGGGCGCGCCGGGATGGCACGAAGAAGTTTGTGAGCTGGCCTGGTATAATCCGCTCGATTATGCCAGTGAGAAGACACCTTATGCGCTTGAGCGTTTTCTCGTTATTGAAAAAATAAAAGCTCAACCGACGTATGACACCTACCGCACGCGCGATCGCACGCTGGAGCGGCCGGTCATTTTAAAAGCCCTGCGTCCCGAAATTTATCTGCGCCAGCGACGCGATGAATCGCAACGGGTGGAAATGGTGACGGCGATTCGGCGTCTCGGCCGGCTCGAGCATCCCGGCATGGCGCTGCTTTATGATATGGGAACGCATGAAGATATTTTTTATTTGGTCCGCGAGCATATTGAAGGTGAGAACCTCGCCCAGAGTTTCACCAGGCAGCAACGCTTGTCGCCGGTCGAGGCGGTGCGCCTGTTGCTTGAAATCTGCCGCATCCTGCGTTACGCGCATCAAAACGGCGTTTGTCACGGCAATCTCAAACCGTCGAATATCTGGCGCATCAAATCCGCGGCGATGAGCGAGCCGATTCGCGCGCGCGCGCTGTTGGCGCCGCCGCCCTCACAGAGTGAAAAAATCACGATCATGCTGAAGATTTCCGATTTTTTTATTCCCGGTTTTAGCGAAATTTCTCCGGCCGATTGGTATTATGCGCCGCCGGAGTTAAAGTTGCAAAATACCCACGCTCGCTGCAGTAACCTGCACGCCACGGTTGATATTTATGCGCTGGGCATGATTTTGTACGATTGCATTGGCGGGGAGAACCCTTTTAAGACGATGCCTTTTCCCGCGGAAAAATCAGATTGGGACGAAGCACAACTCACCCCATTTTCAATTTTAACCAATCAGATCACGGGTATTTTACCGGCGCTGGATGAGGTGATTCAGCGCG
>Ga0247727_10009759_pt1 | contig 17229 bp, 17 predicted proteins | sample WisWelCaveWW1625_FD_202498 | JGI IMG/M metagenome (GOLD analysis project Ga0247727, IMG submission 202498) | Biofilm microbial communities from Wishing Well Cave, Virginia, United States - WW16-25 | ecosystem: Environmental > Aquatic > Deep subsurface > Groundwater > Cave microbial mat | place...
TAAGTTCCCGGAGCGATAAAACCGGCCACACCGCTCGCCTCATCAACCCGGACCGAAACCGAACGCATACCGGGCGCCGTCACTCCGGGCAATCCCGGCTGAGCGCCCAATCCCGCCAGTTGATTATTGAGGATCACCGTCTTGGGTGAGATGTTGGCGTAGGCCACACGATCAATCACCTCTTCCTTTCTAACCATCGCCCCTTCGGGAACAAGTCCGATCGGGTACCTCACGAGAGCGATGTGCTGGTCGCCGATTTTAGTGCCCAGCGGAATCTCGGTGGTCGCAATGATGACGTTGGTTTGATCTCGCTCTTTGGCTTTGTCGGCCAAGGTGCTCAGGTAATTCTTGGCCGCAAGGATGGCCAGGAAGCCAAAAAAGACTGCGCCGCCGAGAGCTAGCAGGAAGCGTCTGTTCATTTCGTTAACTCCTTTGGATGTCTCCTGATGTTAAACCTTCAAAATTGATCTAACGGTTTTGATCTGAATTGAGCTTCGATGCGGGGGAAGTTTCAAACTCGCAACTCTTCTCAAACCTTCTCCGATCCGATCACTCGTGATCCATATAGCAGGTCAGGCTCATTACAACGCCGGTCTGCGGAGGCAAATCGTCCGGACGACCGTTGTTGAACATCCCCAGAATGATCGGCAGCGGAGTGTCGAAGGGATAGCTGATCTGAATTCCGACTCGCTCACCGCGAATTCCACTCGTGTAGTTCGGTTCGATTTGATCGTCAGCCGTATTGTAAGCTCCGTCGTTCCCCGGCTTGATTCTTACCAGGGTGATTTGAGTTGTGGGCGTGACGGGCACGCCGGAGCTGGTCATTGATGCCTTCACCGTGTTAATGGCGGCGGTTTGCAAATCGCTTTCTGTCGAGTAAGTCAGGCCTGCGCCGTAGGGCAAAACCAGAATGCGAGCGCCTTCACGCGCAGCAATCGTCAGGGATTGTTTTGCCGCCCAGGCCCGCCCCATTTCAATGATGGCGAAAACCAGAGCGAGGAAGAGCGGAAGAACGAAAGCCATCTCTACCATTGATTGGCCACGTTCTCCCAGTTTGCCCAATCTTCCCCATCTGGCCCATCTAGTGGACAGCCTGCGAAGACTGTGCGCTTCCGGGCCTGAGATGTCGCTCACAGTCGAGTCGGTTGCCACAACGTTATCGCAATTGCCCGGCCAACAGTTTATCGGATAAAGCTTCTCGTTCATCACGCCTCCTAACTTCCGGCGATTGTGTAACTCTTGCGCTTAGCTGCCGCGCTTCAAAGTGCAGGTCGCGCTGATCAAAACCCGCTGAAAACCGGATGCGAAGTTGCCGATTGGCAGCTCGTAGGGGTAGAGCACAGTCACTCTGACCCATTGAGGGTTATTGCCGATTATGTTCAGGGCATTCTGGTATCCGCGTTGATCCTCCGCAAAGAAAAGGACCTGGTTGCCGTCAAAACCATTATTCGTGACGTATTGACGCACAATAGGGATCACGTATGTCTCGAAATTATTCGACTGTCCGGAATCGGGGTTACAGGCGGGAGGCGTGCAATGGATGCCGTCACCGCCCGCCGGGTTTTTCGCCCACACGCGCGCGCCTTCGTAAGCCGCGCCGTAGAGCACCATCTGCATATTGAACCCCTGCGATATGACCGCAACGCCGAGCAGCATGATGAACAGAACCGGCACGATCAATGCGAATTCCAGGAACGACTGGCCCTGTTCGCTTTTCCGCACAATCCTGCGACGATGCTTTTGAGGACAGTTCGTAAGTATTTTCATTGCGTACCTCGCTTGAGAAACAAGGGGTCAGGACTGGCAATTGTTCCAGATAACGGGGGTGGAAAGCAATGCGAATCTCTTTGTCAGAGTGATTTTGTCATTTGTCAAAGGACTGAGGGAAACGGGAATTTCATCCGCATCACATTGACCGAACAGCAGCGGCCGTATCGTTTAAGACCTAAGACCCGCCGCTCAAAGCTTCAGCCTTCAGCGCAGGAAGCTCGTGTAAATTGCGATCAGAGTTCCGGCAGCAATCGCCACTCCGAAAGGCGTTGTCGCCGAAGCGACGCTCTTGTCGTCCTGTCCATCGAGACGGATCGCATAAAGCTTCAAACCCGGAGCGAAGAAGCCCAAGAAGTTGAAGAGAACCCGGCGAAATCGCAGCCAGGTAAGCTTAAGCTTTTTTTCTCTGATCACCGCAATCGCCGCCAGCAAAGGATAACAGAGGACGGTTGCAAGCAGCGCCCTGACGACATCCGTCGCGCCTGTGAAAGCGCCTATCGCCGCCAGGAATTTCACATCCCCGGCCTTCATGCCTCCGACCAGGTAGGGAATGAACAGCAGCGCAAATCCTACGGCCAGTCCCTTCAACCCAAAAACCAATCCTCCCCAACCGCGTAAAATCAGGTTCAACGTCAACCCAATCAATATGGCGGGAAAGACGAGGAAGTTGGGAATGCGGCGTTCGCGTATGTCAAAAATCGAAATCCCAATGACGAATGCAGTGAGCAAGATTGCGGGGACATCCCTCTGCCAGCCCATTTCGTTCTGTCCGATTGACAATGTCTGCCCGATTGACGATGTCTGTTTGACGCTATAGCGGTAGGATCATCGGGCACCAAATAACGATGATCCTATAGCTACACATTATGTCAGGCCGCCCCAGACTCAATCCCCAGTGCCCCAGTGAAAGAACACCACCCCCTCTTTCTGCCTCTCAGAGCGGTAGAAATCCGGTGATGCTTCCAGGGGATTGATGATTGAGCGTGACGAAAGGGGCGTCCCACGCTGGCGACAAATGTCAAACAGAAAATATGAGCCGAAGAGCCATAGCCGAATGGCTTGGCCAATACGGCACAGCCACTGCCAGCCACTTGAGGATGGAATGCCACTCGGTGAGGTGCGTCTTGCCTGGGGACCGGGAGCCTCTTCACCAGTATTCGGTCGCTTGAGTCACATACATGTAAGTACCGCAGGGCAACGTTTCGGCGACCGAACCGGAAGAATTTAGTCTATCTGCTATCGCAGGCCTTCCTGTATTCGGAAGGCGAGTTGGCGACCAGAATCTGCCTCGAATACGTTCGACTATGAAATGCTGTTATTCGCAGTCGTCAGCCTGGTGTTGATCTTGCTGAAGATCTGGCTAATGCTCTGGCCCATCGTCGTCAGAACGAAGACGGCCGCCGCGCCAATCAGAACCAACAGCAGCGAATATTCAACGATATCCTGCCCTTGCTCATCCTTAATAAACTCTTTGATCATGGATTCCTCCTATTTGCCTGGTTATTGTTTCGAAAAACTCAAGTTGTTTGGTTGCGCGGATGTAACCCAGGGGATTTCGATGTAGTTGATCCGTTGAGACAACCAGTGACCTTGGTGAAGATGGTTGTAAATTACTTTCTGCCCCCAGCTTGAAGATCCACCATACAATCAACATCAACAACACAAAAACACCTCGCAGGCAAGATCAATGGGCATTATCCTCACCTTGAAGGTGCCTCTCCCCTGATCAGCGCTTCGACAGTTTAGGGTTTGAATTTTTGGGGGGACGAATTGTTGATGCTTTAAAGACCGTCTGGCGCCGTTTGCTCGCGCACCAGTGTGATCAACAACAAGGAGCAAAAATGCGGGCGCATTCTAGCCACAATCTCTGGATTGATCAAGGGAAAATTCGCGCTGTGAAAAAAACCTGCAAAATTAGATTTTCCGTTCTCCACCGCGAACCGGCTGATCAGCTTGGTCATCAGTTGCGATATATGACATCATCTCTCTTCCCCGAACACGATCAGGAAAACATCCCCGTCCGGCGAATGAACCATACAGATTTTTACCCGAGCCTCTCTCGGCCACAGATGCGCCCACTTAAACAGGTCTCTCTGCTCTGCCTGATTTGGCTGCTGGTGAGCGGACTGCTCACCTTCGCGCGCATCGCTCATCCGGCCTTCGGCATTCAGGGAGATTTGCCTCTTCATTACCACATCACACGATCTTTCGAGCGCAGCTTCTCCGAAGGCGAGTTGGCGCCAAGATGGGCCGGACTGCTGGATGGCGGACGCGGCGACGCGCTTTTCACCTTTTACCCGCCGCTCAGTTATCTGCTGAGCGCGATGATTATGAGAGTGTTCGGAGTTGATGTGCTCACCTCGCTCAGGCTCGTTTCAATAATCATTCTGATCGTCGCGCAGGTCGGCGCGTACATTTTCGCCAGACAATTCTTCAGCCGTCGTTCAAGCCTGATCGCATCTCTGGCTTATGTCCTGCTCCCAGCTTATCCGCTGATCGCATTGCACCGCGCTTTTTTCGCCAATGCCCTGGCGCTCAGCTTCGCTCCTCTCGCGCTGCTCGGCGCGCATCTTTTATTGAGCGGAGAACGCCGCGAGCGCGGCTTTGCCATTTTTGCGCTCAGCTTCAGCGCGATCATTCTCACTCACGCAATCACGACCTATCTCTCGGCCATCGCCATCGGCCTGATGACTTTGATTTATCTTCCGAGATTCGGCTGGCGCGCCGTCGCCCGTCTCGCCGTGGCGGGCGCCGTCACGCTGGCGCTCACAGCGTTCTTTTTATGGCCGCAGCGGGTCGAGACAAACTGGGTGCAGATCGGGCTGCAAACAGTTCAGCAGGATTATCGCAACTACTTTCTGTTCGCCAAATCGCCCGACAGCAGCCGCTATCGCCAGGCGTGGGCTGACGTCAATCACGTCACCAGCCTGATCACGCTCGCGCAGACCTTGATGGCTCTGCTGCTCGGCCTGATGTGCCGGAGGATTTTTGCGCCGCAAAAAGCGTCAAGCCCCTCGTCTGCAATCACCGGGTTCGGACTGGCGCTGGCGGCGTTCGGCCTGATCATTTCGTTGCCGATTTCAGGATTTCTTTGGCGGCACTTGCCGGGATTGAAGTTCGTCCAATTCCCCTGGCGCTTTCAACCATTCGTCGCCCTTGGGTGCGGATTGCTGGCGGCGACGGCCAGTGAGATGTGGCCGTCGCTCAATCCGAAATCGCGCGTGAGGATCGCGGCTTTTCTGACTTGGGTCGTGATCGCCAATCTCATCTTCACGGTGATACTGGCGCGTTTGGATGAACCCGGAATAACCCGCGCGCAGGTCGCCGATCTTCTCAGCTCTGCGAACGCGGAGCCGGTGACGATTGACGAAGCGCGAAGATTGCAAAACGAAGACGATCTGAAATACACCCCGTACGCCGCGAACCAAATCTACTTCCGTCCGCCCGGATCGGATTTCAACCTTTACCCGCCCGCCGAACAACCTGGCGGGATTTCGATCATCGCGGGGCGTGGCCGCGTCGTTTCGCAGAGACTCAACGTAGCGCGCCGCGAATTCACGATTGACGCCGAAGAACCAGTCCAGGCTCGGATCGAAACCTATCATTATCCACACTGGGTGGCGCGACTGGACGACCGCGAGATCACGATCAACGTCGAGAAAGGCAGCGGCCCAAAAGATGGCGGACTGATGCTGGTTGATCTGCCTGCGGGAACGCACAAGCTGACGCTCGATTACGAGATTCGTGAATCGTCCGAACGCGCGGCGCGGCTGATTTCAGCCATCGCCTGGTTGGTATTTTGCGGATGGATCGCTTTCAAAGCGGCAAACCGTTTTTTGCGCAATCGAAACATCTGAACATGTCGTCTCCGGAGAAACCCGCCAACCCTCTGATCGCCGCGCTCATCGCAACCTGCGCATTGCGACTTGTCTATTCGGGACTCGGCGCGCTCCTCGCTCCACATCTGAAACTCGATCCGGCTCTGGTTCGCAGCAACGATTTCACCGGACATTTGATGGCACCCGATGACGGATGGCCGTACCGGCTGCTGGGCGTGTGGGAACGATTCGACACACTCTGGTACCTCCACATCGCCGAACACGGCTATGATCGCCCGGAAGCCGTGGTCTTCTTCCCGCTCTATCCGTTACTCATCAAAGTTCTGTCGCCGCTTCTGTACACTCCACTGATCGCGTCATTGTTCATCTCCACAATCTCTTCATTCTTTCTCTTCTGGGGATTTCAAAAACTGCTGAGACTCGATTTACCTGATGAGACTGTGTGGCGCGCGTTGATTCTGTTCGCCGCGTGGCCGTCGAGCTTCATTCTCTTCGCCGGCTATCCGGAATCGCTGCTCATCGCTTTGATGATCTGGCCGGTCTACTTTGCGCGCAACGGAAGATGGCTGTTGGCGGGAATGCTCGGTCTGCTTGCAGGCCTGACCAAAGCCGTTGGGTTTTGCGTCGCCGTTCCTCTGGCGGTGATCGCGTGGCGCGAAAAACGCTGGCGGACTTTGCCGGGCGCGCTCTGCCTGCTCGCTCCGCTGATCGTCGCGGCGATCATCAAATTATCCGGCCAACCGCTCGCCTCCGACGCCTACCCAAAACACTGGAAGACCGAGGTCGCGTTCCCCTGGTCAACGCTGTTTGCGAGCATCCACCAATCCTTCACGACTTTCGACGCCTTGTTGATTCTGAATCTGGCTGCGCTCGGCGCGATCTTCATTCCCGCTTTCGTCAAACGATTGCGCCCGGAATACACGCTCTTCGCGCTGGCGGTACTCATCCTGTTCCTGACCAAAAAGACCGATCCGCTTCTGCAAAGCAGCGCTCGTTACGCAATGGCTGTCTTTCCCGCATTCGCCAGCCTCGCCTCAATCCTCAAACATCCTTTCCTGATGGCGCTCGCGCTGCTGGTGATGGCGCTGCTCAACTTCATCCTGCTCTGGTCGTTCTTCAATTGGGCTTTGGTGGTCTGAGCCTTGCGCCAGCGGCATGATATACTGACCGCCTTTATGAGCGATCCCGCTGGCATCTACATTCACATCCCGTTCTGCGCGACGCGCTGCCATTACTGCAATTTCGCCACCGGCGGTTACGAAGCGGAATTGGCGCGGCGTTACGTCGCTGCCGTGCGCGAGGAGATCAACCGCTCGGATGTTTCGACCAAGCCTTCGATGCGCGTTGTGGACACGATCTATTTCGGCGGAGGCACGCCAACCACGCTCTCCGTCGAACAAATCTCCAGCGTGATCGAACTCTGCCATCAAAAGTTCAAAGTCGCGCCGAACGCTGAGGTCACAACGGAAGCCAATCCCGGATCGGTTTCGCAGACTTACCTCGAAGACTTGCGCGCAATCGGCGTCAACCGTTTGAGCTTCGGCGTGCAATCGTTCGATGACGACGAGTTGCAAATGATCGGGCGCACGCATTCGTCGGAAGACGCTCGCCAAGCAGTGCGAATGGCTCGCGCAGCAGGCTTCACCAACGTCAGCATTGACCTGATCGCCGGATTGCCGGAGCAGAAGACGGAGACCTGGCAGCGCAATCTCGAAGAAGCTTTTGCGCTTGCGCCCGACCATCTGTCGGTCTACCTGCTCGAACTCTACAAAGACGCGCCGCTGCTCCACCGCATTGAGCGCGGCGAACTACGCGCGATTGACGAAGAACTGACCGTCGAGATGTATTTCGCGCTGATGGACGAAGCCGCCCATCACAGCTTCGAGCATTACGAGATTTCAAATTGGGCGCGGCCCGGATTCGAATCGCGGCACAACCTGAAATACTGGACCGGCGCGCCGTACTGGGCTTTCGGGGTTTCAGCGGCTGGTTTCGACAGCCACACGCGCTGGTCAAACACGCGCAACATTCACGAATATCTGGAAAAGATCGAAAGCGGCCAGTCGCCGGTCGCTGAACGAATCGAACTCGACGATGAAGACAGGCAGAGCGAGAATCTGTTTCTGCGCTTGCGATTGAAAGACGGCGTTGATCTCGGCGAACATCAATCGCGCTTCGGCGTGAATGTGATGGAACGTTATCGCAGCGAGATCGAACGATTGCGCGAAGCCGGGTTGGTCGAATTGAAAGGAAACGTTTTGAAAATTTCGCGCGCGGGCACGGTGCTGGCCAATGAAGTGTTCGCGGCTTTCGTGTAGAACATCATCTCAAATCACAAATCTCAAATCCGAAATTCAAAATGAACCTGATAGACCTTCGCAGCGACACCGTAACAAAACCCACGCCCGCAATGCGCCGCGCCATGGCCGAGGCCGAAGTCGGCGACGACGTCTACCTCGAAGACCCGACTGTCAACCGCTTGCAGGAACGCGCGGCGGAAATCCTCGGCAAAGAGGCCGCGCTCTTCGTCCCCTCCGGCACGATGGGTAATCAGATTTGCATCAAGCTGCACACGCGGCCTGGCACGGAAGTCGTGCTGGAAGAGCGCAGCCACATCTTCAATTACGAGATGGGCGCATCGGCTGCAATTTCCGGCGTCACGCTTCGCGTGGGGCGCGGGCAGGATGGCTTGCTCGATTGGGATTCGATCAGCGGCGCGATCCATCACAGCGCGCCCTATTACGTCACGCCCACGTCGCTCGTCGCGCTCGAAAACTCGCACAACATGAACGGCGGCTCGGTGACGCCGCTCGGCGTGTCGCAGGAAGTTTGCGAACGAGCGCACGCTCTGGGTCTGCCGGTCCATCTGGACGGTGCGCGAATCTTCAACGCCGCGATTGCACTCGACACAACCGTCGCCGAAATCGCCCGGGCCTTCGATTCGGTGATGTTCTGTCTGTCGAAAGGATTGGGCGCGCCCGTCGGCTCGCTGATCCTCGGCGGCAAGGATTTCATCACGGAAGCCCGCAACTGGCGCAAACGACTCGGCGGCGGGATGCGTCAAGTCGGCGTGCTGGCCGCCGCAGGTTTGATCGCGATTGAAGAATCGCCGAAGGTTTTGCGCGAAGATCACGCGAACGCGAAACGGTTGGCTGAAGGCCTGGCCGAAATGCGCGGCGTCACGATTGATCCCGAACGCGCGCAAACAAACATCGTCATCTTCGACATCGCCGGAACGGGGATGTCGACCACGCAATTCGCCGCCGAGCTGAAATCGCGCGGCGTGCTGGCCAACGGCATCAACGCGCGAGAGATGCGGATGGTCACGCATTACGACCTGAGCCGCGAAGCCATCGAGCGCACGCTCAAGATCGCCAAAGAGATTCTGGAGAGGGAGTGAGGCTTGCCCGGACGAAAACTGATCATCGCCATTGACGGTCCGGCGGGCGCAGGCAAAAGCACCGTCGCCCGCGCTGTGGCCAGAAGGCTTGGGTACTTCTTCATCAACACCGGCGCGATGTACCGCGCGGTGGCGTGGAAGGCTTTGCAGCAAGGCGTCTCGCTCGATGACGACGACCGCGTCGGCCAGCTTGCCGGAGAGTCTCTGATCGAATTGACCGGCGAGGTTGATTCGATGCGGGTGCTGATTGACGGGCGCGACATCACCGATGAGATCGCCACGCCGCAAGTCGGCCAGGCGGCTTCGATTGTTTCGGCGATTCCGGCGGTGCGACGCGCGCTGGTCGCCCGCCAGCAGGAGATTGGTCACTCGGGAGGCGTGGTGATGGAAGGCCGCGACATCGGCACGCAGGTCTTTCCGAACGCTGAGGTGAAAATTTATCTCGACGCTTCATCCGAAGCCCGCGCGCAGAGACGTTTCGACGAAGACGCTGCACGCGGCGTGGCCGTCGCGTCGTTCGACCGGATGAAATCCGAGATCGAAGAACGCGACCACCGCGACAAGACCCGCGCCGATTCGCCGCTCACTCAGGCCGAAGACGCGGTCTACATTGATTCGTCGGCGATGGCGATTGAAAAAGTGGTCGAGAGAATCCTTGAGATTGTGAAAGCAAACTGCAGAGGCTCAGGGAAGAGCAGACGGCGAAGACAATGAACGATAAGCTGAGCTGAGTCGAGTCAGGTGTGATTGAAAGTTCTCCTGCTCCGTAGGAGCGCAATGTTTATAGCTCCGGCGATGCAATACGTTCCGTAGCTCCGTCAGGAGCGGCATCTGGCCACGCGCAGATGCCGCTCCTGACGGAGCTAGGGCAATCAAGACAACGCCGATCTATAAACATTGCGCTCCTACGGAGCGGGGAAAGCTGACTGCGGTTATGATGAGGTAGAAGATGAGCGTCCAAACAGTGACATTGAGCATACCGGAGCCGATCTATCAACGCGCCAGACAGGCAGCCGAGGTTCTCCAACGGCCGCTGGAAGACGTCATCGTGGACACGTTGGCGACCACGCTGCCCACGTTGGATGACGTTCCGGCGGAGATGGTCAGCGAGTTGGCGGCGATGGCGCATTTGTCCGATGAAGCGTTGCAGGGGCTGGCCAATAACGTGATGGCGGAAGAACGGCAGGAATTGCTCGGTCATCTGTTGGATGGGCAAGGGCGCGGCGAGTTGGATGAAGCGGGGCAACGCGAGCTCGCGGCGCTGATGGCCGAATATGGCCGCGCGATGCTGCGCCGGGCCAAAGCGGTGGCTTTGCTGATTGCGCGCGGACGGCCTGTTCCCGCGCTGGCATCTATCCCTTCCGAACAATGAGTACGCGTTTCCTTCCCGCCGCGTGTGGGTCGCCGCAGGATGGCATCCGCCAGCCGACTGAAGCCCGCGTCACTTGCCTGAATTACTTCTTGCCGGCCTTCGCGCGAATCTCTTTCGCGCGAGCTTCCAATTTTGCAGCCTCAGCCTCACGGTTCATTTTTCGCAACAGATCAGCATAGTTCTCCAAGACAATGGCGACGTTAGGATGTTCAGCGCCAAGCGATTTCTCCCGAATTGCGAGAGCGCGTTTGTAGAGCGGCTCGGCCTCGGCGTACTTGCCTTGTGCGCGATAGAGTTCGGCCAGATTGTTGAGGCTTTGGGCGGTATCGGGATGATCAGCGCCGAGAGCTTTCTCGTTGATAGCCAGAGCGCGTTTGAAGAGCGGCTCGGCCTCGGCGTACTTGCCTTGTGAGTCGTAGAGTCCTGCCAGATTGTTGAGGCTGGTGGCGGTATCGGGATGGTCAGCGCCGAGCGCTTTCTCTCTGATAGCAAGAGCGCGTTTGAAGAGTGGCTCAGCTTCGGCGTACTGTCCGGCATGAAGCAGGGCGGCTCCAAGGTAGTTGATGATTTCAGCGTCATCATTTCGCAGGGCATCGGCTTCTCGAAACTTCTCCACTGCTTCACGGTACTTGCCCTGCTCACATAACGACTGACCTAAAGAAAACGTGACTTCCACCATTTCAGCCAGCGCCTTCTCGAAGGCCGGTTTGCGCATCTCGTATGACTTGGACAGTTGCGCGGTGGCTTCCGGGTAATTCTGCTGATAAAGAGCGATCTCGCCTTTGTCGTAAGGATCAACCGCCTTCCTGCCCCATTCGCGGATCGCGCGGTCGGCTTCTTCAGGCGTCACTCCGAAGCTTCGCGCGACCTCTGCCAGAGCCGCTTTGCGCTCCTCTTCCGTCGTCCGCCCCTCTTTCAATTTGGGCTTGAGCGTCGCATTGAACTTTGCGGCCAACGCGACGGCGAACCTGCCGCTTTCCACCGCCTCTCGTTCACCTTTGGCCATCAGATAGACCGTGACGAAGTTCTCCGATTCGTTCTCGAAAGGTGGAACCAGGACTTTGCGGTTCCACGGCGAGACGAAGGCGTAATTGCCGCTCGACACTTTCAGCGTGACCCAGGTTCCGGGCCTGGTTTGCGGCGCCAGTTTGATTCGGGCCAGGCCGCGATCATCGGTGAGCGCGGACGAGCCGGGGCCTTCCGTGCCGACGCTGATTTTGCGGATGGGAGCGTTTTTGAGATTCAGGACTTTGACCCACAGGATTCCCGGCTCGGCTTGCGCCGTGATGGCGGCGAACGTCGCCAGGCAGACGAGGCTGAATGAGCGGATGAGAGAGCGCATAGTGATCACCTTTTGAGTTTGAGGGTTGCAGGTTCATCGCCCGCCGGATGATGGAGGTCGGCTACGCCAATGCCGCGCTTCTCCGCGTGTAACCAGACCATCTGGTTGACGGCGGCGTGCGCGGGCAGTTCAAAGTTGCCGCCATCTCCGGTGGGGACGGCTTCGGCTTCGTAGCCCGCTACAGAGACGCGCGCGCCGGCGACGGCCTTGCCGCGACTGTCCACGACCTGTCCACGGACTTTGGCCGAAGTGTCGCGTTCGAGCTTGATGACGACCGCCGGGTTGTGATCGGCGCTCAGTTGCAATTCGCGGCTGCCGCGCAGGAAGGCGTTCTCCTGCGCGGCGAAGATCGTCAGCTTGCCATCCTGCGGTCTTTTCGCAGCGGGAATCTCGAAATGCCATCCGCCCGCGACCTGCATTGGCTCGCCGCCGATGGACGACCAGACTCTGGCGTCTTCGATGGGGAGCTTCTGGTCGTTCAAGACGGTGACGCGGACGCGGTAGATCGTCTCTTTGCTCGCTTCGTTGGGTTTGGTTTTGATGATCTCCTGATAGAGCGAGACGCCGGTCGGGATCAGCACCAGGAGCAGGATCATTCCCCAGGCGACGGGCGGAATGGGTTTGTCTTTCTGTCTGGTTCTCAAGACCAGAATCAGGACTACCGCCAGCGCGTAGGCGGCGAGGTTGAACGGGTTGCCGATGGCGGAGACGACGCTCCACGGACCGGCTGATTCAAGCAAAACGAACGCGGCAAACATCGGGCGACTCCTGCTGGATTGCGTGTTGACGGGGCTGGAACCGCGGGGCGAGAGGAGTTTAGCACGGAGGTTTTGAGGGGTGAAGAAGATTTTGTGGACGGCGACTATCGCAGACGGTCGAATTCGATCTCACCTGCCCTTGTAATTCAACACCCGCTCCAGCACCGGATCGCGCCCCGCCACGAAGTCTCCCGACGACCGCTCGACCGGAACGTCCGGCGCGAGCGAAGGCGGATCGTCATTCATTGTCTTGAAATATTCCGTCGAATACTGCACGAGCAGTTTCGAGTGCGGCAGGTTCATTGTCCTCACTTCGCCGTAATGGTTCGGCTTCTGCCCCGCAGGTTCGCCGACGAGGATGGCTCTGGTCATATTCTTGAGCCAGAGCGCATTCAAGTAAGCCGAAGAGAAAGTGCCTCGTCCGATGAGCACAAACAGCTTGCCCGTTTGATTGACGTCCTGCCGCTTTCTCAGCGCCAGGATGAACGGATTGAAGATCGCCGAATTGCCGCCGCCATTGAGCCGCAGGTCAATCACCATCCGCTCGACCGGATTCTCGTCCATAAACTTCAATACCGTCTCGGCGAACTGCTTGAAAGGCTGCGAGCTCATATTGGCGCAGCGGCGGTAGTTCAAGTAAAGCGTCTTTGAATCGGCGAGGTATTCGTACCAGTAATACAGCTCGGGGTTTCGCAGATAGAGCGGGACTTTGTCCGGCGATGAATCGAAGGGGCGGATCAACTTGATCGGCTCTTTGGTCGAAACGGGCCGCAGCTTGAGTGAAAATTGCTTGCCCTTTCGATCCTTGAAAGTGAATTCGCCTTCGTTCCCATCCGGCAATATTTTCAACAGTCGCAGAACTTCAGGGTCGGTCAAGTAGTTTGGGAACTGCTGCTTGAACCACGACTCGTTCTCGACGGGGATGATCGAGCGCGCCGATTCCTTCGCCCGCTCGATGTCAGTCTTCCCTATTTTGACGAGCTTTGCGCCGAGCGCCGCTTTGTATTCTTCAGTCGCTGCGGCTACAAAAACGCCGTCTGAAAATTGATAAAGAATGACCGGATAGGTCTTCTCTTTGCCGTACTGAATCCGGGTGTGCGGATCGCCGATCATCGCGGCCAACCGCCAGAGCGCCAGTTTGATCTCTGCGTCGGTGAGTTTCGGGACGGACTCGCTGATCCTGGCGAGCTCGCGGTCGAACTGTTCGCGCGTGATTTTGAAGAAGAGGTTTTTGTGGCGCTTGGGAAGCTCGTCGGCCAGATACCTCAAATCCTCGCGCCACTTATCCTCGCGTGAAAGGTCGGGGCGCGAAAGGTCGGGGCGCGAAAGGTCGGGACGCGAAAGCTCAGGCGCGGTTTGAGCCATCGCGAGCTGCGCGGCGGCAACCACCGCGCACAAAGCCATCATCAGGAGGCAGCGAAATCTCATCCTTGATCTCATCGGGAAAGGAGGTGAAGAAAATCGCGGGGAAGTTTCATTTCGGCTCGAAGCGCAAGGTCGCGTCTTCAGTCACGCTCGATTGCGCTTGCCGGTTTCGCTCGATTTCCAGCTCGCTGGTCGTGGCGCCGGTAATCGGCGAGGCGAAGCTCGGCGCGGGTTGAACGTAATTTTGCGCGAAGCCGCCGGTCTGCTCTTCGGTAATTATTTCCGGCTTCGGGGCGAAGAAGATTCCGTTGATCAGGTGCGCCACACCGCGCACTACGGGAACGAGACCGAGCAGCCACAGCATCTGGAAGACCGGAACGAGGCCGAAGATCGGGGTCTCGGTCTTTTCCTGAATGACCCACTCCAGATTCCTGAGCAGGCCAGAATCGGTGGCGGCGTTGAGCAACTGATACCACACGGCCATCCACGCGCCGCCGCCGAGGATCGAAAGCGTCGCCTGTTGCAGGCTGTATTTGCGCGTGTGAGCGGCTTTGACCTTCCTCAGCGCCCTGCTCATCTCGCGCGACAGATCGGGCCTGACGGCCTGCGGTGTTTGCCCGCCCGGCGCAGGCGGTTGACTGAACTTCTTGGTCTTTTTGATCGCGCTGCTGGCCTCTTCAAACCCGGCGCGGAGGTTCGCGCCCAGATCGCGGAGATCGCGCTTGAGCGTCTCGAAATCCAATGGCCCCCGCTGACGGCCTTCCATCGCGTCAACGATGACATCCAGCTTGAGTCCGCAAGTCCGGCAGAAACGCTGATCGTCAACTATCTGACTTGCACATTTGGGACAGTACATTGCGAATCTCCTGTTCGGTGGTCTTCCGCTCAAACTACGACGATGCGCGCGCCTTAGTTCCTGGCAATCCGCGCCGGAGTTTTCTTCGACGGCCCCCTGTAATAGCTCGCCCGGATCACCGTCTTGATGTTGCCGCGCAGGTTGAAATCGCCCTCGAGGTGAAACTCCAGCGGGTCGCAGGCCGCCACGAAATCTTCCAGGATTCGGTTGACCACGTGCTCGTGAAAGATCTTCACGTCGCGGAACGAATTGATGTAGAGCTTGAGCGACTTCAGCTCGACGCAGCGCCGGTACGGCACGTAGCGGATGCGCAGCGTGGCGAAATCCGGGAAATCCGAAAACGGGCAGATGGCCGTGAACTCGGTCGAAGTGAAATTGATCTCGACGGGGCTGCCCGGATATTCGTACTCGAAGGTGTCGAGCGGATAGAGATTCATCTGCTCCTCCGGCGTCGAGCGGATTTCGAGCCGCGTCTCCGGCGTCACTTCGCGCAACGGCGGAAACTTCTTGTTCGCGGCGCCAGTGATCGGGCGAACGGTCTTCGATTTCGATTTTTTGTCAGACATTATCTCTGTAACTCCTCAACGATCTCCGCCGCAATCTTCCTGGCGGTCTCCAGCGCTTCCGGCGCCAGCGAGATGGCCGCGACCACCGCGTGGCCGCCGCCGCCGTAACGTTCGCAAATCGCCGCCAGATCGTGAGTGCGCGGTCGCGGCGTCCAGGGGTTCGATCCGACCGAAATCTTCGAGCGGAACGACGACTGGCTCACGCTCACGCTGTAGGTCGCTTCGGGAAACAAATAGTACGGAATGAACTTGCTGTAGCCTTCCATATCGTGCCCGACCACGTCGAAAAAGACCACCGGGCCGACGACACGAGCGGTCTGTTCGATGATCTCCATCGAATGCAGATGGCGCTCGTACAAAGGCTCGACGCGGCGGGCGACGTAAGGCAGCCGGGCGACTTCGCCGAGCGGCTTCGTCTGCAACTCGTTGATGACGCGCTCGATCAATTTCTGATCGCGGTCGGATTCAATCACCAGCGCGAGTTTGAACGCCTCGGCCTTCATCTCGACCGGTTCGGCGGCGGATTCATACAGCGCGCCGTCAATCTTGTTCGCCCAATGAATCAACTCGCCCATCGGCGCGGCGTCGAAACCGAAGCGGCTATGCGCGATGTCGGCGATGAATTTGGTGCAGGATTTGTAACTCGCGTCCAGGAATTTTTTGCCGCTCGTGTCAGCTCTGAAATGGGCCTCGTCTTCGGGCGAGAGGAACGCGCTCCGGTGATGGTCGAACCACCAGGTCAAGCGGGGCGAGTTGCTGTACTTGAAATCCACGATGGCGTTCTCGTCGCCGTCGAACGCCTGGTCGTCAAACAGCGCGCCCGCGCGATGCATCATCGGCTGATAAGCGAATTCCCAGTCAGGCCTATTATTGATGATTCGCTCGCGGTAGAAGCGGGAAAAGACTGCGGCGGATGAAACTCCGTCGAAACAATTGCCGTGGTAACAAACTTTGATCTTGCTCATCAACGCTGTTGAAATCTCGCTTTCCATTCGATTTTTATTGGGCAAGGGCTGAAGCCACAGTGCCGGACAGATTAAGCCGCGAAGTGCGTTCGATGCAAGTGAGATGAAATGCGATTACCGGCGCGGCTCAGGCTGTTTCAGCTCGAACGTGGTGTGTTCGGCAATCGAGCCGGGCAGCGGCGGCGAGAGGATCGGATCGGTGTCCGGAACGGGAGGCAGTGAAAGTTCAGGCTGCGCCGTTGCTTGATCCGTTGAAACGATGGCGGGAGGCGCCGTTCGCAGTTCTTTGCCCTCAAGCGTCTTCATCACGCTCTCCATCTGCTTGAAGCCTCTGCGAAACCAGCGAATGGTAATGAGGAAGCCGAGGATCAGGTTGATCAGGACGCCCCAATCCCACAGGAGCGCGTTGACCGCGGCGGCGAGAACGAAAAACCCCATCACGCCTACGCCGCCGCCCAGATTTTCATACGACTGCTTCAACTCAACCGCCGCTTCGTCAATCTTCCCTTCGAGGGCCATCCGCACCGCAGGCAGCGACAGTCCGCAGTTGCGGCAGAATTTCTGCTCCGGTTTGTTCCGAGCTGCACAGCGCGGGCAAAACATTGATCGCCTCCTCCGGTAAGCGTTTGCGCGCCAACCTTAGCACGAAGAAATCGGATGAAACAATTTCAAACCCGATTACGAAACCGAATTGAATCGGGTTCGACCCAATGCAAATTGACTCGTTGCCAAAGCCTATGCTGAAATGCCGCCCGATTCGATTCAAACGAAGTTCGTCCATACAAACATCAACAAACATCAGGCTGGAGGTTGCGAGTGAATCTTTCTCGTAAACGGGCTTCTGTCATTCGTCGCATCGCGCTCTTCTGCACTTTCATTCCGGCTGCGATCTCCATCCGGAGTTTTGCGCAATCGCCCAGCCAAGGGGGTGTCGTCACCAGTGAATCCGGGTTGCCCATTCCTCACGCCTTCTTAATACTACTGTGTTACTCGACT
>Ga0247727_10009760_pt1 | contig 17227 bp, 16 predicted proteins | sample WisWelCaveWW1625_FD_202498 | JGI IMG/M metagenome (GOLD analysis project Ga0247727, IMG submission 202498) | Biofilm microbial communities from Wishing Well Cave, Virginia, United States - WW16-25 | ecosystem: Environmental > Aquatic > Deep subsurface > Groundwater > Cave microbial mat | place...
CCGATGCACTTCAACACGTTCGACCTCATCCGCGCCGATCCGGACGAGTTCGTTCGAAAAGTGAGAGCGAAAGGGCTGGACGCCGTCCAAGTGAAGCCGGGCGGGAGCTTCGAGCTCGCGTAGACGGCGCCTCGGGTCCTCGAATCGGACCTACCGGTTCCCTCCCATCGGGCGACGGGCTCCGGGAAGGCCCGGCCGCGGCGGGGGATCTGGCGCGGCCCCGACCGGCTCGAGCTCAGGAGCTTCGCTCCCGGCCGCCGGGGACGGCACGAAGGTCACGGCGAGCCTCGATCCCGGCCGGCTGCGGATCTCGACGTCGAGTCGGTTCTGGCCTTCGAGGAGAACCACGGGGACCTCGATGTGCGCGACGTTCCGATTGAAATCGCGCTGGCCCAGGAGGCGCGAGCCGTTCAGGAAGACCTCGGCGGAGGAGATTCCCTCGACCGCCACAACCATCGCGCCCGCACCGCCGCAGCTTTCCCACGTCGTCGTCTCGACCACGCTCCGGCCGAAGCCCCGCACGAACGTCACGGGCTGTCCGGTCGGTCCGAAAACGCAGGCAGGCTCCTCCTCCACGACCTCGACGTGGACGTTGTCGTACTCGACCCGCGTCTGGTACCCGGAGCCAACCGCGCCCAGAAGGACTCCGACCGCATCGTGGCCCAGAAGCTCCTCGTAGGATTTCCCGGACACCGCCGATGCTCCGTCGATCCGGAGCTCGAAGTCGTACGCGCCGTCGGACGCGGGGGCGAAGGTGAAATCGGAGTGGTGCCAGGAGCCGAGGCTGATCGGAAAGGACAGAAGACGGGACTCGACATCGCCGACCTGATTCCGGGACACGATCCCGATCACGCCGTCCGCCGAGTAGTAGTAGACCGAAGGAATCGGCCACCGGCCGTCCGCCGGGCCCGTATCGGCGCTGTAGTCGCACCCGGCGCCGGTGGAGACGCCGAAACCTGCGATCTCCACCAGGTTGGTCTCTCCGTCGATCTTGAAGTCGAGGGACCCGTGGACCACCTGGCCGGGGGAGAGAGGAGGCAGGACGTAGGGAGCGAACGAGTAGTTGGCGATCCCCTGAGTCGAGAACAGGAGCGCGGGCGCGTCGAGCCCTTCCGTCGGGTCGATCGTGGGGGCGATCTCGTCCGAGACGTAGTGGCAGGAAAACGGCTCCAGGGAGCTGCCGTCGCTCGAGAACAGCACCTCGGAAGCCAGGGCGAAAGAGGTCGCGAACGGGGCGAGCAGCAGGAGGCAGGCGAAGCGAGAGCCGGCGCGCCGAGAAGCCGTGTGGAGTGTCTTCATGGGTCCCTCCGGGACGATGCCCGCGGAGGGAGAAAGCAATCGGCTTGCCCGATGCCACGGGCGCGCGGGAGCGCGGTCGAGACGTCCTGGGGGCCTTCCACGATCGGAATCGTTGTTGCGGGATCGCAAGGAGCGAGCGGCGAGCGCGGCCTCCGCTCGCAGAGGTGTCAGGGGGATGACGCCATGGTCATCTCCCCGCCATTCCCGTGGTCTTCGATCCCCGCCCCTCGCGACGGGGCGATGGCGAGGTCGTGGCGCGATCCCCGCCGCCGCCGACACCGGTGTCGTGGATTCCGGCGCTTCCGGAGTCCGCTACTTCGCCCGTTCGAGATAGCTCCCGTCCTGGGTGCTGACCCGGACGAGCTCCCCCTCGTTGATGAACGAGGGGACCTGCACCACGAGGCCGGTCTCGAGCGTGGCCGGCTTGCGCTGCGCCGACGCGGTCGCTCCCTTGATCCCCGGGGCCGTCTCCACCACCTTCAGATCCACCGCGGAGGGGAGCTCGATCCCCACGGGCTGTCCCTCGATCCACTCCATGAGGATCGTGGTCTCGGGGAGGACGTAGGACATCGCATCCCCCAGCGCGTCGTCGGCGAGCGCGACCTGGTCGTAGGTGTCGGTATCCATGAAGTGGTAGCCGTGGTGGTCGTGGTAGAGGTACTGCATCGACTTGGTGTCGGTCGACGCCTTCTCCACCTCGTCTTCCGATCGGAACCGGACCTCCGTGTTCGAGCCGGTCCGGAGATTCCGAAGGCGCGTCTGGACCATCCCGCGCCAGTTGCCGGGGGTGATGTGCTGCATGGACAGGACGCGGAAGAGAGTGCCGTCCACCTTCACCACCATCCCCCTGCGGATTTCCGTGGCCTTCATCGCTCAGCCCCTCATTGCTCGGTGCCGACCGTCTCCACCTGGAGATCGGTGTACGCCGGGAGGATCTTCTTCGAGCCGTGCCGGACGAACCGGATCGTCAGCTTGAGGGTCTTCCCGGAGCCTTCCCGGTCCAGGATGCGCCCGGTGCCGAACTGCGGGTGGAGCACGCTGGCCCCCACCGCGTACCCGTCTCCGGGGTCTCGGCCGATGGCACCCGGAGGGGGCCTTTCCCGCTCCGTCGCCCCTTTCCGGGTCCACGCCGCGGCACGCGCCGCCGACGAGCCCCGACCCGGATCCCCCCAGCCCCCCATGCTCCTCTCCGCGACGAGGTCGCCCGGCGAGCCGAGGACTTCTTCTATCAGATCTCCCGGAACCTCCGCCAGGAAGCGCGACGGCGGGTTCGGCATCCGGACGCCCTGGACGAGCCGGGTCAGGGCGCGAGAGAGAAAGAGACGGCTCTGGGCCCGGGTCATGGCGACGTAGCAGAGCCGACGCTCCTCCTCGACGTCCTCGGGCGTCCGTGACGCGCGCGCGTGAGGGAACAGGTTCTCCTCGAGCCCGGTCAGGAACACCGCGGCGAACTCCAGGCCCTTGGCGCAGTGGATCGTCATCAGGGTCACCCCCGGACCGCGTCCCACGTCGTCGGCATCCGAGACCAGGGCGGAGCGCTCCAGGAACCCTTCCACGGAAGGCTCCTCCGACTCGCCTTCGTACTCGACCGCCGCGGACACGAGCGCCCGCACGTTGTCCATGCGGTCCGCCCCCTGGCCCGGATAGGCCTTCTCCAGATAGTCCTGGTAGTCGAACGCGCGAAGGATGCTCCGGAGGGTGTCCGCGACCGACCGGAGCGAGGCATCCCGCCTCAGCTCGTCGAGGGCCTCCACGAACCCGCGCAGCTCGCGCGCTTGCTTGCCGGGAACGCGCGCGGTCTCGACGACGCCGAGCGCCGCATCCGTGAGGGGGCACCCTCGCTCCCGCGCCGCATCCGCGATGGCCCGCATCGTGCCGTCGCCGAGCCCCCGGGGCGGCGTGTTCACGATCCTGCGGAACGACACGTCGTCGCAGCGGTTCGCGAGGAGCTTCAGGTACGCCAGGACGTCCCGGACCTCTTTTCGCTCGTAGAACTGCACCGACCCGACGACGCCGTAGGGGATCCGGTCGCGGCGGAAGATCTCCTCGAACTGGCGGGACTGGGCGTTCGTCCGGTAGAGGACCGCGATCCGTTCGTGAGGGATGTCGGGCGACAGGTCCCGGATCCTCCGGGCGACCCACGCGGCTTCCATCCGGTCGTCTTCCGTCGCGCACACCTCGATCCGCTCGCCCCGATCGTTCTGGGTCCACAGGACCTTCCCCTTGCGGCTGCGGTTGTGGGCGATGAGGCGGCCGGCGGCGTCCAGGATCGTCCCGGTGGAGCGGTAGTTCTGCTCCAGCTTCAGGACCCGGGCCGCCGGGTAATCCGCCTCGAACTCCAGGATGTTCCGGATCTCCGCTCCCCGGAAGCGGTAGATGCTCTGGTCCTCGTCGCCCACGGCGAAGACGTTGCCGTGGATCCGGGAGAGAGAGCGCATCAGCAGGTACTGCGGTCGGTTCGTGTCCTGGAACTCGTCCACCAGCAGATGCTCGCAGCCGGAGGCCAAGCGCCCGGCGGGCTCGGGGTGATCCCGCAGGAGATCGACGGTTCGCAGGAGGAGATCGTCGAAGTCGACGGCGTTGGCCACGCGGAGCGCGTCCTCGTACAGCGCGTACACCCTCGCCCGGGTCCGATCGTCCGGGGAGTGGGCGCGCGAGGCCATCTCGGAAGGCGTTTCCAGGGAGTTCTTCGCGCCGCTGATGGCGGAGAGGATCGCCCGGGCCCTCAGGACGTCTTCCTCCCGGAACTCCCGGCGGAGGATCTCTCGCACGACGGCGATCTGGTCCGCCGAGTCGTAGAGGGCGAACCCGGGGGCAAGAGAGACCCTGTGCCCCTCGCGCCGCAAGATGCTGAGGCAGAGCGCGTGGAACGTCCCGATCCATCCCGGGAAGCGGTCCGTGGACAGGAGTCTCTCCACACGCTCCTTCATCTCCCGGGCGGCCTTGTTGGTGAAGGTCACCGCCACGATGCCGGACGGATCGACCCCGCGCTCGAGCACGAGGTGGGCGATCCGGTGTGTGAGCACGCGCGTCTTCCCGGAGCCGGCTCCCGCCAGCACCAGGGCCGCCCCGCGGTCGTGGAGCGCCGCGTCCCGCTGGGCCGGATTCAGATCATCGACGATGGAGCGCACCAAAGACTATTCCACGGTGACGCTCTTGGCGAGGTTGCGCGGCTGGTCGACGTCGCAACCGCGCAGGAGCGCGATGTGATACGCGAGGAGCTGCAGCGGCAGGACCATGAGCAGGGGAGACAGGAGCTCGTGGGTGGCCGGCACCGGCACGACGAAATCCGCCTTCCGCGCGAGAGTGCCGTTCTCGCGGTCGGTCACGGCGATGACGATCCCCGAGCGCGCCTTCACCTCCTCGATGTTGGAGAGCATCTTTTCCAGGACGGCGTCATGGGGCGCCAGGGCCACCACCGGCATCGACTCGTCGATGAGCGCGATCGGCCCGTGCTTCATCTCCCCCGCCGGGTAGCCCTCGGCGTGGATGTAGGAGATCTCCTTGAGCTTGAGCGCTCCTTCGAGAGCGATGGGGTAGTTGACGCCGCGCCCGAGGTACAGGAAGTCCCGGTTCTGCTGGAATGTGCGGGCCAGGTGCTCGATCGACCGGTCGTCGGAGAGGAACTGCTCCATCTGCGCCGGGATGTGGTAGAGGTGCCGGACGAATTCCCGGGCGCCCTCGTCGGGCAGGGTGCCCCGGACTTTCCCGAGCCTGAGCGCCAGGAGGCAGAGCGCCACGATCTGGCTGGTGAAGGCCTTGGTCGAGGCCACGCCGATCTCGGGGCCCGCGTGGGTGTAGATCGTCCCGCGAGCCTCCCGCGTCAGCATGGACCCCTGCACGTTGCAGATGGCGAGCGTCGGCGCCCCCTGGGATCGGGCCTCGCGCTGGGCGGCGAGGGTGTCCGCGGTCTCTCCGGACTGGCTGATCAGAACCGGCAGCGTCCTCGGGTCGAGGAGCGGCTTCCGGTAGCGGAACTCCGAGGCGTAGTCCACGTCCACCGGAACGCGGGCCAGCTGCTCGATGAGGAATTTTCCGACGAGCGCGGCGTGCCAGGAGGTGCCGCAGGCCACGAGGACCGCCCTGTCCACCGCACGAAGCTCGGCGTCCGTGAAGTTCATCTCCTCGAGGAACACCGAGGCCGACTCCATGGAGACCCGGCCCAGGAGGGTGTCCCGGACCGCCCGCGGCTGCTCGTGGATCTCCTTGAGCATGAAATGCTTGTAGCCGCCCTTCTCGGCCATGATCGGGTCCCAGAGGATCCTCTGCGGCGACTTGGCGACGGGAGGGCCGGCCACCCTGCTGAAGCTCGCCCCCCGGGCGGTCACGACGGCCATCTCGCCGTCGTCCAGGAACACCATGTCCCTGGTGTGGGAGAGGATCGCCGGGATGTCCGAGGCGATGAAGAACTCCCCCTCACCCAGTCCGACGACGAGGGGAGGACCCAGACGGGCCGCGACCAGCGTGTCGGGCTCCTCTGCGGAGAGCGCCACCAGGGCGTAGATCCCCCGGAGGCGGGGAAGAACCACGCGGAACGCCGCCTCGAGACCGTGCGCCCCGTCCCGGAGCGCTTGCTCGAGCGCGTGGGCGACGATCTCCGTGTCCGTTTCCGTCGTGATGCGGTGTCCGATCTCCTGGAGCTCGCGCTTGATCTCGAGGTAGTTCTCGATGATCCCGTTGTGGATGACCACGAGGCGGCCCGTGCAGTCGCGGTGCGGGTGCGCGTTCTCCTCCGTCGGTCGGCCGTGCGTCGCCCACCGCGTGTGTCCGATCCCGTATCGTCCCTTGAGGGGCCGGTCCGACAGGACCCTCTCCAGGTCCGAGAGCTTCCCAGCAGCGCGCCGTACGGAGATGGTCCCGTCGGCGTCGACGACGGCGAGCCCGGCCGAGTCGTACCCGCGATACTCAAGCCGCCGGAGCCCATCCACCAGCACCTGGACCGGGTCCTTCGATCCGATGTAGCCCACGATCCCGCACATGGCGCGAACCCTTCCTCGTCGAGCAATATACGTCCTGGCCTGCTTCCGGGGCACGAGAAGGGGGTCAGGCTCCCTGGGACTCGACCCGCCCCTTTCTCTTGTGCCTCCGGCCCACCCAGCCGTCCAGGTTCTTCTGCTCGCAGCGGCTGATGGCGAGCGCTCCCGCCGGAACGTCGCGCGTCACCGTGGTCCCCGCGGCGACGTACGCGCCGTCCCCGAGACTCACGGGGGCGACGAGCTGCGTGTCGCTCCCGATGAAAACGCCGCGGCCGAGCCTGGTGGGATGTTTCTTCTCCCCGTCGTAGTTGCAGGTGATGGTGCCGGCGCCGATGTTCGAGCCCTCGCCGATCTCCGCGTCGCCCAGGTAGCTCAGGTGCGAGGCCTTCGTTCCCCGTCCCAGCCGCGATTTCTTCACCTCGACGAAATTGCCAACCCGGACGTCCGCCTCGAGAACCGACCCGGAACGCAGGTGGGCGAACGGCCCTACCGACGCTCCGTCGCCCAGCCGGCTCTCCTGGACCAGACAGTGGTCGCGAAACTCCACATCGCGTCCGGCCACGACCGAGATGAGCCGGCAGCCCGGCCGCACCACGCAGCCCGTTCCCAGCGCGCTCGCGCCCTCGACGATCACACCGGGATAGAGCACCGAATCGCGGCCGATGCGCGCGCGCGGATCGACCCACGTGCGGCTCGCATCGAGAAAGGTGACCCCCGAGGCCTGGAGCCGCGCCGCCGCCCGGGCATACAGGGTCTGCGCCGCGCGGGCGAGCTCGGCACGCGTGTTGACCCCCAGGACCTCCTCCGCGTCCCGGACTTGAACCGCATGGACCTTCCGGCCGCGCGCGACGAGTCTCTGGACCGCGTCGGTGAGGTAGTACTCGCCCTGGGAGTTCGTGGGCTTGAGCCGCTTGATCTCGGGGAGGAGCGCCGACGCTCGCGCGCAGTAGATCCCCGCGTTGATCTCGTGGATCCGCCTCTCGTCGCGGCTCGCATCGCCCTCCTCGACGATCCGGAGCACGCGGCCCGCCTCTCCCCGGACGATCCGGCCGTAGCCCGTAGGGTCGGGGACGACGGTCGTCACGAGGGTCAGATCGGCTCGCCGCCGTCGGTGGGACGCCACGAGGGCCTTCAAGGTTGCCAGGCGCAGCGCGGGGACGTCGCCGCTCAGGATCAAGAGGGTCGTCGCACGACGGAGGAGGGAGGCCGCGGCGAGCACGGCATGACCGGTCCCTCGCTGCCGCTCCTGGAGCACGAACTCGTCGGAGAGGGAGCCGAGCGCGCGGCGGACGGCGTCCGACTGGTGTCCCACGACCGTGACGATCCGCCCCGGCCGCAGGGCGCGAGCGGCCTCGAGCACGTGGACGGCCATCGGCCGCCCCGCGACTTCGTGGAGGATCTTGATGCGGGCCGAGCGCATCCGCTTTCCGAGCCCGGCCGCGAGGACCAGGACCGTGAGCGAATCGCGGCTTGGGGCCACGCTCAGGCTCCGGTGGGCGTGGGCTCGATCACGTCGATGAAGGCGGCTTCGTCGCGGATCCTCTCGAAGTCGGGGTCGTTTGCGGCCTGGTGGCGACACTTCGCATCGGCCGCGACCGCCTGTCGCAGGTCGGCCACCGCGGCGGACGTGTTCGCCTGGAGCGCGCGCGCCGAGGCGCGGGCGTACAGGATCCGCGCAGAGCCGGGCTCCTGCTGGAGCGCGACGTCGTAGAGGCGGATCGCCTCCTCGACGCTCCCCTCGTTGGCGCGGACCACGCCGAGGTGGTAGCGATCCTCCGCGCTCGTCGGCCACACCGGGGGAGGAGCGAGCTTCCGGTTGCATACGGCGGCGTAGGTCCGGGCACGCTCCGCGAGCTCGGGCTCCTCGACGGCCGCCTTCTCCACGGCGAGAAAACCCTCGAGCGCTGTTGCGTACTCGCGCTTGTGCACCAGGTCGAGCGCGGCAGCGTAGCTGCCCATCGTGGCCTCGTAGGCCGCCGAGTGCTCGGGATGCCTTCGCGCCTGGGGCGCTTCGGTCGCCCGCGCGGCCTTCGATGCGGAACCGGCCTTCTGGGTCGCCTTTTTCCTGATCGTCATGGGGTTTTTCCCCTCCGTCCCGTGGTCGGGAACCCGGTCATGATAGCGGGGGAGTGAGGGCCCTTCAACCATCGCGCGCGCATGGCGGTGCCGGACGACCGTAGAATCTCGGGGTGGACGCTTTCATCGCCCTGGGAAGCAACCTCGGCGACCGGGTCGGAAACCTCCGGGAGGGGTTGCGACGATTGGCCGAGAGGGATCTGCCCCCTGCCGCGCTCTCCTCCGTGTGGGAGACGGAGCCGGTCGATTCATTGGGCTCACCGTGGTTCCTGAACCTCGTGATGCGGGCCTCGACATCCCGCGGGCCGCTCGAGGTCCTCGATCTCCTTCTCGAGGTCGAGCGGGAGGTCGGGAGAGTGAGGAGCAGGAGGAACGCGCCGCGGGTCCTGGATCTCGACCTGCTGCTCCTGGGCGACGCGAGGTGCGAGGATCCGCGCCTCGTTCTTCCCCATCCGCGGATGTGGGGGCGACGGTTCGTCATGGAGCCCCTGGCGGAGATCGCGCCCGGGCTCCGGGACCCCTCGACCGGCAGCACGGCCCGGGAGATCTGCCGGTCCCTCCGGGGCCCCTTCCAGGTTCGGAGGTGGGGCGTGCTGGTCGCGACCGGGGCAGGCTCCGGTATAATCCCAGTTTCCGGCGGAGAGAATTCCCAGGCATGAGGTTCCGGTCGATCGCGGTGGAGGGTCCGATCGGGGTCGGCAAGACCTCCTTCGTCGAGCTTCTCGCCAAGAAGTTCGACGCGACCCGGGTCCTCGAGAAGGTGGACAACCCCTTCCTGAAGGACTTCTACCAGGACAAGAACGGCGCGGCCTTCCAGGCCCAGCTCTTCTTCCTCCTGTCCAGACACCGGCAGCTCATGGAGCTGGCGCAGCGCGACCTCTTCCACCAGATCACCCTCTGCGACTACATCCTTCCCAAGGACAAGATCTTCGCCTACCTGAACCTGGACGACAGCGAGCTCCTCATCTACGACCGGCTCTACGCCATGCTCGAGCCGCAGGTCCCCAAGCCGGACCTGGTGATCTTCCTGCAAGCGGAGACCGCGAGGCTCGTCGAGAGGATCCGGCGCCGGCGGCGAGACTACGAGGCGGAGATCTCCGAGGCGTACGTCGAGGAGGTCAACAAGGCGTACAACTACTTCTTCTTCCACTACAACCACACCCCGCTCCTGGTGATCGACACCACGTCCATCGACTTCGTGCACCACGAGGCGCACCTGGACGAGCTCGTGGCCCAGATCCGGAAGATGGACCGGGGGGTCCAGTACTACCGCCCGCTGGGGTCGGCCTAGCGGAGGCCCCGAATCGGACCTCGATCCCTCGACCACCCGGCGGGTGGCGGGGAGAGAAGGAGGACCCGTTGATCTCACCCGATCGCACCCCTCCACGGATGACCGTCCCGGGATTTCGGGCCCGCAAGGGAACGGGCCCGCCGCTCGTCGTCCTCACGGCGTACGACGTGGCGACAGCCGCCGCCGCGGAAGAAGGCGGCGTGGATAGCCTTCTCGTCGGCGATTCCCTCGGTAACGTCGTCCTCGGATACGAGACCACGCTTCCGGTCACGATGGAGGAGATGCTCCATCACGCGCGCGCCGTCGGGAGGGTGCGCAAGCGCGCCCTCCTGGTCGTGGACATGCCGTGGCTGTCGTTCCATCTGGGGACCGAGGACACGGTGCGCAACGCCGCGCGGTTCGTCCGGGAGGCGGGCGCGGACGCCGTGAAGATCGAGGGGGGCTCGCGGCGCCTGCCGGCGATCGAGGCGCTCTTGGACGCGGAGATCCCGGTGATGGGACACCTCGGTCTCACCCCGCAGTCCGTCCTCAAGATGGGCGGCTACAAGGTTCAGGGGCGCGAGCAGGCAGAGGCCGACGACCTGGTGCGTGAAGCGAAGGCGCTGGCGGGTGGGGGAGTGTTCAGCATCGTGCTCGAGGGGATCCCCGCGCCCCTCGCGTCCCGCATCACGAAGGAGGTGGACGTCCCCACGATCGGGATCGGCGCCGGGGCGGATTGCGACGGGCAGGTCCTCGTGATCCACGATCTCCTCGGGATGCTCCCCGGGTCGGTGCCGAAGTTCGTCCGGCGCTACGCCCGCGTCCACGAGGACCAGGTGGAAGCCATCCGGCGATGGGCCCAAGACGTCCGCGGCAGAGCGTTCCCCTCGGCCGGGGAGACCTACGGGTAGGCTCGTGGAGATCGTCCGCCGAGTTCACGGGATGAGGGAGATCGCACGGCAGGCGCGCGCCGCCGGCCGCAGGATCGGACTGGTCCCGACGATGGGCTCCCTCCACGAGGGGCACATGAGCCTCGTCCGCCGCGTCCGCGAGATCTCGGACGTGGTCGTGGTCTCGATCTTCGTCAACCCGACCCAGTTCGGACCCGCCGAGGACTTCGAGCGCTACCCGCGCGATCTGGCCCCCGACGCCGACCTGTGCATCGCCCACGGAGTGGACTACGTCTTCGTTCCCGAACGCCACGAGGTCTATCCGGCCGGCGCCTGTACGTGGGTCGAGGTGGAGGGGCTCTCGACGCGCCTCGAGGGACGCTCGCGGCCGGGACACTTCCGCGGCGTGGCCACGGTGGTGCTGAAGCTCTTCGAGGTCGTGGCTCCGCACGTGGCCGCGTTCGGCCAGAAGGACGCGCAGCAGGCCATCATCGTCCGGCGCATGGCGCGGGACCTTCTCCTCGACACCGAGATCCTCGTCTGTTCCACCGTGCGCGATCCCGACGGGGTCGCCCTCTCCAGCCGCCACGTCTACCTCTCGGCCGAGGAGCGGGCCGCGGCCCGTGCGATTCCCAGGGCCCTGGCCGCCGCCGAGAGCGCGTTGGCGGCGGGGGAGAGAGATCCCGCGAAGATCGCCGAGGCGGCCCGGGAGGTCCTCCAGGCAGAGCCGCTGCTCCGTGTGGACTACGTCGAGGTCGTGGACGCGGGCGAGATGCTCGCGGTCGAGTCGATCGAAGGGGAGGCGCTCCTGGTCGTGGCGGCGTACGCCGGCGCCACGCGCCTCATCGACAACGCCGTTCTGCGTACGTAGGGCTTTGCCCTTCCTGCCCGCGTATGGTCCAAGAACTCGATCGACCTCTTGCCAGCCCCCGAGTCTAGCGGTTTCCCACGTTCCTGGGTGCGCACTGGACCACGATCGCCGCAATTGACTTCACGACCGTCGAGGTGTGGTGCAGGCACGGCCTGGTTAACCTTCTACGTCTTGTTCGTCCTCGAGCTGTCGACGAGGCGAGTCCAGTGCGCAGGCGTCCACCAAGGCCTCGACAACCGGATCATCCAGCCTGACGGGCAGGTTGCAAGGGCGTTCGGTCCGGTCCGTTCTCGCGAGCGCCTCGGCGGCATGCTTCGTTACTACTACCGCGACGCCGCGTAGGTTCGGTCATTCCGGACCTCTGGGTGGGTAAGAGGACCCTGGACAGGTCTCGTTTCGGTGACACTCGGCTGCCCTCTCGAACCGACTGCCCGGCGAACGGCGGACGATGCGACAGCGGATGCGTGAGAAGCTCAAGGAGGTGAAGACCGCCTTGATGCGACGGCGCCATCTGCCATCCCGATCCAAGGAGCGTGGGTCGCCAGCGACGTGCGCGGCTATTACGCGTACCACACCGTCCCCACGAATGTGCACGCGATGCAGACGTTTCGTACCCAGACGGAGCGACACTGGCGGCACGCCCTTTCGCGCCGCAGCCAACGTGGCCGCCCGAACTGGGAGACGATGCGTCGTCTATCGGCGCGCTGGATACCGAAACCACGAGTCTTGCATCCCTGGCCCGACGACCGCTTCTACGTCCGTACCAAGGCAGGAGCCGAGTGCGTTAACGGCCCATCGGAACTGGCGCTCGGTTCAGGGATAGTTCATCGGCATCTGCTGGGATCTACATCGCAGCAGTACCGGTCAAACGCCGGCCGCATGCCGATCCTGCTATTGCAGAACCTCTCCTTGGTGTTCTCCCTGGTCTCCCCGACATCCGAAAGCAGCGGTGCCATGAGTTCTGCAATGGCGTCGACGGTTTCATCCGTGAGTCCGTCGATTCGCTCAAAAGCATCTCGGACGGTGTCGAAATCCGGAAGCTCATCGATACGCTCGCAGACGTTGTCGAGTCTCGGCCGTCGGCTTCTCATTCCTGCTGAAATGCCAAGCTGGTCGCAAGTCAGTGCCTCAAAACCACCTGCCAGATCGGGGAGTCCCTCGAAGATCCTCTCCGGGTCGTCCATGAAGGTCCGGACCTCCGATGGCAGTTCCAGGCTCGCCAAGAGATCCCGGACGTTGCCGTCTCTGAAGACGTCCAGGCCTTCGTCAACCTCGCCGAGGCCATTCTCCAGCAGATTCTCGCCGGCGGCGTCCACCCTGTCGAATTCCAGTTCATCGTCGGATGCCACATTCACGAATGCGTTCGAGTCAACAGGCAGTTGGTTTCCGCGGACCCGGACGGCCGCATAGTTGATGATCCTACCGGCGCGTCGCTGGAACTTGCCCTTCTCACCAACCCCGTCGCCGGTGTTGCCGGCGGCGTTCATGTCTCTGGCGATGGCTTCCAGCCTGCTCTGATCCTCTGGACTGAGCGTCAGCGGGATCTCGACGCAGATGTCCAAGTTGCGTCCGCGGCCGCCGGCGACGCCCAGGCTCGCTTCAGTCGGGATTGGAAGTGGAACGTAGTAAAAGGGGAGAACGGTCGGCCAACTGGGCTGGGCCTTCGCATTCACCCACCCCACGTTCGGCCAACCAATCCCAGCGTCGACGGTCGCCTTGAGTTCGGCTGCCCATTTCAGGCCGAGATCGAGGCCTCGCCCCTGGGAAATGCAAAACGTGGCAGTGGTGGATGGCTCGTCCAGCTTCTCTTCGATCTTCTCGAGTCGCGCTAGGATCTCGTCCAGCTTATTGTTGCCGCTGTCCGGGGGCCTCGCCGCCACGGCCGGCTTGATGGCGACGGTTAGAATCGAGAGAACGGTCAGGATCAACAAGGCACACTCTGCGGTTCGACTATTCGAGGTCGGTCTAGTCATTGACATTCCCCCTGGGCGCGCGGCCGAGAGATACCGCTACCGGGCTCGGAGAATCGTGGTGGCAACCCCCAATGTGGGCTGCGATCCCTCGGCCACGTTGGCGCTTATCTACGTCGCTGGGTCCACAATGTCAAGCGGAGTCGGCTCCTAGGCTCCTACCGCGGCGGAGGGCGCCGTAGGCGCGTCTCGAATTCGAACTTGCCATTTGTGGGACTACCGTCAGGATCCTCATGGTTCCGTGGCAGAGCCCATTGGGGCGACGAGGGCGTGAGTGTGTCTGTGGGGCGGGCAGTTACGGGGGCAGGTTGATGGAGCGTCCCCGCCGCCCTACACTGTCCTTCCGGGCGCCGAGCTTTCCGGCAGGTGACCCGGAGACGAGGAGACACGATGACCCGCCAGATGCTTCGAGCCAAGGTCCATCGGATCACGGTGACGGAGCGCAACGTCGAGTACGAAGGGAGCTTGACGCTCGACGCGCTCCTGATGCACGCCTGCGGCATGGTCCCGTTCGAGAAGATCGAGATCTACGACGTCGACAACGGCGCCCGCTTCTCGACGTACGTCATCGAGGGCGAGAAGGGGAGCGGGGTGTGCTGCGTGAACGGCGCGGCCGCCCACCTGGTCGAGGTGGGCCACAAGCTCATCGTCGCCAGCTACTGCGCGGTCGAGGATTCTGAGGTGGGACGCCACGTGCCCCGGGTCGTCCTCGTGGACTCGGCGAACCGCATCGCGCGGGTGAAGGACCACGAGGGCGCGGGGATTCGCGTCTGAGCCGAGCCCAGGCTAGCCGGTAACCGGTCGACGCGATACTGTGTAGGTGTAGGCCGTGGACCGCGACGAAATGCTCCGAGTGCGTGAGGGTCGCCACTCCTGCGGCGCTCTACCGGCTGAAGAAGGGAACCGTCCGGCCGCTCGACTGGCAGGATGCGGAGGCCCTGCGACGCCGATTCGATCTTCAGGAGGAGTGAATTGACCGTCGAGCGTTTTCGAACGATCGAGGAGATGGCCGCTGCGCCGGTCGTCGTCTCTCCCGGCGAGGGCTTCGAGCGATTCGCACGCCATTGCGCGCGCTACTGGAAGATCGCTCCCCGGGTCTACCCCAGGGGCGTCTTCCGCTTCCGAACGCTCGTCGAGGCACAAGCCGCGCGCGAACGGGTCACGGACGACAACGTTGCCAGACTCAAGGCAACCGCCCCGTGAGTCCTGCTTGCCAGCGCGACGAGCCTACTCCGCGCCCGGCGCCCCGAACCGCCTGTCGAAATCCGCCAGGAGCTTCTGGTAGACGAGCTCGGTCTCCCGCCGCGTCTCCTTGAGGGTCGCGTCGGTATCGATGACGTAGTCCGCCAGCAGGAGCTTGATCTCGACTCCCGCCTGGGCCTCGATGCGGGCCAGCGCCTCCTCGTGGGAGAGGCCCGAGCGGGCGATCAGGCGCTGGAGCTGGGCATCGCGGCTGCACCGCACGACCACGAGCCGGTCGAACCTACGGCTCGCTCCGGTCTCGACGATCAGCGCGGCGTCCACGACGGCCACGTTGGAGTGGCCGGCGACGAGGTAGCGATCGATGCGCCTCTCGATCTCGACCAGGATCTTCGGGTGGACGATGGCGTCGAGCGCGGCCCGGGCGTGCGCGTCGCGGAAGATACGCCGGCCCAGCTCCCGGCGATCGATGTCGCCACCCGGGTCCAGGATCTCCTCGCCGAACCGCTTCACGACCTCCGCGTGGGCGGTCCCGCCCGCGGCCATCAGCTCGTGGGCGATCGCGTCGGCGTCCAGCACGAACGCTCCCATCTCGGTCAGGAACCCGGCGACGGTCGTCTTGCCGGAGGAGATCCCGCCCGTGAGGCCGACTCTCAAGATGGGTCGCGCCGGCTCCACCCTCACGCCTCCTCCGCCGGTCTCCCGGCCGCGGCGTGGTAGGTGTTGCGCAGGAGCAGGGCGATCGTGAGCGGCCCGACCCCCCCGGGGACCGGCGTCAGCCATCCGGCGCGCTCCGCGGCCTCGACGGGGTGGACGTCCCCCACGAGCGTGAAGCCGCGCTCCCGGACCGCTTGAAGACGCTTCGGGTCGTCTCCGAAGATCCGGCGGCAGGTCTCGACGTCGGTGATCGAGTGGATCCCGACGTCGACGACGACCGCGCCCGGCAGGATGTGCTCGGCTCCGATCAGGGCCGGCCGCCCCGCGGCGGAGATCAGAATCTCCGCCTGGGACGTGACGGCGGCCAGGTCGCGCGTGCGAGAGTGGCAGATCGTCACCGTGCAGTGCTCGCGGAGGAGGAGGATGGCCATCGGCTTCCCGACGATGTTGCTCCGCCCGATCACGACGGCCCTCCGGCCGGCGAGCGCGACGCCGTTCCTTAGGAGAAGCTCGAGGATCCCGGCGGGAGTGCAGGGGACGATGCCCGCCAGGCCGGCGAGCAGGCGTCCGGAGTTCAGCGGGTGAAGCCCGTCCACGTCCTTGTCCGGGTCGATCGCCTGCTGGATGCGGCCCTCGTCGATCCCGTCCGGAAGCGGGATCTGCACGAGGATCCCGTGCACGGAGGGATCGCCATTGAGCTGCTCCACGGTGCGAAGGATGGCGGCCTCGGAGGAGGAAGCCGGCATGCGCACCACGCGCGAGTCGATCCCCGCCTCACGCGCGGCGGCCTCCTTGTTCCGCACGTAGATGGCGGAGGCAGGATCGTCTCCCACGAGGACGACCGCCAGGCCCGGGACGATCCCGCGAGCGGCCCGTAGCCGCGCGCACGCGTCGGCCACTTCCCGGCGGATCAGGAGCGCGGTCGCCTTCCCGTCCAGGAGCCTCGCCGTCCCGGTCATGGCTCGCTCGGCTCCTCTTTCTTCGCGAATCGATACGGGACCTTGAATCCCACCACTTCGCCCGTCGAGGTCGTCGCGCGGATCTCGAGGCGGAGGGCTCTCGTCTTGAGGTCCGCCGTCCGGTACACGAGAAGCCCCGCGGCGCTCTCCCCGGGCCGCAGGACCGCCTGGTCGCCGAAGAGCGCCTTCCCCACCGCGGTGTAGGCCGGCGGCATCTCCTGGTCGAGCATGCCGTACGTGGCCTGGATGGAGGGGAGATCCAGGGGGTTGCGCATCTCTCCCTGAAAGGTGCTGATCGGGCACAGGAGCGGCTGGAAGTAGAGATCTCCCGGGCCGAGGTTCTCGATCTGGAGGAGGAAGGTCAGGAACGCGGGCGAGCCCGGGCGCGGCGGCGCCAGGAACGGATCGGCGCCGCTGCCGGTTCGCGTCGTCAGGAATCTCCGCCGCGCCGCGTCGTCGAGCTGGGCGAGCCGGGCACGGAAGCGCTCGGCATCGACGGTCCAGACCTCTCCGTCGAGGGGGGGGGCGCCCGCCGCGGTCGCGTCCGCCACGAACTCCCCGGGCTCCGAGGCGGCGAGCGCGAAGCACGCTCCGATCGCCCAGATCGCCAGACCGACCTCGATCTTCCGCCGTCCCCTCACGGCCGAAGCCTACCACGGCGGCCGCGCTCCGGATGCTAGAATCCTGCTTCCATCCCGAGAGGAAGAGCACGCCCATGGCAGCGACGGAAATCGTGATCCGCGGCGCAGCGGAGCACAACCTCAAGCACATCGACCTCGACCTCCCGCGCAACCGCCTCGTGGTGATCACCGGCGTGTCCGGCTCCGGGAAGTCCTCCCTGGCGTTCGACACGCTCTACGCCGAGGGACAGCGCAGGTACGTGGAGTCGCTGTCCGCCTATGCGCGTCAGTTCCTCGAGCAGATGGAGAAGCCGGACGTGGAGTCGATCGAGGGGCTCTCGCCCGCCATCTCCATCGAGCAGAAGACGACCTCCAGGAATCCCCGGTCCACGGTCGGGACCGTGACCGAGATCTACGACTACCTGAGGGTCCTCTTCGC